>ERZ772881.3017-NODE-3017-length-11013-cov-14.826063_pt1 | contig 11013 bp, 8 predicted proteins | sample MGYA00580581_ERZ772881 | MGnify/ENA primary metagenome ERZ772881 (study PRJEB29015, sample SAMEA2737668) | human gut metagenome | biome: human gut; feature: human-associated habitat; material: faeces | place: China | collected 2012 ...
AGCGCCCTTTTCTCCCCTATCTTTTCCCGCGCAAGGGAAAAGATAGGGCCGCCGGAGGCACGTCGGAAACGGCCTCGGCGGAACGAGTCCCCGCGCCATGCGCGAAGCCTCTTATCCTCTGAGTCCGTTTCCTCCTCTTTCCCGTCGAACCGCTTCGCTGGGTTCGCCGGGAATGCTTGAATCTCATAGCTGCACCAATATAAAAACCCGCGGCTCCCCGATATGTTCAGGGAGCCGCGGAATTTTTGTATGCTTACCGGTGCGTGCCGACAAAGAAGACGGAGATCACGCCCGGGCCGGTGTGGGCACCGATGACGGGGCCGACGTAGTTGATAATAATATCCTTGACCGGGGTCAGGGCGCGGATCTGTTCGGCCGTGTATTCCGCATCCTCGATGCAGTCGCCGTGGCAAATGAAAACGGTCTGCTCCGCCGGGTTGATAGCCGTGTCGGCCAGCTTCTGCGCGAGGGCTTTGAGCGCAGCTTTCCGGCCTCTGGCCTTGGTGACGTTCTTGAGCGTTCCGGCATCATCGGTGTGCATGACGGGCTTGATCTGCAAAACGGTGCCGACGATGGCCGTCGCCGCATCGACGCGGCCGCCGCGCTTTAAGAACATCAGGTCGTTGACCGTGAACCAGTGGCAAAGGTGCGGAATCGTCTCGCGGACATAGTCCGCGACCTCGTCCATGGACGCGCCGGACTGCTGCTTCTTTGCGGCCAAATACAGAAGCAGACCTTCGCCCAGAGACGCGCAGAGCGAATCAATGGCGATAAGTTTTCGCTCAGGGTATTTTTCCCGCAGTTCGTCGCAGGCGATCGCACCGGACTGATACGTTGTGCTCAGTCCGGAGGAAAAGCCGATGAAGAGGATATCAAGACCCTCCTTCAGTTTTCCCTCCATGACGGCGGTGAACTCCGAGACGTTAACGGCGCTCGTGGTGGCGCGTTCGCCGTTGCGGAGTTTGTCGTAAAACTCCTTGAAGCCGATCTCGCGGCCGTCGAGATAGTTGGCGTATGTATGCTCCCCAATCAGAACATGCAGCGGCAGGACGGCAAGATCGAGTTCATCCGCCAGCGCCTGCGGCAGATCGCAGGAGGAGTCTGTTACGATTTGAAAACGTTTTTCCATGTGTGACCTCCGGTTCTTAATTTCTGAAGCATATTATACCGCGCCGTGCCGCAAAATGCTATTCAAAAAACGCTTTTTCCCGCTCTACACGTCTGAACGCCCGGTCTACCCGCGGTAGAGTCCCTGCGGCGCAAGGACTTGCGCTGTTTTAGCTTTGCCTCTTTTCGGAAGGGCGCAGATGTGGTAAAATAGGAATATCGCGAATTCCAAACAGGAGAAGTCCAATATGAACAATGACATGCAATCGCAGTTTGACCCTGAAAATGCGCCCGCGTTCGACCGTCTGCGCGACCGCAGGCGTGCAAAGCGCCGCCGGGTGCTCCGCGTCGTGCTGACGCTTCTTGTGTGCGCGGCACTTCTGGGCAGCGCAGCCTACTACGCGCACCGGCAATTCGTAAAGCCCTATCTCGACACACCAGTCACGAGCAGCGAGACAGACGCCCCTTCCGAGCCTGAGGTCACTGTCCCTGAGACGCAGGTGCAGGAACCCGCCCCGGAGCCGTCGCCGGAACCAGAACCCGAACCGGAACCTGATCCGGAACCAGAACCCGAGCAGCCTGCTCTAACGCTGGCAGAGTCGTCGGAGACGACCCAAACGCTCGATTTGGAGTTGTATTCGTCTTCCGCCATATTGGTCGATGTGCAGAACGGGACGGTGCTGGCAGAAAAGGGCATGGACGAAAAAATTTACCCTGCGTCCATGACAAAGCTCATGACGCTGCTGGTAGCAGCAGAAAACCTGCCTGATCTCGACGCGGCGTTCACCATGACGCAGGCCATCATTGACCCGCTGTACCTCGCGGGCGCGTCGATGGCGGGCTTTGTGAACGGCGAGATGGTCACGATGCGCGATCTGCTGTACGGCGCAGTTGTACCCTCCGGCGCGGAGGCGACGGAGGCGCTGGCGCAGGCCGTGGCCGGCAGCGAGGAAGCGTTTGTCGCTATGATGAACGAAAAGGCCGCGGCGCTGGGCCTGACCAACACGCATTTCATGAACACCAGCGGTCTGCACGACGAGAACCACTATTCCACGGTGCGCGAGATCGCCCTGATCTTGCAGGCAGCGCTGGAAAACGAGACATGCACCGAAATACTGAGCGCGGAAAATTACCGGGCCAGCGAAACGGAGCAGCACCCGGACGGGCTTGCCATGACGAACAAATTCCTCTACCGCGTCCACCACGAATATGCCCTGAACGGCGCGGAAATTACAGCCGCCAAGACGGGCTATACCGCCGAGGCCATGAACTGCTGTGCCAGCGCAGGAACCACCCCGGACGGCAGAAGCGTGATCTGCGTGACGGCGAACGCGTGGACAGGCGAGTTCTGTATTGAGGACCATATTGCGCTCTATACGAAATACTGCGGCAGCGCAGAAGCTGAATAACGGGAGGATGCCGGATATGAAAAAGCTGTCCCCGCGCGTCTGGCTGACGCTCATTCTTGTCGGCATGGTCGGCCAGTTTGCCTGGACGATCGAAAATATGTATTTTAATGTCTACCTTTATAATACCATCTCCACCGACCCCGGCTATATCTCCGCCATGGTCGGCTGGAGCGCGGCTGCCGCCACGCTGACGACGCTTCTGATGGGCGCGCTGTCCGACCGTGTGGGAAAGCGCAAGCTGTTTATCTGCGGCGGCTATCTGCTGTGGGGCCTGTCCACGGCGGCATTCGGCCTCGTGACGGTCGAAAACGCGGCGAAGCTGTTCCCGGCAGCCTCCGCGGCAGCTGCTGCGGCAGTGATGATCGTCGTGCTCGACTGCGTGATGACCTTTTTCGGCTCAACAGCCAACGACGCGGCCTTCAACGCGTGGATCACCGACACTGTGCCCAATGAGGCGCGGGGCACGGCTGAATCCGTGCTGGCCATCCTGCCGCTGATCTCCATGCTCGTCATTTTCGGACTGTTCGACAGCATGACGCAGCGCGGGCAGTGGCAGAAATTCTTTGCGATCTTCGGCGGACTCGTCGTGCTGACGGGCGTTGTGTCCATCTTCCTGATCCCCGAGCCGAAGCTGGAACCGAGACGGGACAGCTATCTGAAAAACCTTGTCTACGGGCTCCGCCCGACTGTTGCGAAAGAGAACCCGGCGCTCTATCTGTCCTTTGCGGCGTTCTGCCTGTTTTCCGTGGCCGTGCAGGTCTTCTTCCCGTATCTCATTATCTATATGCAGAACTATCTGCATTTTGACGGCTACGCCCTCGTGCTGGGCATTGTACTGATCTTTGCGTCGGTCGTGAGCGTGCTCTCCGGCCGCGTGATCGACCGGCTCGGCGAACTGCGGTGCGTACTTCCGGCGGCAGGAGTCATGTTCGCCGGACTGCTCGGCATGTTCTTCGCGCGGTCGATGCTGGCCGTGATCCTGACGGGCTGCATTATGATGTCCGGCTATATGCTGGTCACGGCGATTTTGTCCGGTGTCATCCGCGACCATACACCTGCCGGAAAGGCCGGACATTTTCAGGGCATCCGCATGATCTTCGGCGTTCTGCTGCCGATGATTTTAGGCCCTGCCATCGGCGCAGCGGTCATTCGCGGCAGCGATTCCACCTATGTTGATCTCGGCGTGGTAAAGACTGTGCCGACGCCGTCCATTTTCCTTGCGGCAGCCGTCGTGCTGCTGCTGATTCTGCCGCCGGTGCTGCTACTTAAAAAGAAGGAGGAGGCAAAATGCTGACACGCTGGGGTGAAACACTGGACAAGGACACTGTTTTGCAGGAATATCCCCGCCCGCAGCTTGTGCGGGAAAGTTATTATAATCTTAACGGCCTCTGGGACTATGCCATCACGGCCTCCGACGCCTGCCCCAGCGCGTGGGACGGGAACATTCTCGTGCCATTTTCGCCGGAAGCGCCGCTGTCCGGGGTGAGCCGGGCCCTGAAGCCCGGTCAGGTGCTCTGGTACCGGCGGACGCTGCCGTTCGGAAAGCAGGACGGCAGGCGGATGCTGCTGCACTTCGGAGCCGCCGACCAGCGGGCATGGGTGTACGTCAACGGCCTTCTTGCCGGGGCGCATACAGGCGGGTATACAGCCTTTACGCTGGATATTACAAAGCTTCTGCGGGATGGCGAAAATGTCCTGACCGTCGCTGTGCGTGACGATACGGACACCGTGCCCCTCTCGCGCGGGAAGCAGAAGACAACGCGCGGCGGCATCTGGTACACGCCGCAGAGCGGCATCTGGCAGACCGTCTGGGCGGAACAGGTACCGGAGCATTATATACAGTCGCTTCTGTTTACTCCGGAACTGCCGGAAGGACGCATCCGCTGGATGCTCACCGCGTCCGCGCCGAAAGGCGCTCGAATCGAAATTTCCTATCAGGGAACTCCGGTCACCGAGGGCGTAACGGACGAGGACGGCTGCGGCAGCGCCGTTCTGCCGCCGGAGCAGCTGCACCTGTGGTCCCCGGAGGCGCCGAACCTCTATGACGTAACCGTCACATTGGGGGACGATACCGTCAAAAGCTATTTCGCCATGCGCACCGTCGGCACCGGGATAGACGCAGCAGGTCATCCGTGCCTGCTGCTGAACGGGCAGCCGTACTTCCACCACGGCGTGCTCGATCAGGGCTACTGGCCGGACGGGTTATATACCGCACCGTCGGACGACGCGCTGATCTATGATATCGAACTGATGAAGCGTCTGGGCTTCAACATGCTGCGCAAGCATATCAAGGTTGAGCCCATGCGCTGGTATTATCACTGCGACCGGCTGGGCATGCTGGTCTGGCAGGACATGCCCTCCGGCGGCGGACAGTACAATCTGCTGACCATCTCCGCGCCGCTCATCACTGGCATTCATCTCAAGGACAGTCATTACCGCCTTTTCGCCCGTACGGACGCGCAGGGCCGCGAGGACTTCACACGCGAACTGACGGAGCTGATCACGCAGCTGCAGAACTGCCCGTGCATCGTCTTGTGGGTGCCGTTCAACGAGGGTTGGGGACAGTTTGACGCGAAAAACGCAGTGCGGCTGATCCGCAGGCTCGACCCCACGCGGCTGATCGACCATGCCAGCGGCTGGCACGATCAGGGCGTGAGCGATGTGAAAAGCCTGCATGTGTACTTTAAGCCCTATCGCTTCCGGCCTGACAAGAAGGGCCGCGCAGTCGTTCTGTCGGAGTTCGGCGGATACAATCTGCCGGTTGCGGGACATACCTGGAACACGAAAAACTTCGGCTACAAGGGCTATCAGACGCCCGAGGCACTGGGCGAGGCGGTCAAAACGCTCTATGAAACGCAGATCATTCCTGCACGCAGAGCGGGGCTTGCCGCCGACGTTTACACGCAGCTGAGCGATGTAGAGGATGAGGTCAACGGCTTTGTGACCTATGACCGGCGCGTGGAAAAGCTGCCGGAGGCGCTGATGCAGGCCATCGCGCAGGAACTGAGAGGAGATTGACCATGAAAAAACGGATACTGACGCTGCTTCTGGTGCTGACGCTGCTGGTGCTCGGCGGCTGCACGGTGCGCGACACGGTGCAGGTCATGGGAATCAGCGTTACGACGCTGCAGGAGTTGGCGGACGCTGCGCTGTCCGAGGACACGGAAGCGCCCGAATCGGGCGAGCAGTTTGTCACTGCCGAAGACCCGGAGGTCACGCAGACTGCCGACACGGTCGATGCGCACGGGTATTATTACGATGCAGAGCACGTCGTTCTGTATCTTGACGCCTACGGCCATCTGCCGGAGAACTATATCACAAAGTCCGATGCCCGCGCGCTCGGCTGGGAGGGCGGCAGCGTTGAAGCATACCGGGAAGGAGCCGCCATCGGCGGCGACCGCTTCGGCAACCGCGAAGGGCTTCTGCCGGAGAAAACAGGAAGAACCTATACCGAATGCGACATCAACACACTCGGCGCAGACTCACGCGGAGCCGAGCGTCTGATTTTCTCGAACGACGGGCTGTATTTTTATACATCCAACCACTACGCGTCGTTTACGGAACTGACCGTGGACGGAGGCACTGTCATATGGAACTGACCTACCGGATCGACTGCCGGGAACTGACCTCCCGCGCTGCTGCGCACGACTGCTTTGCGCGCGTGTTTTCGCTGCCCGCGTCTTATGGGCGGAATCTCGACGCACTGTACGATGTTCTGACCGATCTGCCGCCGTGTACGCTTATATTGGAGCATATTGACTGCCTGTATGGTACACTCGGGCCGTATGCGGAAAAGCTGCTTGACACCTTCCGCGATGCAGCGCTGGAAAACAAAAATATCCAAATTCAAGAAGATGCCAAAACTTTTTGAGCATTTTTTGGCATTGTCTATATTGTAAAAAAACGGGCGATTTTCCTTGTGCGAATTGTCAATTTACAAAGCACGGCATTGTCGGATACAATACGCATTATGAACGAACTGTTAATAAGTCGTTTAAGAAAGAGAAATCAAGGAGGAACTCTATGGAAATCCAAACTGGCGCATTGGTTATTGTCCTTGCGTACATGGTCGGCATGATGATCATCGGCTACGTCGTCGGCAAGATCAACATCAAGGGCAGCGCGGACTATCTCGTTGCCGGCCGCAGAATGGGCCTGTTCATGGTCGCGTTCTCGCTGTCTGCCAACAACATCGGCGGCGGCAGCACCACGGGCCTGGCTCAGAAAGCCTTCGGCGCATGGGGCGTCAGCGCGATCTGGTACGTCCTGGCCGCGTCTCTGGCCATGATCCCGCTGGCCTACTTCGCTCCCAAGATCCGCAAGACCATGGCTGTCACGATCCCCGAGGTCGTCGGCCGCCGCTTCGGCAAGGTTTCCAGCAACTTCACGGCAGTCCTCAGCGTCCTGTCGCTGTTCTGCCTGACCTCTTCCCAGATCGGTGCTTCCGGCGCTGTTATCAACGCGCTGATCCCGACGATCCCTCTGAACGTCTGCCTGCTGCTGGCCGGTTTCGTCACCATCTTCTACACGACCTTCGGCGGCATGATCGCTGACCAGGTCTCCGACCTCATCCAGTTCGGTATCATTCTCGTCGGCCTTGCCATCGCAACGCCGATCGTCCTGAAGCATGCCGGCGGCTGGGCTGCGATCTCCGCTGCACTGCCCGGCGAAAAGCTGAACATGACCCAGATCGGCTGGGCCTCCATCATCGGCTACTTCTTCAACTACTTCTGCACCTTCCTCTGCGGCCCCGAAATGGTCTCCCGCTTCGAGACCTGCAAGGACGAGAAGACTGCAGTTCGTGCTTCCTTCCTCTGCGCCATCCTCATGGCTGCTATGGCAATTTTCCCGACCCTCCTCGGCCTCGCTGCCTTCGCTCTGAAGGATCAGCTGCCCAGCCTTGCTGAGAACGGCTCCAACGCCATGATGGTCGTCACTGGCACCTATGCGCCCGGCATCATCACCGGCCTCATCTCCGCCGCCATCATCTGCGCGACCATGTCCTCGGCAGACTCCAATCTGCTGTGCATGTCCACGATGATCATCAACGACATCTATCCCGGCTTCGGCGGCAAGAAAAAGCTGAATGACAAGCAGACCATCTTCTATACCCGTCTGTGCAACGTTATTGCAGCGCTCATCGCCATGTGCATCTCCATGTTCGGCGTTTCCCTCGTCGCCATGAACACCTTCGCATTCGGTATCCGCTGCGCAGGCCCGTTCGCGGCATACGGCCTCGGCCTTGCCGTTCCGAAGGCAACAAAGAACTCCGGCCTGATTTCCATCTTCACCGGCACCATCGCTTTCGTCGTCTGGCAGCTTCTGTCCAACGGCGGTACGCTGTGGTTCATGATGCCGGTCGTCTTCGGCAGCCTTGTCTCCGTCATCACGTTCTATGTTGTGAACCTGATCGAGTGGAAGCGCGGCGTTCCCGCTGCTCCCTCCGCTTACGCTGTCGAGAAAGCCAAGTAATCCCTCTTCCCCCAACTGAAACCGCCCGCCCTGCCATGCGGCAGGGCGGGTTTTCTGCCTCTTGACATTTTCTGCAGCGTTCGTTAAAATAGCTTCTGTTCATCGGAGGGTCGATTCATTGATTATTCGGCTGGATAAGATGCCGGGCATGCGTCCGGGGTTTTATCCGGTCTTTTTTTGAAGTTGAAGCTATGGAAAACCAGAAAAATGATTTCCTGAACGGGCCAATTCTTTCCCCGCTGCTGCGGTTTGCGGGGCCGGTGCTGCTGGCGCTGTTTCTGCAGGCGATGTACGGCGCGGTCGATTTGATCGTTGTCGGAAAATTCGCGGGCACAGCGGACATCTCCGCCGTCTCGACCGGCAGTCAGGCTATGCATCTTGTCACATCGCTTCTCGTCGGGCTCACAACGGGCGTGACCGTTCTTCTGGGCCAGAAGATCGGCAAGGGCAGGCCGGACGAAGCCGGGAATGTCGTCGGCAGCGCGATCTGCCTGTTCGTGTGCGTCGCGCTTGCGCTAACGGCGCTGCTTTCTGCGCTGACCGAGCCATTCTGCCGTCTGCTGCAGGCCCCAGAGGAGGCCTTTGTTCCCACGACACAGTATGTGCGCATCTGCTCGGCGGGAACGCTGTTCATTGTGGCGTTCAACGTCATCGGCAGCGTCTTCCGCGGGCTTGGCGACTCCAAAATGCCGCTGATCACGGTTGCGATCGCGTGCGTTACGAACATTTTCGGCGATCTGCTGCTGGTAGACGTATTCCAGATGGGTGCAGCCGGCGCGGCGCTTGCAACGGTGTTCGCACAGGCGGTCAGCGTGATTTTGTCCCTGTTCGTCATCATGCGCCGCAAACTGCCCTTTACGTTCCGCAAGGAGCAGCTGCGCTTTGACCGGCCGCTCACAGCCGGAATTCTGCGTCTCGGCATTCCGATTGCGCTGCAGGACGTGCTGGTCGGCGTGTCGTTCCTCGTCATTCTGGCTATTGTCAATTCTCTGGGACTCTTGCAGTCTGCCGGCATGGGCATTGCGGAAAAGGTCTGCGCGTTCGTCATGCTGCTGCCGTCGGCATTTTCTCAATCCGTGTCCGCGTTTGTCGCGCAGAATACCGGCGCAGGTAAGCCGGAACGCGCAAAAAAAGCGCTGCGCTACAGCGTCGCCGTCTCGCTGTGCATCAGCGTGTTTGTGTTTTACTTCAATTTCTTCCATGGCGATCTGCTCGCTGGAATTTTTGCAAACGACCATGCCGTCATTCTCGAAGCGGCAGACTATCTCAAGGCCTACGCCATCGACTGTCTGCTGACCTCATTCCTATTCTGCTTTGTCGGCTATTTCTCCGGCCTCGGCAAGACAGTCTTTGTCATGACGCAGGGCATTCTGGGCGCGTTCGGCGTCCGTATCCCCGTGTCGTTCGCCATGTCCCGGCTGCCGAACGTGCGCCTGTTCTACATCGGCCTCGCAACCCCCTGCTCGACCGTTGTGCAGGTCCTGCTGTGCCTTGGCTATTATGCGCATCTGGCCCGCAGGGAACGGCGCGCATAGCTTGGACGCGGTTGGTGCATTCTACTGGTACAATTTCGCCATGGTTCATGCCATTTTATACGATTGTGCGCTTTCAGAAAACCCCGGACGGGCTTTGGCCTGTCCGGGGTTTTTTTATGCGATATCGTACTGACTCTTGTAGATTTCGTAATAGAAGCCCTTTTTCTCCAGCAGATCGCGGTGCCTGCCCTGCTCCACAATACGGCCGTCGCGCAGAACCAGAATGAGGTCGGCATCGACGATCGTGGACAGGCGGTGGGCGATGATGAAGCAGGTCCTGCCGCGCATGAGGCGGTCCATGGCTTTCTGGATGAGCAGTTCCGTACGCGTATCGACATTGGATGTCGCTTCATCGAGAATCAGCAGTTCGCGCTGCGCGAGAAGCGCCCGCGCGATGGTCAGCAGCTGCTTCTGGCCAGAGGAGATCGATGAGGTATCGCTGCCGACCACGGTATCGTAGCCCTTGGGGAGCGTGCGGATAAAATGGTCGCAGTACGCCTCATCGCAGGCGCGGATAATTTCCTCGCGCGTCGCGTCCGGCTTGCCGAAGGCTACGTTCTCGGCGATCGTGCCGCCGAAGAGCCATGTGTCCTGCAGCACCATGCCGAAGCGGTCGCGTGTGGAGGCGCGGGAATAGTTCGCAATGTCGTGCCCGCTCAGCAGGATGCTGCCGGAATCGACGTCGTAGAACCGCATGAGCAGATTCACAATCGTCGTCTTGCCCGCACCGGTTGGGCCGACGATGGCGACGTGCTGGCCCTTTTCCACATGCAGGTTCAAATCTTGGATGAGTTCGGTATCCGGCTCATAGGCAAAATCCACATGTCGGAACTCCACGCTGCCGTCTCCGCCCGCAGGAAGAGCTTGTTCGATCGGCGCTTCCTCCGGCAGCTCCAGCAGATCGACGACGCGCCGGGCGGCCGCCTTGGCCTGCTGCAGCGTACTCAGGCCGTTGGAAATCTGCTCGAGCGGCTCGGAAAACTGCCGTGCAAACAGCACCAGCGTCACAATCACGCCCACCGGAACGCCCTGCCGCACGATCAGCCAGCCGCCGAGCAGATTGATGGCGATATACGCCAGCGAGTTGGACGCAGTGATGACCGGCTGGACGATGGCGGAGAGATAGGTTGCTTTCGCCTCGGAGACGCGGCGCGCATCGTTGATCTCCGCGTGGCGTTTGGCGCAGTGCTCCTCGAGATTATAAGCCTTTGTCGTCGCGTAGTTCGTGTAGGCTTCTTCCACGACGGAATACAACTCGCCGGACTGCTTGAACATCTGATGGAAATACGTTTCCGACCGGCCCGCGATCTTTGCTGACAGCCAGATGGAAACCGGCATGAACGCAATCACGGCCAGCGAAAGCTGCCAGTTCTGCAAAAACATCACGACCGCGATGGCAAGGATCTGCAAAAAGCCGCCCGTGATGGTATCGAGCACGGTATGCAGGGAGCCGCCGATCCGGGACACGTCCTCCGTCATGCGCGAGAGAA
>ERZ772881.3019-NODE-3019-length-10991-cov-29.932974_pt1 | contig 10991 bp, 7 predicted proteins | sample MGYA00580581_ERZ772881 | MGnify/ENA primary metagenome ERZ772881 (study PRJEB29015, sample SAMEA2737668) | human gut metagenome | biome: human gut; feature: human-associated habitat; material: faeces | place: China | collected 2012 ...
ACTCGGATTTTCCGGTGACAGTCTTTATGCCATTTTCCTCCAGATACCGTTTAATCTTGCGCACACCATAACCCGCCAAATACAACGAGAATATCTTCCGTACAATTTCAGCCTCTTCCGGTACAACTACCAGTCTACCGCCTTTATCCTTAGTATAGCCTAAAAAGTGGGCATGGTTTAACACAGCTTTGCCACTGCGCATACGTTGGCGAATGCCAAACTTGATGTTCTCACTTTTCGCGGCACTTTCTTCCTGTGCCGCCGCAAGTAAAATGGATAGCAACGCTTCGTTGACTTCCATTGTATTGATTTGTTCTACATCGGATAACATTGCAACATTCATTTTTTTCAGTCTCCTTATCGTGGATAATGTTTCTACTGTATTTCTTCCGAACCGACTTAATGACTTAACCAGAATCAAGTCAAATCTGTGTTTTTGGGCATCCTTTAGCATTTCAATGTATCCATCACGCCCTTCTCTCCGTGTTCCTGACCCAACATCCTTATAAATTTTATAAAGTTTCCAATCAGCATTTTCGCTTACCAATTTTTCAAAATATATTTCCTGTATTTCAAGGCTTCGCAACTGCTCCGGTGTGTTTTTACTCACTCTGCAATATATAGCCACTTTTAGAATTTTGTGCTTGGTTTTCTTGCTGCCTTCAATCCTTGGTAAAATTATGTGTATCTTTTTCTGCATAAAAACACTGTATAAAGCAAAAAATAAAAGCTACATTCAAAGTCAACTTGAATGTAGCTTTACGCTTGGAGCTGGTAGCCAGACTTGAACTGGCGACCTGCTGATTACGAATCAGCTGCTCTACCAACTGAGCCATACCAGCACACAAGGGCAACAAGACTATTATACTGATTTTTTGGCATAAGTCAAGTGCCCCTGGCGAAAATTTACGGTTTTGCCGGGGTCAAGCCTCCGGGAACGGGAATTTTTCTTTATCGTGGACTGTGATGTCGCGGCCAAGCTGGACTTCCATCACTTTCAGCTCGGTATCGGCCACGATGGTGTGGCGGCTGCCAGCGGGCATTTTTACCACGTCCCCTGCCTGTACAGCGGTCTTTGCACCATCCACAATGGCATAGCCGCTGCCAGAGATCACCGTCCACACCTCATCGCGGCGGGCGTGGCTGTGGTAGTTCATGCGGTGGCCGGGATTCAGCGTAATCTTGATGGTCATGCTCTCGTCCTCGACATCCAGCACGCGGAAGCTGCCCCAGGATTTTTCGGCAAACATGATCTGCTGGTCGATCTTATCCACATAGGGCTTGATGTAGCTGGACTGCTCTTTATCCGATACCAGAATTCCCTCCGGGCTGGCAGAGATCACCACATCATGCAAGCCCATGGCCAGCACCGGCACGTTCAGCTCGTTCACCACATGCACGTTGGTGCAGGTATCGTTCATCATGGCCTTGCCCACGCTGGGCTCGCCCATCGCTTCGGTCAGGGTGTTCCAGGTGCCAAGGTCCTTCCACTGGCCTGCAAACCGCATAACCTGGATCTTGGGTTCCTTTTCCACCACAGCATAGTCAAAGCTGATTTTGTTCAGCTCGGCATATTTATCAAACAGGTCCTTATAATCGGTAAAGTCGATCAGCTCATGGGCCTTATCCAGCACATAGCGCAGCTTGTAGGCAAACACGCCGCCGTTCCACAGCGCCCCCTGGGCGATGTAAGCCTTTGCCGTTTCGGCGTCCGGCTTTTCCTTAAAGGTTGCAACATCGCTCACGGCACTGCTGTTTTTGGGGATAATATAGCCGTACTTTTCGCTGGGGTAGGTCGGCTCAATGCCCATCAGCACCAGGTTGGCTTCGCTTTTGGCAGCCTGCTCACTCAAGGCTTTCAGTGCCTCAAAGTAGTCATCCTCCACATAGGGGTCCACCGGGCAGACCACCACCGGCTCCTCCGGGTCCACGCCCTGCACATCGGCCAGATAGGCCGTTGCCAGCGCAATGGCGGGGAAGGTATCGCGGCGGCACGGTTCCACCGAAATGCCCACTTCCTCCCCCAGCTGGTTGTGGATGGCGGAAACCTGGGTCTTGCTGGTGGCAATGGTCACAGTCGCCCCTTTGTCTACCTGTTTGATCTGGCGGTACACCCGCTGCACCATGGATTCATAGCTTCCGTCCGGGCACTTGAAAATTTTAATGAACTGCTTGGAACGGATATCGTTGGATAGCGGCCACAGGCGCTTGCCGGACCCGCCGGAAAGCAGCACAATATTCATAATAGTTTCGCCTTTCTCAGCGCTCAGCACGCATGGGGTTATTCAAAAAGTCCTCATAGGCAAGGCGCAGGCCGTCCTCCAGCTCGGTCTTGTAGGTCCAGCCCAGGCCCGTTGCCTTGGAAACATCCAGCAGCTTGCGCGGTGTTCCGTTGGGTTTGGTGGGATCCCACTTAATCTCACCGGTATAGCCCACAACCTTGGCTACCAGCTCGGTCAGTTCCTTGATGGTCAGCTCCTTGCCGGTGCCTGCGTTCACCGTTTCGTTGCCGGAGTAGTTGTTCATCAAAAATACGCAGAGGTTTGCCAGATCGTCCACATACAAAAACTCGCGCAGCGGGCTGCCATCGCCCCAGCAGGTCACGCTGGTCACCCCGTTGACCTTTGCTTCATGGAAGCGGCGGATCAGCGCGGGCACCACATGGCTGTGGGTGGGATGGTAGTTATCGTTGGGGCCATACAGGTTGGTCGGCATCACACTGATGTAGTCGGTGCCATACTGGCGGTTCAGGAACTCGCAGTATTTCAGGCCGCTGATTTTAGCCAGAGCATAAGCTTCGTTGGTTTTTTCCAGCTCGCTGGTCAGCAGGCAGTTTTCCTTCATGGGCTGCGGTGCCATGCGCGGGTAAATGCAGGAGGAGCCCAAAAATTCCAGCTTTTTGCAGCCGTTTTTCCATGCGGAATGAATCACGTTCATTTCCAGCGTCATGTTGTCATACATAAAGTCCGCCAAAGCGTTCTGGTTGGCAACAATGCCGCCCACCTTGGCTGCGGCCAAAAAGACATATTCCGGCTTTTCGGCGGCAAAAAATTCTTCCACGGCATCCTGGCGGCACAGGTCCAGCTCTTTATGGGTCCGGGTAATGATATTGGTATATCCCTGGCGTTCCAGTTCCCGCACAATGGCGGAACCTACCATACCGCGGTGGCCTGCCACATAGATCTTAGCGTTCTTTTCCATCATAACAAATGGCCTTCTTTCTTATTTTACAACGCCTTTTTCCAGGTATTCTTCCAGGTTGCAGCGGATGTTTTCCTCTGCGCGCTCTACAGCTACTTTTTCCATGTCATGCTCCACCATGATCTTGACCAGTTCCTCAAAGCTGGTCTTGGTGGGGTTCCAACCCAGTTCCTGGCGTGCCTTGGTGGGGTCACCCCACAGGTTGACCACATCGGTGGGGCGGTAGAAATCCGGGCTTACCTCAATCAGTACCTTGCCGGTCGCCTTATCAACGCCCTTTTCGTTCATGCCCTCGCCAACAAATTCCAGCTCAATACCGACATAGTGGAACGCCAGCTGGCAGAATTCCCGCACGGAATGCTGCACGCCGGTGGCGATGACAAAATCATCCGGCTTATCGTTCTGCAAAATCAGCCACATGCACTCCACATAGTCCTTGGCATAGCCCCAGTCGCGCAGGCTGGACAGGTTGCCCAGGTAGAGCTTGTCCTGCTTGCCCTGCTTGATGCGGGCGGCGGCCAGTGTGATCTTGCGGGTCACAAAAGTTTCGCCGCGGCGCTCGGATTCATGGTTGAACAGAATGCCGGAGCAGCAGAACATGTTATATGCTTCACGGTACTCCTTGGTGATCCAGAAACCGTACTGTTTGGCCACCGCATAGGGGCTGTACGGATGGAACGGCGTTTTTTCGTTCTGGGGCACTTCCTCCACCTTGCCGTACAGCTCCGAGGTCGAAGCCTGGTACACCCGGCAGGTATCCGCCAGCCCGCACAGGCGCACGGCTTCCAGCACGCGCAGCACGCCGGTAGCGTCCACATCGGCCGTGAACTCCGGAACATCAAAGCTGACCTGCACATGGCTCTGGGCCGCCAGGTTATAAATTTCGTCCGGGCGCACCGAGCCGATCACAGCAACCAGGCTCATCGAATCGCCCATATCGCCGTAATGCAGGTGGAAATGCGGGTTGCCCTCCAGATGGGCAATGCGTTCACGGTAGTCAACGGAAGAACGACGGATGATGCCATGTACATCATAGCCCTTCTCGATCAAAAACTCTGAAAGGTAAGAGCCATCCTGGCCGGTAACACCGGTGATCAATGCCTTTTTCATAAAAAATGCAGCCTCAACTTTCCTTTTCTATCATCGTGCGCCGCCAGTCTGCCGCAGCATGGGCGGGAATGTAAATTCAGCTTTCAGGGGGCTTTGCGCAGCCTTGCCCTGTATTATATTAGTATACCCTGTTTTGCGTTTCTGCGCAAGTATACGCTGTATCCAACCTGTCGCCTGCTCTTGATTGACCTGCCCCGCACCGCAGATTATAATTATAAGGGTAGTATTTCATCATCTGGGCCGCTGCCCGTTCAAGAAAGCTGGAATCACATGCAGGATCTCAAACACGTTTTTTCTTACTTAAAGCCCTACCGGCGGGATTTATTCCTTGCCGTCGGGCTGGTTTTTGTGGAATGTATTTTTGAAATGGTCATTCCGATGCTGATGTCTGACCTGGTGGACCAGGGCGTGCCCAGCCATGATATGCAGGTCATTATGCTGCAGGGCAGCAAGATGATCATCTGCGCTGTGCTGGCCCTGATCACCGGCCTGCTGTACGCCAGGTTCGCCGCCCGCGCCGCCAACGGCTTTGCCGCTGCTCTGCGCGAAGCTGAGTACCGCAAGCTGCAGCAGTTCGACTTTGCCAACCTGGACCATTTTTCCACCCCGTCCCTCGTTACCCGCATGACCACCGATGTCACGGTCATGCTCAACGCCGTGGCCACCGGCCTGCGGCCTTTGGTGCGCAGCCCGGTCATGCTGTTCATGGGGCTGGGCATGGCGTTCTTGCTCAATGCCAAGCTGACCATCGTTTTCCTTATTACAACGCCCATCCTGGCCGCTATTCTGGCCTGGATCGTAACCAAGGTCGGCCCGCTGTATGACCGCCAGCAGACTGCTGTGGACCATCTGAACGGCCGCGTACAGGAAGCCTTAACCGCCATCCGCGCCATCAAAGCGTTTGTGCGAGGCGATTACGAGAATGAGCAGTTTGAAACCGTCAATGACGAGCTGGCCGCCGCCAGCACCAACACCTTCCGGTATGCCGTGCTCAACCTGCCCGCGTTCCAGGCCGTTATGTACACGGCCATTGTCTGCATCATGTGGTACGGTGGCAATTTTATTCTGACCGACCGGATGACGGTCGGCGAGCTGACCGCCTTTTTGAGCTATGTTCTGCAGGTGCTCAACTCGGTCATGATGTTCTCCGGCGTGTTTTTGCAGCTTACCCGCTCCCTGACCAGCGCCCGGCGCATCCGTGCCGTGCTGGAGGAGCAGCCCGCGCTGGCCACCCCGGCTGACCCCGTTGCCGCCGTTGCCGACGGCAGCATTGATTTTGCGGACGTCAGCTTCAAATACAGCGCCGCTGCGGCCAGGGATGCCCTTTCCCACGTTACGCTGCACATTCCCGCCGGGGCAACGGTGGGCATTATCGGCGGCACCGGCGCAGCAAAAACAACGCTGGTACAGCTGATCCCCCGCCTGTACGATGCCACCTCCGGCACCGTCAAGGTCGGCGGGCAGGATGTGCGCCGGTATTACCTTGCTGCCCTGCGGGATGCTGTGGGCATTGTGCTGCAGAAGAACCTGCTGTTCTCCGGCACCATCCGTGACAACCTGCGCTGGGGTGATCCCAACGCCGATGACGAAACCCTGTGGGCCGCCTGCCGCGCCGCCTGCGCTGATGAATTTTTGGAGCGGATGCCGGACGGCCTGGATACCGACATGGGCCAGGGCGGCGTGAATGTTTCCGGCGGGCAGAAGCAGCGGCTCTGCATTGCCCGCACCCTGCTCAAGCACCCCAAAGTGCTGATTTTTGACGATTCCACCAGCGCCGTGGATACCGCCACCGAGGGCAAGATCCGCCATGCGCTGGCCGCCCTGACCGATGTAACCAAGCTCATCATTGCCCAGCGCATCACCTCGGTGATGGATGCCGACATGATCGTGATTCTGGATGACGGCAAAGTTCACGCCGTGGGCACCCACAAGGAGCTGCTGGCGAATGACACCATCTACCAGGAAATTTATGCATCCCAGATGAAAGGAGATGACGCGGATGGCAAAGGCATTCAGCGGTAAAAAGCCGCAGCATTTTGGCAACACCATCCGGGTATTTTTGAACTACCTGGGCCGCCACAAGTTCATGCTGGGGCTGGTTGGGGTGCTTACCGCTGTCAGCGCACTCGCCAACCTGCTGGGTACCTACATGATCAAGCCGGTGGTCAACGGTATTCTGGAAACCGGCAGCATTCCCGGCCTTGTCCGCGGTGTTGCCCTGACCGCCGCCATCTACGCGGTGGGCGCGCTTTCTACCCTGGGCTACACCCAGACCATGGTGCGCGCCGCGCAGAAGGTCTTGCATGATATCCGCCGGGACCTGTTTGCCCACCTGCAAACGCTGCCCCTCTCCTTTTTTGACTCCCGCCGCAACGGCGAACTGATGAGCCTGTTCACCAACGATGTGGACACCATCTCGGACGCGCTGAACAACAGCTTTGCTCTGCTGATCCAGAGCTTTATCCAGGTGGTGGGCACGCTGGTTCTGCTGTTTGTGCTCAACTGGCGGCTTTCGCTGCTGGTCGTGGTGGGGTACGCCGTCATGTTCTGGTACATCCGGTTCAGCACCAACCGCAGCCGTTTCTTCTACGCCCGCCAGCAGCAGGCTCTTGGCGATCTGGAAGGCTATGTGGAGGAGATGGCCGCCGGGCAAAAGGTGGTCAAGGTGTTCAACCATGAGCAGACCAACCTGGAAGGTTTTCAGGCATTGAACGCCCGCCTGCAAAGCGCCGGAACCAGCGCCCAGGGGTATTCCGCCACCATGATCCCCGCCGTTGTTTCCATCTCCTACATCAACTATGCGGTCATTGCCGTGCTGGGCGGGCTGATGGTTATGAACGGCCAGTCCAGCCTGGGCAGCCTGGCCAGCTATCTGGTGTTTGTGCGCCAGTCTGCTTTGCCCATCAACCAATTCACCCAGCAGGGCAACTTTCTGCTGGCCGCCCTTGCCGGTGCCGAGCGCATTTTCAATGTGCTTGACGAACAGCCGGAAACCGATGAGGGTACCGTCGAGATCGTTCGTGTGGAAAAGTCTGCGGACGGCACCCTTGTGCCCAGCGCCGGCGGCCGCCGCACCGGCCTGTGGGCCTGGCGCGACAGTGGCGACCCCGCCGCCCCTCTCGTTCCCCTGCGCGGTGATGTACGGTTCCGGGATGTCAGTTTTGGTTACATTCCGGGCCAGACCACCCTGCATGATGTTACGCTGTACGCCAAACCGGGGCAGAAGATCGCCTTTGTCGGTTCCACCGGCGCGGGCAAAACCACGATTACCAACCTCATCAATCGCTTTTATGATATCACCTCCGGCACCATCGCCTATGACGGCATTGATGTGCGCAAGATCCGCAAAAGTGATCTGCGCCGCAGCCTTGGCGTAGTGCTGCAGGACACCCATCTGTTCACCGGCACAGTGGCGGATAACATCCGCTTTGGCAAACTGGATGCAACCGACGAAGAGATCATCGCCGCCGCAAAAATTGCCAACGCGCACTCCTTTATCGAGCGCCTGCCCCAGGGGTACAACACCATGGTATCGTGCGATGGTGCCAACCTGAGCCAGGGCCAGCGCCAGCTGCTGGCCATTGCCCGCGCTGCTGTGGCCGACCCGCCGGTGCTGATTTTGGACGAAGCGACCTCCAGCATCGATACCCGCACCGAAGCTCTGATTGAAAAAGGTATGGACCGCCTGATGGAGGGCCGTACCGTCTTTGTTATCGCCCACCGGCTTTCCACCGTACGCAATTCCAACGCCATTATTGTGCTGGAACACGGCGGCATTGTGGAGCGCGGCAGCCATGATGAACTGCTGGCCCAAAAGGGCGAATACTACCAGCTGTACAACGGCATGTTTGAACTTGCATAAAATTCCTGCCAAGAAAAGTTCACATCCTTGTGGTAGAATAAATATTATGGGTAATACTGCCCATGGAAAGGGGACTCCCCATGTCGCAGATGACAAAGCGCGCACTGGAAGCTTCGCTCAAGGAACTGCTGCGCCACAAACCGCTGGACAAAATCACGGTCAGCGACTTGACCGACCACTGCGGGGTCAACCGCATGACCTTTTATTACCACTTTAAGGATATTTACGACCTTGTGGAATGGTGCTGCGAGGAGGACGCTGCCCGCGCGCTGGCCGGGCAGAAAACCTATGATACCTGGCAGCAGGGCTTTTTGCAGATTCTGGAAGCCCTGCGGAAGGACAAAGCGTTTTTTACCAGCGTCTACCGTTCCATCAGCCGTGAACAGCTGGAAAATTATCTCTACCGCCTGACCTATGACCTGATGATGGGCGTTGTGGAGGAGCGCGCCGCCGGTATGACGGTTCGCCCGGAGGATAAAGAGTTTATCGCCAACTTTTATAAGTTCGCCTTTGTGGGGCTGACACTGGACTGGATCAAAAACGATATGCGTCAGGACCCCGCCCAGCTGGTGGAACAGCTTTCCACCCTGATTCACGGTGATGTGACCAAGGCGTTGGAAAAATGCCGCATTGATAAAAGCTGATGTACATCTTGCGTTAAGGGTCGAACCATGAAATGCACGATCTGCGAAAAACGAATGTAGGCCGCCATGGCCCCCACCATCTTCCGCTGTTTTCCCGCCCCTGTAACAAAAACTTCAAATTTTATACAAAACAGCCGCCGTGATAAAAATTTAATCACAGCGGCTGTTTTGCTGATTGTGAACCCTGCCTCCGCTGGTTATACTATAGACATTCCAAAAGGAACACCCCAGATAAACAAACCAACGCAAGGAGGCTTTTTATGTATTATTCCAGCGGTAACTATGAAGCTTTTGCCCGTCCCGAAAAACCGGAGGGCGTTGACCACAAGAGTGCCTACCTTATCGGCAGCGGCCTGGCCGCGCTGTCCGCCGCATGCTTTATGGTGCGTGACGGCCAGATGAAGGGCGAGCACATCCATGTGCTGGAAAAGGACCCCATCCCCGGTGGTGCCTGCGATGGCTACAAGTACCAGGACATCGGTTACGTTATGCGCGGCGGCCGTGAGATGGACAACCACTTCGAGTGCATGTGGGATTTGTTCCGCTCCATCCCCTCCATTGAGGATGAGAACGTCACCGTGCTGGACGAGTATTACTGGCTGAATAAGCACGATCCCAACTACAGCCTGTGCCGCGCCACCGTCAACTGCGGCGAGGATGCCCACACCGATGGCAAGTTCGGCCTGTCTGACAAGGGTGCCATGGAGATTTTGAAGCTGTTCATGACCCCGGACGAGCAGTTGTACGATAAAAAAATCACCGACTTCTTTGATGACGAAGTCCTGAACACCAACTTCTGGCTGTACTGGCGCACCATGTTCGCCTTTGAGAACTGGCACAGCGCCCTGGAGATGAAGCGCTACCTTCAGCGCTACATCCACCACATCGGCGGCCTGCCGGATTTCACTGCCCTGCGCTTTACCCGCTACAACCAGTATGAATCCATGATCCTGCCCATGGTCAAGTACCTGGAAAGCTATGGCGTGCAGTTCCATTACGGCGTCAAGGTGACCAACGTTGCCTTTGACTGCGCCAACGGCAAAAAGCAGGCCACCCGCATTGATACTCTGCGCGACGGCCACGAAGAGTGCATTGACCTGACCGAGAACGACCTGGTGTTCATCACCAACGGCGGCTGTGTCGAAAACTCCACCATTGGCAGCCAGACCACCGTTGCCCCCCTCAAGTTTGATCTGAAGGAAGGCGGCGGCTGGGATCTGTGGCGCAAGATCGCCGCCCAGGACCCCAGCTTCGGCCACCCGGACAAGTTCTGCTATGACCCGGAGCTGAGCAACTGGATGAGCGCCACCATCACCACGCTGGACCAGCGCATTGTGCCCTATATCAAAAAGATCTGCAAGCGCGATCCCTTCACCGGCAAGGTCGTCACCGGCGGCATTGTCTCCGTCAAGGATTCCAGCTGGCTGCTCAGCTGGACCCTGAACCGCCAGCAGCAGTTCCGCGACCAGCCCAAGGATCAGCTCTGCGTCTGGGTCTACGGCCTGTTCACCGACAAGCCGGGCGACTATATCAAGAAGCCGATGCGCGACTGCACCGGCGAGGAGATCTGCCAGGAATGGCTGTACCACATTGGTGTACCAGTTGACCAGATCGAGGATCTGGCTGCCAACAGTGCCAACACCGTGCCCTGCATGATGCCGTATATCGACGCTTTCTTTATGCCGCGCGCTGCCGGCGACCGCCCGGATGTTGTGCCCGAAGGCGCTGTGAATTTCGCTTTCATCGGCCAGTTTGCCGAGACCAAGCGCGATACCATCTTTACCACCGAGTATTCCATCCGCACCGGCATGGAAGCGGTTTACACCCTGCTGAACGTTGACCGCGGCGTACCGGAGGTCTGGGGCAGCGTATATGATATCCGCGACCTGCTGGATGCCACCGTAAAACTGCGCGACGGCAAAAAGGTCACCGATATGGAGATGAACGTTGTGCAGAAACTGGCCCTGAAAGAAGCTTTGAAGAAGCTGGAGGGCACCGAGATTGAAAAACTGCTGAAAGAATACAATGTGATCTGAAGCGTATCATCATTCTTCCATAAAAAGCACTGCCCCGGCGGGATATTTTGTCCCGCCGGGGCGCTGCTTTATATGATTCTATTTAAGGCAACACCGCACAATTCCCGCCTTACGGCTTAAGCACCGCTCCGACGGCTG
>ERZ772881.3021-NODE-3021-length-10986-cov-4.826274_pt1 | contig 10986 bp, 8 predicted proteins | sample MGYA00580581_ERZ772881 | MGnify/ENA primary metagenome ERZ772881 (study PRJEB29015, sample SAMEA2737668) | human gut metagenome | biome: human gut; feature: human-associated habitat; material: faeces | place: China | collected 2012 ...
AAGTATAGCATACAGCTATGAATTTTTCTATTGCGTTCCCCTGACTTCGGAATAGCGGCAGGGCTGGCTATCCATGTCTTGTGCTTCTCTACCGTACATGAGCATTGTTGCAGGGAATCAGACAATAACCAATGAACTCCTGCAAGGTAGGAATGTCCTCCGCATACAGCAATCCATCCAAAAAGGAGAGCCAGAGAGTAGGTGCTGGGGCATCCGGGCGGTACGCTACCGGCAGTCTGCTCCGCACGATGTCCGGTCTGCCCCCGGTAAATCTGCCGTCCAGCTTCAACGTGCCGTTTGCCAGATGGATTTTGTCAGTCTCCGGCGCAAAGTCCTCTACATGAGCCGCCAGCTTCATTACTTCCAGAATGTTGGTGATCTTGCGGGGGATGTTGTTTACGGCGCAGCATTTCAGTTCCTCATAGATTTCGCCCCGGAGCGGCAGATCGTCGGTCACCCTGCCGTCCGGCGTGAAAAATGCACCGTTGGCAAAGATAATCTTGCGACTGCTCAGAAACTCGTCGCAAAACAGCGCCTCATTGATATTGGTACCATCAAACCAGATGGGAGTATTCCTATCAAGCGATTTCCGCTTCGTCACGGGCATCCACCTCCTTTTCGAGCCTTTTCAGGCGTTCTTCCAGCCGGTCGATCATGCCGTCCTTTTGGAGCATATCCACGGTTTTCACACGAACCTCCAACTCCGCAAAGGTTAAAATATCTGCCAGATCCTCGATATAATCGAGCATCTGGCAGGCTTCCACAAAGCGGTCATCCATGGTATCCTCCGGTGTTTTGGGTGCGTACTGCACCTTCCAGTTTTCCAGAAGATGCAGATAATCGCACAACACCCGCCGACAATGCAGTTCTTCTTTCTGGAACGCCTTTGCCTGCGGGTATTTCGGTTTTCTCAGAGCTGCCGCAGCAGGTGGCTTGTCCGGGTCAATCCCAAAGTCATACGCCAGTTTCTGTGCCGTCCCATAGTTGCTTAGATTGAACAGTCTTGCCACAAAATCGATCACATCACCGGTAGCCCCGCAGCCGAAGCAGTAGAAGTAGTCCTCGTTCAGCTTCATGCTGGGCGTGTGGTCATTGTGGAAGGGGCAGCAGGCCATATTGCCGTGCCCGACCTTCAAACCGTAGTGTTCGGCAGCTTGTCTCACCGTGACCGCTGCCTTGACGCTTTCAAACAGATTCATACAAAATACCTCCGTAATTTTTTTGACAATTTCCTCTTGTCACCTGAATATACGGAGAAAAACGGGGTGAGCCGGAAAATCCGGCATTTCCGCAAAAAAAGAAAAAGCCGCCCTGAATTTTTGCAAAAATGCAAAAATTGCAGGACGGCGAATGTTCACAAGATATGCCTTGATATTATTCCACTTATTGAATATAATAAAGTTAGTTTTGGGGAAGGAGGGCGAATGCGCATGAAATACCTGTCAACCTTTGAAGCAGCAGAGAAATGGGGTATCTCACACCGGCGAGTGAGCGTTCTCTGTAATGAGGGGCGCATCACTGGCGCACAGCGGGCGGGAAGCCGCTGGATCATTCCGGATGATGCAGAGAAGCCCGCCGATGCCAGAATTAAGAGTGGAAAATATGTCAAAGAAAGAGCAGCGGAGGGAGGCGCTTGATAGATGGAGACTGTATTTTTACCCGGAAATATCCGGCAAAGACTTTTCGATTTGATGAAGCACAATAATGTCTCTCAAACGGAACTTGCCCGAAAAATTGGCTGCAATGACAGCCTCCTCAGCCGTTTTCTGAGTGAAAAAACAGACAAGCTCGGAGATGAAAATATCATCCGCATTGCAAGAGCTTTCAACGTGTCTACAGACTTTCTTTTGGGCGTAACTACTGTCCCGGACAGAAAGAATTATGAAATCGATGAATTGGGCTTATCGGCACAGGCTGCAAGAAACCTCTATACCGGAAAAGCAAATGCACAGGTCGTTAATTATCTGTTGGAAAGCCCTCGTTTTCTTGAACTGACCTACATATTGGAGCAGTATTTCAACGACACCGTTGCTGCCGGGTATGCCGCGCAGAACCAGCTATATGCCACGCTCAGCAGTCTGACGCGAAAATCGGCAAAAACGAAAGCCGCCGCACAAGCTGCAAATGAAATCCATCGCCTGAAAACACCTGTTTATCAAGCTGATCTTGCCACCATCGAAAGCCAGTTCATGCTGGCTGTCAAAGAAGTGAAAAAGGAAATTGGCAATGACTTTGCTGCAATTCGGGCGATGACAGCCGAAGAAACGGAAAGAATGTTTACGGAGATCACGAAGGGGCAGGATATGGAAAACCTGACCGTGACGCCTCAACAAACATCTGATATGATTGTCGGTAGCGTAGCTGGCATGGGCTGTGTTGATCCGGATGCTTTGAATACGTTCGGTGAGGCGTTGACAGGCCTTTTCCAATCCATCCTAGATAACGCTGCATCGCAGGAGAAGGACGATGAGCAAACCGAGCAATGAGCAGCTCTGTGCGCTGGCTCAAAAGGGAGATACCCATGCCACCAATCTTCTTCTGGAATACAATTCGGGCTTCATCCGCAAAACAGCCAATGAGATTTTTCTGAAATCCAATCTGGTGGAAAGTGATCTCAGCATAGAAATCGGTGATCTGGAACAAGAGGGCAGCATCGGCTTATTGAAGGCTATTCCCAGCTATGATAAGAGCGTCGGCGTCAAGTTTCTGACCTATGCCGCTCCATTCATCCGAAACGCCATGACTGATCTGGTTCGGGATTCCTTCTCCCGATATGAGCAGCGAATGGTCGATCCTGAAAACGGGCTGGGGCTTCAAAAAGTCCGGCTGGATGAAGTTCTCCCCGGTGAAGAACGGCTGCTGCGCATTGAAGCCGTTGCAGACATCACCGCCAAATCTCCGGAACAGGTCTACGAGGAAAGAGAAACCTTGCGGGAACTGTATGAAGGCTTTGGACAAATCTCCGAACGGGAGCAGACATATCTTCTGTACCGCTATGGCTTTACGGATGATATTGGACATACCCTGATCGGCACAGCAATTCATTTTAACCTGAGTGAAAGCCGGGCAAAGAAGTTGGAAGGCGAGGCGATGGACAACCTCTGGCTGGAGTTGCCGTGGTGGTTTTAGTGCGTATCGCTGCGGCGGGACGGGGGCTTTTATATACCTTCACTTCCTTTTCCGGACAGTCGGATTTTGCTTCTCAAAAATCCTGCATTTGCGCCGTAACCCACGTCACAAAATCCGCCTGTCCTACTGCCTCAGAAAAGCGTTTGCCGCCACACTCTGCTATGTCGCAGAGTACGCCGCCAACCCCTTTCCTGCGTCAGCCGGAAGCAAAGGTATAACACACTAGACTTTGCAAGCAAAATCGTGTGCCAACAGGGATGCTACGCGCCCCTATTGGAAACCCCGCGCCAATGGGATTGCATCCCTCTGGACACCTGCAATTTTCTTCACACAGCGGTACCCAAACTGAAAAAATACAGTTTGCCACCGGTGCGAAGAAAATACAAAAGGAAGCATCTACGCCATGATAGTGAGAGCGCAAATCTTCCTTTTGGTGCTGATAATCTGAAATTGGATATGGTGCAATTTCAGATTATCAGCCTCTGCTATGGCAGAGGACTGAATCTACAAATACAAAATAGTGCCCTGATAAATATCGACTCTGAAAGGAACTTGGAATATGGCTAAGAAAGAAGCAAAAACTGATTTGTGGGTTGCTCGTCAGCTCGACGACTCCAAAATCAAGTATGATGCTCAAGGCAGCGATGTTAAGGAAATCAATGATGCTTTACAGAGCGCATCGAAACGTGGTACTGGTAATGCCGGCTACCCTGAGTATGTTGCGGTTGTGAAAGATTTTGTCATCGTTATTGAAGACAAAGCCGATCTGGCCAAACACCAGAAGCTGACCGATACTGGAATTTTATCTACCGATCAGAAAGATATTGCTGACTATGCTGTAAACGGAGCGTACTTCTACGCAAAGCACATTGCGCAAAATAGTAGCTTCCATAAGATTTTTGCAATCGGTGTTTCCGGCGATGAAAAGCATCATAAAATCACTCCGCTGTATGTAGACGACAGGGAGGGATATAAGCAGCTCCCTGATATTGAGTCTTTTACATCCTTCACCGCTTCCAATATCGACGAATACTATACTCGTTATGTTTTGGCAGAAAAGACCGATGTTGAAAAGACTACAGAGGAAATTCTGAAAGATGCGGCGGAACTGCACGAATATCTTCGCACCTACGGCTCTCTGAAGGATCAAGATAAGCCTTTGGTGGTCTCCGGCATTCTTCTTGCATTGGATGATAAGTTCTTCAAACCTGATGATTTGCTCGGAGACGAAACAACCACGGACGGACAACTGATTTACGATGCAATAAAACGCCGTTTGAAAGCATCTAATGTCGGCCCTGATGCAAAGCGTGACAAGCTGATGAGCGAATTTTCCATCATCCGTACAAGTGCTCGTTTGAACGAGGTTGATACCAAACTTAGCAAAACTCCGTTGAAATTTTATACTGAATTCTTGAAGAAGAATGTTTTTGACAACATAAAGTATCGCAGTTCCAGTGAAGATTTCATTGGAAGATTCTATGGCGAATTTATGCGTTATTCCGGCGGTGATGGGCAGACACTCGGTATCGTCCTAACTCCTCGCCACATTTGTGATCTGTTCTGTGACCTTCTGGATATTCAAGCTACAGACATTGTGCTTGACCCCTGCTGCGGCACCGCTGGATTCCTTGTTGCAGCCATGCACCATATGCTCGAAAAGGCAGGCACTGATCAGAACAAACGCAAGAATATCAAGAAGAAGCAGTTGCACGGATTTGAACTCCAGAGTAATATGTTTGCTATTGCTGCTACCAATATGATTCTCCGTGAAGATGGTAACAGTAACATCAAATGTGAAGATTTTCTCCGGCAAAATCCTGCTCAGGTGCAGCTTAAAGGGGCTACTGTCGGCATGATGAATCCGCCCTATTCACAGGGAACCAAAGCTGATCCGTCGCAGTATGAATTGTCTTTTGTGGAGCACTTGCTCGATTCTTTGACCGAAAGTGCAAAGGCTGCGGTAATTGTTCCGCAGTCATCTATGACTGGCAAAACCAAAGACGAACAGACCTTTAAGGAAAACATTTTGAAGCACCATACTCTGGAGGGTGTCATCACCTGCAATACTGACACATTCTATGGTGTCGGTACAAACCCTGTTATTGCTGTTTTTACTGCCCATGAGCCGCATCCTGATGATAAGATCTGTAAATTTATTGACTTCCGTAACGATGGTTATGAAGTGCGTGCTCATATTGGACTTGTTGAAGGAGATTCCGCTAAAGACAAACGTCAACATTTGCTTGATGTTTGGAACGGGCGCACTAAAGCAGCATCAAAATTCTGTGTCGAGTCTACAGTAAAGGCCGAAGATGAATGGCTGCACTCGTTCTTTTATTTCAATGATGATATTCCTGCCGAAATGGATTTTGAAAAGGCAATCGGCGACTTTCTGACTTTTGAGTTTTCAATGATTATGCAGAACCGAGAGTATCTGTTCCAGCAGGATGGTGAAGAACATGAGTGATGCAACAAACTGGGAAAGCGTTCCTCTTCGTGGCTTATTTTCATTTGAACGTGGCAAAGAGAAAAATATGGCATTGCTTAAAGAAGGTGACCTTCCGCTTGTTTCTGCACGCAATGTTAATAATGGTGTAAAAGGGTTTGTAGGTAATCCCACAAAAATCTTCTCAGGCGGAAATGTTATCACCCTTAATAATGACGGAGACGGTGGCGCAGGACTTGCCTACTATCAAGCATGTGATTTTGCACTTGATACTCATGTTACTGCACTTATTCCACAGGACGACATATCACCGGAAGCGTTGATGTATATGACCGCCAGTATTTCCAAGCAGCATGATATTTTTGGTCACGGTCGATCTATCTCGTTACCACGAGCTAAGCGCCTGCAAAATATGTTACCAGTCAATGACGACGGTGCACCGGACTACGGGTTAATGACCGATTATGTCAAAAAGCTGCATAAGTCGATGTTAACGAGGTACAAAGCACACGCTATAGCAAATATCAAAAAACTTGGTGAATATCTACCTGTTTCTTCCATTCAGGAGATGCGTTGGGAGCCGTTCTTAATTGCGGATATTTTTGATATTTTGCCTGGAAAGCGTCTAGTCGCAGCAGGCTCTACACCCGGAGACAGACCCTTTATCGGTGCCCTGGATAACAGCAATGGTGTTGCACGCTTTGTGAATGACACAAATGTATCCTTAGACAAGAATGTGCTCGGCGTAAATTATAACGGAAACGGTATGGTTATCGGCTTTTACCACCCTTATGAGTGCATTTTCTCCGATGATGTCAAAAGATTCCACTTGAAGCACCATGAAGACAATGCATTTGTGTTGCTGTTTATGAAGGTTGCAATTTTGCAGCAGAAAAGCAAGTTTGGCTATCTGTATAAATTCAACGCAGAACGCATGGCTAATACCAGAATTATGCTTCCGGTTACAGATGATGGTACTCCTGACTACGAATATATGGAGCAGTACACCAAAAATCTGATACTCCGGAAGTATAAGCAGTATTTGGCGTATCTGGATTCAAAAGAAAAAGTTGCTCCCGCACCAGCAAATGATTAAAAGCCTTATTATGGATAAGAACGGAGGCATATATGCAATTAGCGAAAATCAGGATTAAAAATTATAGATTGCTTGTTGATGCAGAACTTGAAGTCGATCCGAAAACAACATTGCTTGTTGGTCGCAACAATACTGCCAAAACCTCGTGCTTCGAGTGTATCGGTAAAGTATTGGATGGAACTCAGTTTTCTTTCAATGATTACCCGTTGCTCAAAAGGGAAAATCTATATACTGATTTTGCTTCGTTCATGGCAAAGGAAATCACTTTTGAAGATCTCTGTGAACGGCTGGAACCAATATCTATAGAGTTCCTTGTAGACTATTCCTTGGATGCCCCGGAGGATAACTTAGGTGCATTGTCTCCATTTATTATTGACGTAGATGTGGATACCACTACAGCGTTGATTCGTGCCGAATACAAGTTGAAGGCAGACGAGAAAAGCATTTGGAAAATATTAGAGCCAAGCTATTATGTAAATGGAATCTTTTCTCCCGATGACGATGTTCATAATGCTATTATAAGCAGTTTTCACAAGCTTTTTGAAATGACAATTTATGCGATAAATCCAAAAAATGCAGAGGATAAGCAGATTAAAAAGCAGAAAGAACTGTCCGAATTATTTCCATTTCACATTATTCAGGCAGAGCGCCGCCTTGGTGAAGACGGAACGCAAGATAATTCTTTGTCTTCACTTATCTCTGATTTCTTTGACATGAGTGAAGATGAATTAGATCCAAGTGTTTCTGAAAAAGTTAAGGAACTTCGAGTAATTGTTGAAACCGCCAACAAAAACGTCCAACAACAAAGTGATAGTATCCTAAGCGCTCTAGTCAGTAATGCAGTTGGGTTCGGTTATCCCAACGGAGAAGAACTACAGTTAGGCATTACAACCCAACTAAACATTGATGATCAGATAAAGAATCAAACACAACTTTCTTATACTGCTGGAACAAGTAACGAGCGACTTCCCAGTACCTATAATGGCTTGGGGTATAAAAACTTGATTAAAATGGAATTTCTTCTTGCAGCCTTCGCCAAAAAGGTAGAAAAATGTGGGGATGCCTGTATACCGTTGCTTTTTATCGAAGAACCAGAGTCTCATATGCACCCGCAGATGCAGCACGCTTTTGCAGAGTACTTAGAAGCATTTCTTGCAAAAATTACTTCTATAGGGATTCAAACTTTGTTGACTTCACATTCTGCTCACATTGCAAATACAATGGTTTTTTCTAAAATTCGATATGCGCAAAAAACAAAGACCGGTGTTATCTATAAGAACCTAAATACGTTCGCTGAGGAAAATTCTTCTAACATTGATTTCATCCGAAAGTACCTTACTATAACCAAGTGTGATCTGTTTTTTGCAGATAAAGCAATCTTTGTTGAAGGGGCATCAGAGCGTCTGTTGTTACCAGACATGATTGATAAATGCGCTAAGGCGGGGAATTTTGATTCTCAGGAATATAAACTGCCTGCCCAGTATTATGCCTTGGTTGAAATTGGTGGCGCCTACGCCTATAAATTCATTCCGTTCGCAGAGTTTTTGGGTATTCCATGTCTGATTCTTACTGATTTGGATTCTGTATCTGGTCAAAAAGGTGCGAACGGGAGAATATATTACAGCTCCGTTCCGGTCTCGCGTGGCGAAACAACATCCAATGAAACTCTAAAATGGTGGGTGCGGAAGAAAAAAGAGATTCCAGAGGATGATAATACTCAAATTGCTCTAACCGATATTACATCCATGTCCCCGGCTGATAAAACCCGATGCAGATGTCACATTGAGTTTCAAACAACAGAGAACGGATTGTGCGGACATTCTTTGGAAGAAGCAATCCGGAATGTCAGCCGAACATATTATGGATTGGGTGATACTCCTACTGAAGACGATCTTGAATTTTCAGGGAAGAAAAAAACAGATTTTGCTCTTAATCTCATTTGTGAATGTGAGGATTATGCTGTTCCTGCTTATATTAAAAATGGGCTGGTTTGGCTCAATGACCAGCAGGTGCTTGTGTAAGGAGATGAAAATTTGTGAGTGAAGAACCCGAAAGAATAAACTACAACCTTGCAAAAGCTGAAGCCGATAAAGTAGATGAACAAATCATTGCGGCACTTCAGAATGGAAACAGCTTTCGTGTAGAAGCTGGTGCAGGCTCAGGTAAGACTTATTCGCTAAATAAAGTCATTGAATGGATTCAAGAAAACAAATGGGCGGAGTATCGTCGAAAGAAGCAGACTGTAATTTGCATAACATATACTAATGCCGCGGTAGATGTGCTTGCTGAACGACTATCAAAAGATTCATTTATTCTTCCATCGACAATTCACTCCTTTGCATGGAACGCTATCAAGCAGTATCAACGCTTTCTCATTGATGTTGTCACAAGCGATCCTGACTTCTTGCCAGACGAAGGAGATTTTTTCGAGGTCACGGGAGTTACATATACCTTAGGGCATCGTTACAAGGAAAATGGAATTCAATATTTATATCACGATGATGTTCTAAAGCTCTTTTGTCGGCTTTTAGATAATGTAAAATTCCGGCGTGTGTTCGCAGACAAATATCCTTTGATTTTAATCGATGAGTATCAAGACTCCTATAAACCGATTATTGATCGTTTTATTAGTTTCTTTATCGCCGAGAAAAAAGGACCTCAATTTGGCTTCTTTGGGGATGCATGGCAAACCATTTACCAATCCAATAACGCTTGTGGTCTAATTGAAAATGATAACCTCGAGATTATAAAGAAAGGCTCAAATTTCAGATCCGCACCAAGAATCGTTCAACTTCTAAATGATTTGCGCCCCGACTTGCCTCAAGCATCTGCAATAGATGACTTTGACGGAGAAGTGATTGTAATTACCTGCGATGATTACACTGGTCCTCGCCGGATAGAACGCAATTTAAAAGGTGAATTACCGGCGGAAGAATTGAAAAATCGACTAAGCAATGTCACAGAGAAGATCAAGCGAGAATCATCCAAAGATGATACGCTAAAGGTTCTAATGATAACGCATAAAGTCCTTGCTACACAGCAAGGGTACGAACAGCTTTTAGAAATTTTAGCTGACGGACTGAGAGATAAAGAAGACCCATTCCTAATGTTCTTTATGGATACTGTTGAACCAATCTATAAGGCGCTCAAGAATTCAAATATGCAGTTACTTTTTGATACACTCGGAATTAAGCGCTTTCCTATTAAGAAAAAATCCGAAAAAGCCAAGTGGAAAGAGCTACAGCAGCAGTTAGAAAATGCTCGCACTAAAAGAGCGATTGACGTATTTGAGCTAATCAAGCAAAGCAAATTGATTCCTATTCCCCCAAAATTAGATGGATGGTATCATCTATATCAGGAAGCGCCAGAAACAGTATATGCTTCCAATGCTTCAATTCAATCATTTTTAGAATTGGAATACCTGCAATTTGCCACAGTAATCGATTTTTTACTCCCTGATGCTATGTTTTCTACTGAACACGGCGTTAAAGGTGAAGAATATGACAATGTTGTCTTTGTTATCGGAAAAGGTTGGAATTTATATCAGTTTGAAACCTATGCACCGATGATAACAGGACATTCTTCTATTCCAAAAGGCAAAGAAGCATCATTTGAACGAAATCGAAATCTTTTTTATGTATGTTGCTCAAGAGCAAAAAAAAGATTATTTCTTTTCGTTACCGTTCCTACTGATTATGAGTTCAAAGCCTTCTTAATGAGTCTTATTGGCAAGGATAATATCTATACCTACTCACAGTTTTTGGAAATGGAACGCTAAATAGTAAGACACAACCCACCAATCAACAATGACTGGTAGGCTGTGCCATATCTATTTGCTAATTCATCAATTGGTATTCCGCGTGAGTTTTCTTCGCACACCGTTCTAAGTTTAAGTTATCGACGGGAGCCAACTGTGCTTCAAATAGCTGACACAAATGCGCAGTCGATTCCGTTTAAATCATCCCGAAGTGCTTTAATGCCTCCGTAATTGCCTTTTCCTTCTCCGGCGGGCATTGTGGCTGCCTGGTATCCTCGGATTTCGGTTTATTGTAGTTCTCACGCTCAATGATGCCGTGTTTCTGCTTTACCTGTGCGATATAAAGACTACTGACCTTCAAACCGGTATGTTCCAGAACATACGCCTTGATTTCCTCATAAGTTGCCTTACTTTCCGCAGCAGTCAAATCCAGCTCGTCCAGATTTAACTCTACCTCGATATATTGCTTCGTATTAAGTTTGGACAATAGACATACCGTCTCGACTATTGTTTCATTTTCCAAGGGCAATTCTTTCACTTCTGTTCCATTCACCG
>ERZ772881.3024-NODE-3024-length-10975-cov-4.878388_pt1 | contig 10975 bp, 9 predicted proteins | sample MGYA00580581_ERZ772881 | MGnify/ENA primary metagenome ERZ772881 (study PRJEB29015, sample SAMEA2737668) | human gut metagenome | biome: human gut; feature: human-associated habitat; material: faeces | place: China | collected 2012 ...
TGCAGGACACCCTTCCGGGTTTCCCGCACACACCCTTCCGCCCCGTTGACGAAAGTGTCCCCCCTTTGGGGGGGCGGGCTTGGGGCCATGCCGCAGGGCATGGCCCCCTCTCTTTGCAAAACAGCTTGGTTTTTTCGGGCGTTCATGGTATAATGCCATACATCATACCATGAAACATCCCCCCAAAAGGAGTGACTCCCATGCCCGATACCATTGCCGCCATCGCCACGCCGCAGCTGCCCTCCGCCATCGGCATCCTGCGTCTGTCCGGCCCGGACACCCGGCGTATCCTGGACGTCGTATTCTCCCCCGCCCACGGCGGCCCCATCAGCGGACAGGCCCCCCGGCGGATGGTACTGGGAGACCTACACGACCGGCAGGGACGCATCATAGACAGCGCTCTGGCGGTTCTGTTCCCCGGCCCCCACAGCTACACCGGGGAGGACTGCGCCGAGATCCACTGCCACGGCTCTCCGGTGGTGCTGAATGAGGGACTGGACGCCCTGTTCGCCCAAGGCGCCCGACAGGCCAAGGGCGGCGAGTTCACCCAGCGGGCCTTCCTCAACGGGCGGATGGACCTCATTCAGGCGGAGGCCGTGGCGGACCTCATCGATGCCGAATCCCCCGCCGCCGCCCACAATGCCGTGGGGCAGCTGGAGGGCCGTCTCAGCCGGGGCGTGGGGGAGATCTATGACGGGCTTATGGAGGTAGTATCCCGGTTCTATGCCGTGGTGGACTACCCCGACGAGGACATCGATCCCCTGACCCAAGGTCAGCTGGCCCAGACCCTCACCCGCAGCGAGACGGCACTGGAGGCGCTGCTGGCCACCTTCCGCCGGGGACAGCTGCTGCGGCAGGGCGTCCCGGCGGTGATTTTAGGCAAGCCCAACGCCGGGAAGTCCTCCCTGCTCAACGCCCTGCTGGGCTACGACCGGGCCATCGTCACCGACGTGGCCGGTACCACACGGGATACCGTAGAGGAGAAGGTACAGGTGGGCCATGTGCTGCTGCGTCTGTGCGACACCGCCGGCCTGCGGGACACCGGAGACGCCGTGGAGCGGCTGGGGGTACAGCGCACCCGTGATGCCGCCCGGCAGGCGGCGCTGGCTCTGCTGGTGCTGGACGGCTCCCGGCCCCTGACGGCGGAGGACGAGGACGCCATCGCCACCGCTGCCGCCGTTCCCCGGCAGCTGGTCATCGTCAACAAGACGGACCTCCCCGCCGGGGTGGAACCGGCGGCGCTGGTGCAGCGCTTCGGGCAGGTCTATCCCCTGTCCGCCGCCACGGGAGAAGGCGTGGACGCCCTGTGCCGGGCCGTGGAGGCCCTGTATCCCGCCGGGAGACAGGCCCAAGGGGAGCTTCTCACCAACGCCCGGCAGGCCGACGCCGTGGCCCGCAGTCTGGAGGCTGTCCGCTCCGCCCGCAGGGCGCTGGAGGACGGCATGACCCCCGACGCCGTTCTCACCGACGCCGAGGCGGCACTGGAGGCACTGGGAGAGCTGAACGGTAAGCGCATCCGAGAGGATCTGGTGCAGACCATCTTCTCCCGCTTCTGCGTGGGAAAATAATTTATGAACAAGTTGTAAATTCTATTCCGACACTTTTTTCGTCTATCCTGATATGATATATTAGATTCATCCCATCATCCCATCCGGGGCGCTGCCCCGTTTCATCAACCACCCAAAGGAGGAGCTACCCATGCAGGATTACATCATCATGACCGACAGCTGCTGCGACCTCACCGACCAGATGGCCCGTGAGTTGGAGCTGGAGGTGCTGCCCCTGACCATGACCATGGACGGGGAGGAATACCCCAACACGCTGGACGGCCGCTACATCACCAATGAGGAGTTTTATAAGCGCCTGCGGGCCGGCAAGACCTCTACCACTGCCGCCGCCAACGTGGGTCAGTTCGAGGACGCCATGCGGGCCGTGCTGGGCCGGGGACAGGATATTCTGTGCCTGTGCTTCTCGTCGGCGCTGTCCACCACCTATCAGTCCGCCGTGATCGCTGCGGAGAACGTGGCTCCGGACTTCCCGGAGCGCACCATCCGGGTCATCGACACCCTCAGCGCCTCCCGTGGGCAGGGGCTGCTGGTGTATCTGGCGGCTCAGAAGAAGAAGGAGGGTCTGACCCTCAGCCAGCTGGGGGATTGGGTGGAGGACAACAAGCTCCACGTCTGCCACTGGTTCACCGTGGACGACCTGAACTTCCTGAAGCGTGGCGGCCGGGTCTCCGCCGCCACGGCGCTGGTGGGTACCATGCTCTCCATCAAGCCGGTGATGCATACGGATAACGAGGGCCGCCTGACCCTGGTGGGCAAGGCCCGTGGCCGCAAGGCCAGTCTCAAGGCCCTGCTGGACGCCATCGAGCGGCTGGCTATCGAGCCGGAGAAGCAGACCATGTTCATCTGCCACGCCGACTGTGAGGAAGAGGCCAAGCAGGTGGCGGCGGAGATTCAGCGCCGCTTCGGCACCACGGATATCCGCATCCACTACATCGGGCCGGTCATCGGCAGCCACACCGGCCCCAACACCATGGGCCTGTTCTTCGTGGGAACGGAGCGGTAAGGCATGAAGTGGCTGGAATTGAAGCTGGACACCTCCCCGGCGGGGCTGGACCCGGTGTCGCAGCTGCTGGAGGAGCAGGGCATCACGGGGCTGGTCATTGATGACGAGGGGGATTTCCGGGATTTTCTGGAGCACAATCACCAGTACTGGGATTATGTGGACGAGGAGCTGATGCAGGAGAAGCAGGGCCTTTGCCGCATCACCTTCTATCTCTCCGATGACCCGGAGGGTTATCACCGGCTGGCGCAGGTGCGGATGGCCCTGTCGCAGCTGAAGGCGGCGCACCCGGAGTACACTCCCCTGCTGCTGACCATGAACAATCTGGAGGACGCCGACTGGGAGAACAACTGGAAGCAGTTTTATAAGCCCATGGAGATCGGGGAACGTCTCATCGTGGTGCCGGAGTGGGAGCAGGCCAATACGCAGGGCCGCATCCCCCTGATCCTGAATCCGGGACTTACCTTCGGCACCGGCAGCCACGCCACCACCCGGCTGTGCCTGACGGCGCTGGAGGAAACCATCCACGGCGGTGAGCGGGTACTGGATCTGGGCTGCGGCAGCGGCATCCTCTCCATTGCCGCCCTGCGGCTGGGGGCGGAGCACGCCTTCGCCTGCGACATCGACGAGAAGTGCGTGGAGGTGGCCTATGAAAACGCCGCCCTCAACGACATCGACCGCTCCCGATACACCGTCCGGTGGGGCGATGTGCTGTCGGATCAGCAGCTGAAGGCGGAGATCGGCGGGGGCTATGACATGGTGGTGGCCAACATCGTGGCGGACGTCATCATCGGTCTGTCCGGGCAGGTGCGTCCCTTCCTGAAGGAGGGCGGCCTGTTCCTGTGCTCCGGCATCATTGATGACCGGGCAGAGGAGGTGGCCCAGCGCCTGCGGGAAGTGGGATGGAACATTCTCCGCACCCGCCAGAGCGAGGGCTGGTTCTCCTACCTGTGCCGGTAATGTGGGGTTCCAGCGAAACGACCGCACCCCCTATGCTTTCCATAAGAAAAGAGCCGCACCTGTGGGTGCGGCTCTTTGCTGCTTTTGAGGCAGTATGTATGGCTCTCAGGGCTTGGCCTTGCCGATGCGGATGATCTGATCCCGGCTCTCGTAGTTGCTGGTGGCCTCGAAGGTGCTGGAGAGGAGGCTCCCGTCCCCGGCATAGACATTGCTCCACGTCTGCACCACATAGCCGGTATAAGGGGTCTGGATCTCCTGCTTCTCCCCCGGCGCCAGCTCATCCGTCTCCTCATAGACGGTTTCCCACGGGATGACGTCCACCGTCTCGCTGACCATCTCCACATAGCTGTCATCCACCTTGGTGCCTAAAATCTCCACCGTCACGTTGTTGTCGTTCCAATAGGTGACGATCTTGATGGGGTAGTCGGTGTTGTTGGCGAAGATAAAATCCGGGAAGCCGTCGTATACCGTGGCGTCGCACCCCCACTTGATGTAGCCGGGGGCGTACTGGTGGCAGTAGCGCATGACGATCTCCAGATCAGCCTTCAGGGTGGCGTAGTACAGGGTCGAGGACACCTGGCACACACCGCCGCCGTAGACATCCACCGTCTTGCCCCCCACGTAGCCGGGAGCGGCGTAGAAGCCGTAGTCCGCCGTGGTAGGGCCTATGGCGTCGTTATAGCTGAACTGGTCGCCGCAGTTAAGCACCGTGCCGGAGATATTCTGGGCCGCCTTGCGGACGTTCTGGATGCGGCCCCATGCGCCGCTGACGTAGGTGGTGCAGCTGGCCAGCACGTCCCGGAACAGCACCTTCTCCAGCGCCGCCTTGCTGACCTTGGGCTGCTGGATCTGGGCGGGAACAGTGATTTCCTGTCCCGGCTGAGCCTGAGCCACCAGCTTTTGGGCGGCGTCGGCGTCAAAGGTCACCTGCACCGTCCCCTCCTCCACCTGATCGGCGGCGGCGTTATAGGAGGCGTTTTTCGCCGTGGCGTAGGTCTCGGCAAAGGCGTCGAAGTCCACGGGCTTGGCCTCCACCACCTCATAGGCGCAGGTCACCGGCTCCAACGTCCCGGCGGCCAGCGCCGCCCGCAGGGCATCGGTTAACCGCGGGAGGTCTATCTTGCGGCCGTTCTTTGGCACCGTCACCAAAAAACCGTCCTCTTTTCCCTGCTCCAGCCGACAGGCCCCGTCAACAGCCGCCATATCCAGCTGCTCTGCCAGCTCCGCCGCTTTTTCCTGCAAGGCGGCGTCATCCGCCGTCCACGGCGGGGTCAGGGACGTCTCCCGGAACCAGCTGCGGAGAAGGCTCCAGCCGTTTTCCAGAAAATGGCCGCTGTGTCCGGCGTCATAGGCCAGCTGGGCCGCCGTCTCCGGGGTCACGGAGACCCCCAGCTCCCACAGGGACACCTGTCCCGCCGTCTCACCGTCCACCGTCAGGGGCAGCTGAGCCGTCTGGCATACGGCCTGTCCCTTCTGCTGCCAGCGCTCCTGCGCCTGCGGGACGGTCAGGCCGCTCATATCCACGCCCATCACGTCGGTGCGGCCGAGGATGGTGCCGTGGCTGGCGGAGACGATGCACAAAACCAGATAGAATATACCCAGCACCGCCACGATGCCGCCGCCGATGAGGGCTGCCAGCTTCCCGGCGGTTTTTTTGGCCGGGGACTCCTGCGGTGCGTCCATCTCCTCCGGGATGGGGTCCGCCTCCATGTTCGCTGCCGGGGTACTCTCCGGCTGCGGGATGGTAGCCGTGGGGGCCTCCTGCGGGGTGGTCTCCGGCGTTTCCTGCTCCAAGGGCTTCTGTGCTTCCATACAGCCCCTCCTTTACTATACAGTGCAGCGCACACTGCGCTATCATGCAGTATACTACGGAAAGGGGCAAAATAGGTTACAATTTCATTACAGACGCCGGTTTTTATACACTTCGCCGCATTATGTCCGCACCCGCTTGGGAATACGGATGGTCAGAAGGATCTCCTCGTCGGTATCCTGACGGCCCCAGTCGGCGTTGACTCCTGCCTGGCGCATCAGGTGCAGGCCCCGATCCACGCTGTTGAGGAACAGCCGGACATCCTTGATGATGTAGGTGGTGCGGCCCTTGGGGGGCGTCACCTGCTGGCGGTGCAGCAGATCCTCTATGTAGGCCTCGGCGGCGGCCACATTCATCCTGCGCCGGCAGAATACCTGCGCCGCCGATAGCTGCTGCTCCTCCGTCCCCAACCGCAGCAGCGCCCGTGCATGGCGCTCCGTCAAGCCGTTTTCCTGCAAAAACTGCCGCACGGAGTCCGGCAGCCGCAGCAGCCGCAGCTTGTTGGCCACCGCCGGTTGGGAGCGGCCCAGACGACGGGCGGCCTCCTCCTGGCTGAGCCCGTAGCGGGCAATGAGCCGGGACAGGGCCTCCGCCTCCTCCCAGCAGTCCAGATCCCGGCGCTGGAGGTTCTCCATCAGCGCCAGCAGCGCCGAGTCCTCCTCCCCTACCTGCGCCACCAGACACGGCACCTCCCGCAGTCCCGCCATGGCGGCGGCCCGCAGGCGTCGTTCTCCGGCCACCAGCTCATAGCCTGTCCCCTGACGGCGCACCGTCAGGGGCTGGAGGATGCCGTAACTGCGGATGCTTTCCGCCAGCTCCGACAGGGAGTCCTCGTCGAAGCTGCGGCGGGGCTGCTGGGGATTGGGGCGGATCTGGTTCAGGGAAATATAGCGGACACGGCTGGAAAAAAATTCGCCTTTGCGGGGATGCATCATGGCGGTTCCCTCCTTTTGCCCTCTATTTTAGCCGGGGAGGGATGAAAAATCCCCCGCAACGTGTCGGGAAATCAACTTTTTCACTTAGATGGGATTTTTCGGCAGCAGATCGCTGTGAAGGCTTGTTTTTTCTCCGGTGGGTGACTTTTTCCGGTAGCTTTTTTTGTCTCCGGCGGCATACTTTTTGTCAACAGCGACAAAAAGTATGCAAAACCGCCGGTGGCGGATGCAGCAAGGCGGTTTCGAGGAAGCGTCCCGGTTTTCACGCCGTGCAAACGGCTGGAAACCGGCTGACACGACGGTGGATCTTTCTTTCGCTATGGAAAGAAAGGCACCCGCCGGAGGCATAAAAAGCTGCTGGGAGCAGTGCGCCGGAAAAATGAAAAACATCCCTCACCATAGCCAAAGGGCAGGCATCATGTGATGCCTGCCCTTTGCAGTCTGTCCTATTCTGATGCACGACGGCAAATCCAAAGCTTATCCCCGTTCACGCTTCAGGCGGCGGATATCCGTCCCCACAAAGGGCAGCAGCTGGTACTCCCCCTCCAGACGGGACAGCAGCGGCGCTCCATAGCGGCGGCCCAGCTCCTCCGGGTCCAGATTGGTGCTGATAACAGTACTTCTCCCCGTCAGCAGGCGGCCGTTGAGGAGCTGATAGAGGGCGCTCTGAACGAAGCTGGTGGTCATCTCCGTTCCCAGATCGTCCAGAATCAGCAGGTCGCAGTTCATGCACCGCTCCACGTCCTCCCCGGCGGTATCGCCGTCGTCGTCCCGGCGGAACTTGGCGCTTTCAAACTGGCTGAACACATGGCCCGCCGTATCGTATACCACAGAGAAGCCATCCTCGCTGACCACCCGTGCGATGCAGGCCGAGAGGAAGGTCTTGCCCAACCCCGGCGCACCGAACAGCAGCAGATTCTCCCGCCCCGGACGGAAGCGGGCGGCAAAGTCCCGGCACAGGTTCAGGTTCCGCTGGGCGTTCTCCCGTGGGGAGCGTGGCAGGCTGCCACGATCCGGGGAATACCAGTCCAGCTCGAAGGTATCGAAGCTCTGGCTGCCGATGTCCAGCATCCGGCTCAGCTCCCGGATCTGCTCCTGTGCATAGTATTTTTTCAGGCAGCTGCACAGGCCGTCGCCCCGGTAGCCGGTATCCCCGCACAGGGTACAGCGGGGCTTTTCCGACAGATAATCCTCCGGATAGCCCAGCTGGGCCAGCAGCTCCGCCCGACGCTTTTGCAGGGAGAGATTCTTATCCCGGATCACCCGGATGGCGGGCAGAGGGTCCGTACCCCGCCGCAGGGCGGAGGCGATGATCTCGCCCATGGTACCCCGGATCTCCCGCTGGATGCTCTCCAGCTCCGGACACTGCTGATAGACCCGCTGCTGCCGCTGGCGCTGCTGCTCCTGACGGCGCTGCTTGTCCTCGTCAAAGCGCAGGGTGGCCTGACGCAGCACTCTTCCGTCGTATGCCATGGAGTTTTCCTCCTTACCACTTCATGTATTTCTCCATACGGGAGTCGTCCTTCTTCTCCTCCCGCCGGGAGGGCTTGCGGCTGTCGCTCTGGCGGACCTCCTCCTCCGTGTGCCAGCCGTTTTCGTGCCAGCGGCGCAGGATCCCGTTGAGATATCGCCAGTTCAGCTCCTTCTTATAAAACACCGTCTTGTCGTAGGCCAGTGCCACCGTCTCCGGGGGGAAGCCCTTGTCCATCCAGTCGGCGATGTAGCGCTCCTCGCTCTCCACCGGGCGGCGGTCGCCCAGCCCCAGCACCTGCATATACCGGCTCATGGCGGAGCGGCGGACGTTCCAGTCCCGCAGATACTGGGAAGCGCTCTCCTGATCGAAGAGGCCCCGCTGCGCCCAGTGATAGCCCTCCTTCTCGATCTGGCGGAGGGTGGGCCGCCGTCCGGGGCCGTAGCGCTCCTCGGAACGGGTGACACAGTGGCACACCAGCAGATAGATCACATCCGCCGGAAGGCCCAGATCATCATACAGCCCCGCCAGGATTTGCAGGTCCGCCGTTTTCAGGCGTTTCCCCAGCTTCTCCTCCGTCTGCGGCACCAGCATCCGAAAGCCGGCGTCGCCGGTGAGGAGGTCCGTCAGGTCATCCGCCGTATATACCGGACGCTCCTGTGCCGGCTCCGGGGGCTTCTGCTCCGGGGGCCGGTCGATGAGTCCCAACTCCTGCAGAGCCGTCTCCGCCGCATGAAGGCGCAGCTGGCTCCACTTCAGTCGACGCTGCAGCTCCTGCGCCGTGACACCACGGTCCGCCCGCAGCAGGCACAGATACAGCAGCGCCGCATCCCCGTCGCCCCGGCCGATGAGGCGGTCCGCCTGCTGGGCCGGGAGCACGATATTCGGTTGATCCTCCCGGAGGATATATCCCGCCACGGCGCTGCGCCCCCTCTCTTTTCGTCCCTCTATTCTACACGAAATCCCCGTCTGCGTAAAGCGTCCCGCCGGGATTTTTTGAAAAATCCCCGTTTGGGGAAGAAAAGTCTTTTCCCGGTGGGATTTTGTGCTATAATAGATTCTGTATAGCTATCCAGAAATACTCAGTTTACATAGAAAGCAGGAGGTCACTATGGCGAATCGTATCACAATGAGCATCTGCGGCGAGGATTACACCCTGGTCGCTGATGAGAGCGCCGCCTACATGGAGAAGGTAGGTGCTCTGGTGGATGAGAAGATGACGCAGCTGCAGGAGGGCGCCCATGTGAGCCGCATTGACGCCGCCGTGCTGACGGCGGTGAATCTGGCGGACGAGCTGCTGAAGGCTCAGGAGGCGGCGGAGAATCTGCGTCGTCAGCTGAAAACATATCTGGACGAGGCGTCTCAGGCCAAGGCGGAGGCCTCGGAGCTGAAGCGGCAGCTGTTCAAGGCGCAGCAAGGTCACAAGTAATGGCGGAGCTGCTCTCTCCCGCCGGAGGGTGGGATTCTCTGGTGGCCGCCGTGCAGAGCGGCGCCGATGCCGTGTATATGGGCTTCGGAGCCTACAACGCCCGGCGCAGCGCCAAGAACTTCACGGAGGAGGAGTTTGCGCAGGCGGTGCGGTACTGCCATCTCCGAGGGGTGAAGATCTATCTGACCCTGAACACCCTGCTCACCGACCGGGAGCTTCCGGGGGCGGCGGAGCTGCTGCACAAGGCCTCCCGGCTGGGGGCAGATGCGGTGCTGATCCAGGATTGGGGGGTGTGGCAGCTGGCCCGTCAGGCGGCGCCGGAGCTGCCCCTCCACGCCAGCACCCAGATGAGCCTGCACACGCTGGGGGGCGCACGCCGGGCGGCAGAGCTGGGTCTTACCCGTGTGGTGCTGGCCCGTGAGCTGTCCCGCCGGGACATTGCCGCCATCTGCCGGGACTGTCCGGCGGAGGTGGAGGTCTTTGCCCACGGCGCTCTATGTATGTGCTACTCCGGTCAGTGCGCCCTCAGCGCCGTTATCGGAGGACGCAGCGGCAACCGGGGTACCTGCGCTCAGCCCTGCCGCCTGCCCTATGGGGTCAATGCCCCGGCGGCGGGAGGCCATCCTCTGAGCCTGAAGGACGCCAACCTCTCCCCCTACCTACAGGAGCTGGAGGACATGGGGGTGGCGTGCCTGAAGCTGGAAGGGCGCATGAAGCGGCCGGAGTACGTGGCGGTCATCACCTCCATTTACCGGCGGCTGCTGGACGAAAAGCGCCGCCCCACTCGTGAGGAGCAGCGGCAGCTGGAGCTGGCCTTCAGCCGCAGCGGCTTCACCGACGGATACTATCTGGGCCGGAAGGGGCCTCAGATGTTCGGCACCCGGCCGGAGAATGTCCCGGAGCCCAAGGAACTGTTTGCCCAGGCCCGGACACTGTACGAAAAGGAGGATCGCCGGACGGTGGCGGTGGACATGGACTGCGTCTGCCGGGCCGGTGAGCCGGTGCGCCTGACGGTGCGGGCCGGGGATCAGCGGGCGGAGGTGACAGGCCCTGTGCCGGAGACCGCCCGAAACCGGGCGCTGACGGCGGAGGAGCTGCAGGCCCGTCTGAAAAAGACCGGCGGCACCGCCTTCCGCTGCCGGGAGGTGCGGGTGACGCTGGAGGATGGGCTGATGCTCTCTGCCGGGGCGGTCAACGCCCTGCGGCGGGAGGGACTGACGGCGCTGGAGGATACCCTGTGTGCCGTGCCGGAACGCCGGATCGCCCAGCCGGAGCCGCTGCCTGATGCCCCGGAGGAGCCGACGCAGCCGCTGCTGACCTGCTCCCTCCAGAAGCCGGAGCAGCTGACGCAGGCGCTGGCGGACTGCCGCCCGGAGATGATCTATCTGCCGGTGGAGTGGCTGGATACGCTGGATGTGACCCCGTATCTGGACCGGACGTCCTTCTGCGCCGTGCTGCCCCGCATTTTCCGGACGGAGGATGAGACCGTGCTGCGGAAGATGCTGGTGCGGCACCGGCAGGTGCTGGCCGCCGTGGCCGTTGGCAATCTGGGTCATCTGCCCATTGCCGAGGGGCTGGAACTGCCGCTGCGGGGCGATCTGGGGATGAGATCGGCATCAACTTCCTCGGCGGCTTTTCCGCGCTCGTGCAAAAGGGCATGACGGAATCCGACCGCGTGCTCATCGCCTCCATTCCGGAGGCGCTGGCCGGGACGGAGCTGGTGTGTTCAAGCGTGAACGTCGGCTCGACGCGCGCAGGCATCAACATGGACGCCGTGGCCGAGATGGGCCGCACCGTCAAGC
>ERZ772881.3026-NODE-3026-length-10967-cov-5.924578_pt1 | contig 10967 bp, 9 predicted proteins | sample MGYA00580581_ERZ772881 | MGnify/ENA primary metagenome ERZ772881 (study PRJEB29015, sample SAMEA2737668) | human gut metagenome | biome: human gut; feature: human-associated habitat; material: faeces | place: China | collected 2012 ...
ATAGGACGCCTGAGCCTCCTTGATAAACAGCAGCCGCAGCTTAGACATCGCACTTCCCCCCTACCAGTCGATTGGCGCCGCAGCCGTTGCAGTGGGTGCGGCAGTCCGGGGTGGTGACCCCGGCAAAGGCACGCTCCCGCTCCCGGCGGAGGTATGCCGTGGTGACGCCGCTGGAGATCATGTCCCAGGGCATCTTTTCATCCAGTGAACGGGTACGGTTGGCGTAGAAGTGGGGATCCAGCCCGCACTCCTCAAAGGCCTCCAGCCAGCGGTCCAGCGAGAAATACTCCTCCCATGCATCCAGCTTGGAGCCCTTGCGCCACGCCGTCTCCAACACCTTGCACATCCGGCGGTCGCCACGGGCCAGCACAGCCTCCAGAAAGCTGGTGTCGGAGTCGTGCCAGTTATAGGTGACGGTTTTGGTCTTGATGGCCTCCCGCAGCAAGGCCACCCGCCGCTCATACTCCTCCTTGGAGATCTGCGGCTCCCACTGAAAGGCCGTATGGGGCTTGGGAACGAACCACGATGTGGAGACGGTGATGCGGACGCCCCGGTTTTTATTGCTGGCGCTCTCCCGCCATGTATGCATGACACGGGCCGCCAGATCGGCAATGCCCAGCACGTCCTCGTCGGTCTCCGTGGGCAGGCCCAGCATGAAGTACAGCTTCACGGCATTGTAGCCCCCGGCAAAGGCCGTGCGGCAGGACTGAAGCAGATCCTCCTGGGTGACATTTTTATTGATGACATCCCGCAGCCGCTGGGTACCGGCCTCCGGGGCGAAGGTCAGGCCGCTCTTGCGGCCCTTGGCCAGCCGCTCCATCAGGTTCATGGAGAAGTTGTCCGCCCGCAGACTGGGCAGGGACAGATTCACATGGCGCTGCTGACAGAAATCCTCCAGCTGGTCGCACAGCTGGGTCAGGGGCGGGTAGTCGCTGGTGGAGAGGCTGGACAGCGTCACCTCCTGATACCCGGAGCCGTCGCAGCTCTCCACGGCATACTGGGCGCACAGGGCCTCGCTGCGGTTGCGGACCGGGCGGTACACATACCCCGCCTGACAGAACCGGCAGCCCCGGATGCAGCCCCGGAACAGCTCCAGCATCACCCGATCCTGCACGATCTCCGTGGAGGGGACGATGGTCTGAGTGGGGAAAAAGGACTTGTCCATATCGTGGACGATACGCTTGGTGACCACCGCCGGAGCGCCCTCCAGCGGCGTGATCTCCGCCACGGTGCCGTCATCATGATACGTCACCTCGTACAGGCTGGGGACGTAGATGCCCGGCAGCTGGGCCGCCGCACGGAGAAACTGCGTCTTGCTCCAGCCCTCCCGGCGGGCCTTGCGGTGCAGCTCCACCAACTCCACGGTGATGTCCTCTCCCTCCCCCAGACTCACCAGATCGATGAAGTCGGCAATGGGTTCGGCGTTATACATGGCGGTGCCGCCGGCGATGACCAGCGGCGTCAGACCGGTGCGCTCTGCGCTATGGATGGGGATGCCCGCCAGATCCAGCATATTCAGAATGGCAGGAAAGGCCATCTCATAGCCCACGGAAAAGGCCACGATATCAAAGTCCGTGATAGGCTCCCCGGACTCCAGGGCAAACAGAGGCATCCCGGCCCGGCGCATCTCCTCCTCCATGTCCCCCCAAGGGGCAAAGACCCGCTGGCACCATACACCGTCCATGTTGTTCATGACGCCGTAGAGGATCCGCATCCCCAGATTGGACATCCCGATCTCGTAGGTGTCCGGGAAGCAGAAGGCGATGCGGGTATCCACCTGCGCCGGGTCCTTTTTCACAGCATTATATTCCCCGCCCACATAGCGGGCAGGCTTCTGCACTCGCGGCAGAATACGTTCCAATCGTTTATCCACAGTATATCTCCTGTATTCTTTGGTTTAACATCTTATTTTACCCGTTTTATCCCCCTTTGGCAAGCTTTATTTCCCGCAGATTCCATCCGGTCAGCCCCACGGCCCCCACCAGCAAAAAGGGGCTGCCCCCCAGCCGCCAGATGAACCATCCGCCACCCAACAGCAGAGCCAGCGACACCGCAAGGCTCACCGCCGACAGTACCCGCTGGGCGGTATAGGGTTCTGTCAGCCACGCCAGCGCCAGCCACAGGATACGGCCGCCATCCAGCGGCAGGGCAGGCAGCAGGTTGAAGGCCCCCAGCACCAGCTGCGCCCCGGCAAAGAGATACAGCGGCTCCCACCACCGGCCCAGAAGGCCCATGGCCGCCGCCAGCAGCAGATTGATTACCGGGCCTGCGGCGGCGGTCAGCAGCTCGCCGCCGTAGGAGATGCGGCGGTCATCCACCTGCATCTCGGCGCCGAACACGGTGATATGCAGTCTTTGGATCCGGCCTCCTACCCTTCGCAGCACCAACCAGTGGCCCAGCTCATGGCACACCGCCGCCGACAGGATAGCCCCCAGCAGCAGTGGGGAGGCCAGCCACACGAAGGCCGCCAGCAGCAGCGGCACCCCCGGCGAGATCCGCAGGCGCTCAGCCAATGCCATAGTAGGCGGGATCCAGATAGACGGTGTCCTTCTGGAGTGCGAAGTGCAGGTGCGGGCCAGTGGCGTTGCCGGTCTCCCCCACCTCGGCAATGGGATCGCCCAGCGCCACCTGCTGGCCGGAGGAGGCAGTAATGCGGCTGCAATGGGCATACAGGGTGGTAAAGGCCCCGGCGTGGGACACGGTCACATAGTTGCCCAGTTGGCTGCTGTCCCCCACCGCCGTGACGGTGCCGTCAGCGAAGCTGGAGATGACGGTCCCGGCATCGGCGGCGATGTCCGTGCCGTAGTGGAAGGCGTTCTCCCGCCATCCGAAGCCGTCGGTGACGGTCCCCTGCACCGGGGCGGCGTAGGCAAAGCCCAGCACCTGCTGGGTCAGGCACACGTCCTCTGGGGTGTTCTCCGCCGTGTAGGTGGCTGCGGTGGGCTGCGCCTGCCGGGGGCCGAACACCGCCGTGTAGGCGTCGTCCAGTGCTCCGGTCAGAGAGCCGTCAAAGGCGTGACCTACGGCCGAAAAGGCCGCCGTAAAATCTGTGTCGCCGCCCATCAGCGTCAAGAGCCGCTGGCGGTAGGGCTCCAGCGTGTCCGGGGCCGTCAGCTTTATGGCCACCACCCCCAGCAGCAGCGCTCCGCACACCACCAGTTGCCACAGGCGGCCCACGGCGGGGCGGGGCCTCTGGCCTGCGGTGGGCCTGCGCTGCGGTGTGCGGCGGGCCATCGGGCGGCGCAGAGGCTGCCCGTGTGCCAGCGTGCGGCGGGCGGGCCGGCGGTGCTTTGTCTCGGTCATGCCATCCCCTCCTTTTGCGTTCAGTGTATGCGCCCTTCGGGCAGGGCAGAACCTCCGGGGCGGAGGGAAATTTTCCTCTTGACAGAAACGTTTCTGCACCGTATAATAGTTAGGCTGACGGGGTGTAGCGCAGCTGGTAGCGCGCTTGGTTCGGGACCAAGAGGCCGGGGGTTCAAGTCCCCCCACTCCGACCACAAAACAGGCACGACCTCCAGTCGTGCCTGTTTTGCCCTGAAGATTTCGCCGATATTTCGGCTTTTATGAGGTATTTCGATGGTACATAGCAAAAGGAAACAGGGCTTCACGCTGATGGAGATGCTCATCGTGGTGGCCATCATTGCGGTGCTGGCGGCGATTGCCATCCCCGCCATGGGCAGAAGCATCCACAAAGCCAAGGAGTCGGCAGATCTGGCCAACGTGCGGGCCTATTACGCCTATTTGCAGCAGGACTACATGTCCACAGGAACCTACCGCGACTTCGGGCTCAGCTGGGAGTACAACGTCACCGATACCATCACGTACGACGATGGCACCACGGTAAAGCTCCAGACCGGCTACGTGGCCGTGGCCGTGCCCACGGCGGAGGCGCAGAATACCACCTCCGGCTATCAGGTCCACTACATCTGCAGCAAGGGTGATCTGACCTACACCTTCGGCGAGAAGTGAGCCGTCTGCGGAGAATCGCATCATACACATATAAAAGGAGAGTCTGTGACGCAATGCCACAGGCTCTCTTTATGTGTGTTGGGCGGCCGGCGTCACGTCATCCACGCCGCGCCATGTGTCCGCGTCCTCCGCGCTCCTGATCCACGCATGAGCGCCCAGCTCGGGGTCAAACGGGTTGCTTCTCTCGATGGTGGCCAGCTGCGCTGCCTTGCGGGCCGCCGCATGATTGGTGTTGACATTTCCACCGGAGGTGGGTATACTATTCTCAGAAGGTTTTGGCGCGAATACCTCCGAACGCCTTGCAGCGGAGAAGGAGGCGGCGCTGATTACCTTCTTTTTTGCACATCCAGCAGGTCGTACAGGTACGATCTGCCATCTGCGTCGTTCCGAATCAGAAGCGTCCCGCCATAGACTGTGTAGTGGTCTATGGCTTTTTTTGCGTTCAGGACCGGAACGGCGAATATGGAACAACTGCACAGGTCATCGCCTTCTGCGGTGTATGTCCGTGCCGTTGGCATCCACCAGCCGCGGCAGGCGTGCATACTTGACACCGGTTGCCTCTTGTGGTACATTATCTTCAGCGAATTCAACGTTTGCCAGCAGCTGGAGGGATCGTATCTCCGTGCCGGGCAGCAAACGATCGAGTTCGCTGCTGTTTTTCCCGACGCAGTCACATCGCTCCCCAGACGTGTACCAAGCTCCACCCCCGCAGTTCCAAGGTAAAGGCTATCGCTGCTTTTCAAACTGCCGTTGTAATAGCCTGTGATCCGGTTCTGCCACGGCATCGGTCCGGCCATGATCTCCTGCACCGTCATCAAGGTATTCTCCGGCCACGCCAGGGACGTGTCCGCCCTGACCTACGTCATCTCCCTGCTGTTTCTGGTGAAGTTCTTCGCCGTGGTGTAAAGGCTGACAGCAAAAGCGCCGTCCTTCAACACAGGACAGCGCTTTTTTCTTTACAGGCCCTTGGCAAACGGCGGCAAGAGGTCTATAATACCCGCAACAGAACGGGAAAGCCGGAAAAAAGGAGGCAACCACATGTACTATCAGGTATCCCAGGAATTTTTTGAGAAGCTGCCCAACGCCTGCTTCGGTGCGGTGGCCGTGCGGGGGCTGGACAATACCCACGACATCCCCCAGCTGGAGCAGATGCTGGCGGAGAACGTGGCCGCCTGCGAAGCGTATTTCGCGGGAAAGAAGCCCAAGGAGACGGAGGATATCCTCCCCTACCGCAACGCCTTTACGGCGCTGGGCATCAACCCCAACAAGTTCCTGTGCTCCATTGAAGCGCTGCTGACCCGTATTGCCAAGGGCAAGGGCTTCCCCCACATCAACGCCGCCGTGGATCTGGGCAACGCCGTGTCCATCAAGCACCGGCTGCCCATGGGCGCCCACGATCTGGACACCATCGACGAGGGGCTGGACGTGCGCCTGGCCAAGGAGGGCGACACCTTCATTCCTTTCGGCAGTACGGAGGAGGAGACACCGGACATGGGCGAGGCGGTGTACGCCTCCGGCAGCGAGATCCGCACCCGCCGCTGGACGTGGCGGCAGTCGGAGCGAGGTAAGATCACAGAGGAGACGAAAGCCATCCTGTTCCCCATCGACGGCTTCTCCGATGTGAACGCCGACGAGGTGCAGGCCGCCGCGGACGAGCTGGCGGCGCTGCTGCACAGGTTCTTCGGGGACGGCATCGAGATCGAGGCCGGCGTTGTCACCAGGGATTCCCCACGGTTCGAGTTCTTCAAATGAGCAAAAAAAATCCCCCACGGCGGTGCCGTGGGAGATTTTTTATGCGTATTTACCGGGCCAGCAGCATCTCCAGCCGCGCGCGGATGAGGGCGATGAGCCGGTCATTGTCCGGCATCTCCTTCAGCTCCGCCGGGTCGCACAGAGGCGCCAGATCCTCGGAGAGATAGCCTTCCTCGAACACGTCCAGCCCCGCCTGATAGAGACAATCGGCAAAATGCACCAGCGCATCGTTGCCGTCCAGCTCGCCCCGCTTTTTCAGGGCGCCGGACCACGCCGCCATGGTGGCCAGCGGGTTGGTGGACACCTTCTCGCCCCTGCGCCAGCGGTAGAAATGGTCGGTGACGGTGCCGTGGGCTGCCTCGTACTCGAAGTTGCCGTCCGGCGACACCAGCACACTGGTCATCATGGGCAGAGATCCGGACGCGGCGGCGATGAGGTCGCTCATCACATCGCCGTCGTAGTTCTTGCAGGCCCAGATGATGCCGCCGGAGGAGCGGATGACCTTGGCGGCCACATCGTCGATGAGGGCGTAGCGGTAATGCAGCCCCGCCTGCTCAAAGGCGGCGCGGTACTCCTCGTCGAACACCTTCTGGAACAGCAGCTTGAAGGTCTGGTCGTAGTCCTTGGAGATGGTGTCCTTGGAGGAGAACCAGACATCCTGCCGCACGTCCAGCGCGTAGGCGAAGCAGCAGCGGGCGAAGGACAGGATGGAGTCGTCCCGGTTGTGCATGGCCTGCAACACGCCGGGGCCGTTGAAGTCGTAGACCGTCTGGCGGCTCAGCTCCGCGCCGTGGTCGTCGGTGAACACCAGCTCCGCCTTACCGGGGCCGGGGACGCGGTACTCCACGGCCTTATATACGTCGCCGTAGGCGTGGCGGGCGATGGTGATGGGCTTTTTCCAGCAGGTCACCACCGGCTTCACGCGGGAGATGAGGATGGGGGCGCGGAACACCGTACCGTCCAGCGCCGCACGGATGGTGGCGTTGGGGGACTTCCAGAGCTGCTTGAGGCCGTACTCCTCCTGCCGCTGGTAGTTGGGGGTGATGGTGGCGCACTTCACGCCCACATGGAGGCGCTTGATGGCCTCCGCCGCCTGCCGGGTCACGGCATCCTCCGTCCTGTCCCGGTTGGGCAGGGACAGGTCGTAATACTCGGTGTTCAGGTCTACAAAGGGCTTTATCAGCTGGTCCTTTATCATTCCCCACAGGATGTGGGTCATCTCATCGCCGTCCAGCTCGGCGATGGGGACAGGCATTTTGATCTTTTCCATCGTTACCTCCGGTTCTGCGCGGCGTAGTGGTTCATGAGGCAGCCGGTGAGCAGCAGCTCACGCTCCTCCGCGCCGGTGTTTTTCAGGTACAGGGTCAGGGGCTGCGTCTTTCCGTCATGGACGAGGACGGCGGGGAATTCCTCGTCGCCTCGCGCCACCTTTTCCCGGACGGCGGGGACGAAGATGAAATCCCCCGGCACGGCGTTGAAGGGCGCGCCATCCGCCAGCGTGAAGGGCAGCATGCCCCAGTTGACGCAGTTGGAGCGGTAGCGCTTGGTGGCGAACTCATAGCAGATGTTGGCGCAGCCGCCCAGCACCCGCTGGCAGGAGGCGGCCTGCTCCCGTGCGGAGCCGTCGCCGGGTTTATTGGCGAAGATAACGGAGCCGATGTGCATACGGGCCAGAGCGCTCTCCGGCAGGTCCATCGCCGCCAGCACCGCTTGCAGCTCCGGCGGCACCGTACCGGCGGCACGCGCCGTCTCCAGCGCCTGCGTGGCCTTGGCGCGAGGCACATAGTCCGGGTCGCGGCGGGACAGAGCAAACTCCGCCAGCTTCAGGGGATTGGAGCGGTAGGAGGACGTCTCGCCGGAGGGGATCAGCTCGTCGGTGGTGGTGACCTCGTCCCGCAGGACGGAGGCCACCTGCATGAGAAGGTCGTCGGACAGGGCGGGAATGGCGGGCCACTCGGCAATATTGGGGCCGTACTTCAAGGGTGCGTCCGGCTGCGCCTTACCAAAGCCGAAGTAGACCCGGCGGTCGTACACCGCACGGTCGAACCGGCGCTGCACCGGCGCGGGCGGCGTGTAGTCCACGTCGGCGGCGGAGGTGAGGACGCCGTGGTTCCGCGCCGTGGCGGCGATGGAGCGGGCGTCCATGAGGATCACGCCGGCCAGCTGACCATCGGCGGGCTTGGAGCCTTCGCGGTTGGGGAAGTTACGGGTGGTGTGGCGGATGGACAGGCCGTTGTTGGCGGGGACATCCCCCGCGCCGAAGCAGGGGCCGCAGAAGCAGGGCTTGAACAGTGCGCCGGAGGCCAGCAGGGACTGCTGGACGCCGTTTTCCATCAGCTCCAGATTCACGGGGACGGAGGGCGGATACACCGACAGGGAGAAGTAGCCGCTGCCGGTATCGTGGCCCGCCAGAATGGCGGCGGCCTCGGCGATGTTGTCGTACATGCCGCCGGCACACCCGGCGATGATGCCCTGATCCACCACCAGCTTGCCGTCCGTCAGCTTGTCCGTCAGGTGCAGGCCCGCCTTACCGCCGAACTGGGCGGCGGCCCGCTTCTCCACCTCCCGCAGGTGGTCGCCGGGGTCATGGAGCAGCTCGCGGAGCGTCACCGCCTCGGAGGGGTGGAACGGCAGGGCGGCCATGGGCTCCATGCGGTCAAGGTCGATGGTGATCATGCCGTCGTAGTACGCGCCGTCCTGCGGATGCAGGGCGGTGAACGTCTCGGGGCGGCCATGGAGAGCCAGATAGTCCGCCACGGCTTCGTCCGTCTCCCAGATGGAGCTGAGGCAGGCGGTCTCCGTGGTCATCACATCGATACCGATGCGGTAGTCCATGGGCAGGCGGGACACGGCGGGACCGGCGAACTCCAGCACCTTATTCTTCACGAAGCCGTTTTTGTACACCGCGCCGCACAGGGCGATGGCCACGTCGTGGGGGCCGACGCCGCGGGGCGGCTCGCCGGTGAGCCACACCAGAATGACCTCCGGCGCGGCGATGTCGTAGGTGTTCCGCAGCAGCTGCTTGACGATCTCGGGACCGCCCTCTCCCACGCCCATGGTACCCAGCGCGCCGTAGCGCGTGTGGCTGTCGGAGCCAAGGATCATGCGGCCGCAGCCGCTCATCATCTCCCGGGCGTATTGGTGGATGACGGCCTGATTGGCGGGGACGTAGTCGCCGCCGTACTTGATGGCAGCGGACAGGCCGAACACGTGGTCGTCCTCGTTGATGGTGCCGCCCACGGCGCACAGGCTGTTGTGGCAGTTGGTCAGCACGTAGGGAACGGGGAATTCCGTCATGCCGCTGGCCTTAGCGGTCTGGATGACGCCCACGTAGGTGATGTCGTGGGAGATGAGACTGTCAAAGGTCAGGTGCAGCAGGCCGTCCCCCGCGGGCTTGTCGTGGCGGCGGAGGATCTGGTAGGCCATGGTCCTGTCACGCAGGGCCGGTGCGGCAGTCTTGGCGGGCGCCGGCACCCCGTTTTGCAGGGTGACGCCGCCGTGGTGCAGCTGGATCATATGGTCACGCTCCTTTTCGGAGAATTTTTGACGTATCATTTTTGATGGGTATAGTATAGCAGATAATTTTGCGTGCGCAAGCCCTAAAATGAAAGTTAAAAAATTAATTATTGCATTTTATGTGTCGCACTCCCTGATTTTCCCCTGTTTTTAAGAAATTTTTCCGTCATTTATGAATTTCACGTATTTTCATCTTGTAAAACGCAAATTGGCGCGTTATAATCGCCCCAACAGGATGAAAGCCCGCGGACGCCGCGGGAGAAAGGAAAGCATTATGGTTGAGAAGGATACCGGTATTCTGGAGCGCTACACAGAACCGCTGAGCCGCCGCATTCAGGAGGAGTATGCCATCGGCCCCCAGTTCTATCAGGGTGAGGTCAAAAAGGGTCTGCGCAACAGCGACGGCACCGGCGTGCTGGTGGGCGTCACCAAGGTAGGCAGCGTGCAGGGCTACCTGCTGCAGGACGGACAGCGCATCCCTACCCCGGGCCGCCTGTACTACCGCGGCATCGAGCTTACCGACATCGTGGAGGCCCACCGCAGAGCCGGCACCTTCGGCTATGAGGAGGTGGCGTACCTGCTGGTGATGGGCTACCTGCCCACGGAGGCCGAGCTGAAGCGGTTCAAGGACATCATGAGCCAGGCCCGCAAGCTGCCGGAGGGTTTCACCGAGGGCATGATCATGCGGCACCCCAGCGGCAACATGATGAACGAGCTGGCCCGCAGCGTGCTGAGCCTGTACTCCTACGATGCCAGCGCCGATGACACCTCCATCGAGAACCTGCTCCTGCAGTCGGTAAAGCTCATCGGCTGCTTCCCCTCCATCGTGGCCAACTCCTACGCGGTGAAGCGCCACTATTTCCAGGGGGACTCCCTGCACATCCATTTCCCCGTGGCGGAGCTGTCCACTGCGGAGAACTTCCTGCGGATGATCCGGCCCGATACCAACTACACCGAGGAGGAGGCCCACCTGCTGGATATGATGCTGATGGTCCACGCGGAGCACGGCGGCGGCAACAACTCCACCTTCGTCTGCCGCGCCATGTCCTCCAGCGGCACGGATACGTACAGCGCCATCGCTGGAGCCGTAGGCTCCCTGAAGGGCCCGCTCCACGGCGGCGCCAACGCCAAGGTCATGGAGATGTTCCGCTATGTCAAGGAGAATGTGGACCCCCACGACGACGGCTCCATCCGCGACTATCTGGTGAAGCTGCTGGACAAGGAGGCCGGCGACAGGTCCGGCAAGCTGTACGGTCTGGGCCACGCGGTGTATACCATGTCCGACCCCCGCGCCGTGCTGCTGAAGAAATACGCCCAGCACATGGCGGAGATCAAGGGCTACGCCGAGGACTTCGCCCTTCTGCAGAAGGTGGAGGAGCTGGGCATCCCGCTGGTGCAGGAGCGCCGCGGTGACAACACCCCCATGTGCGCCAACGTGGACATGTACTCCGGCCTGGTGTACACCATGCTGGGCATTCCTCAGGACGTGTTCACGCCGCTGTTCGCCTCCGCCCGTATCGCGGGCTGGTGCGCCAACCGCATGGAGGAGCTCATCACCTGCCACCGCATCATGCGTCCGGCGTACCGCGCCGTCACCACCCACGGCCACTACATCCCCATGGCGGAGCGTCAGTCCCACCACGAGGCCGAATAAAGCGCAAAACACTCCCGACCATCGCATGGGTGCTCATAAGACAGTAATTCTAAAAATTACGATTATGGCATCTGTC
>ERZ772881.3030-NODE-3030-length-10954-cov-2.561152_pt1 | contig 10954 bp, 5 predicted proteins | sample MGYA00580581_ERZ772881 | MGnify/ENA primary metagenome ERZ772881 (study PRJEB29015, sample SAMEA2737668) | human gut metagenome | biome: human gut; feature: human-associated habitat; material: faeces | place: China | collected 2012 ...
TCAGCGTCGTCTTTCCGCAGCCCGTCGGGCCGACGATGGCGATGCGCTGGCCGGGCTGGACGCGGAGACTCAGATCCTCGATCAGCTTCTTTTCAGGCACATAGGAGAACGCGACGTGCTCCAGCGCAACGCTCCCGCGGACATTTGAAAGCACGGCGGCATCCGGCGCGTCCGGGATCTGCGCCGGTTCGTCGATCACGGCAAAAAGCCGCGCCGCGCAGGCAAGCGCGTTCTGAAGCTCCGTTACAACGCCGGAGATCTCGTTGAACGGCTTCGTATACTGATTCGCGTAGCTCAGAAGTGTGGAGAGATTGCCGACGGTGATATTTCCGCTGACCGCAGCCAGCGCACCGGTCAGGCCGACGGCGGCATAGACGATGCTGTTGACAAAGCGCGTGACGGGGTTGGTCAGCGAAGAGAAGAAGGTCGCGCGGAGGGCCGCGTGCTCGAGCCGTCCGTTGATCTCGTCGAATTTCTCAAGACTCTGCTGCTCGTGGGAGAAGGCCTGCACGACCTTCTGGTTGACGATCATTTCATCCATATGCGCCGTCTGTTCGCCGCGCGTGGAGGATTGGAGCTGGAACATGCTGTAGGTCTTACCGGCGATGAATTTCGCTGCAAACAGCGAAAGCGGCGTCAGCACGACGACCACGAGCGCGATCACCCAGTGGATGCGCAGCATGAAAAACAGCGTTCCGAGGATCGTCACGACACCGGTGAACAGCTGCGTAAAGCCCATCAGCAGACCGTCGGCAAACTGATCCGCGTCGGCAATGATCCGGCTGACCAGTTCGCCGCTCGGATGCGCGTCAAGATAGGACAGCGGAAGGATCTGAAGCTTGTCAAAGGCGTCGCGGCGGACATCGCGCACCACGCCGAAGGTGATGCGGTTATTGAGGTCACTCATGATCCACTGCATGATCGCCGTTGCCGCCGCGACGGCGGCAATGCGCCCAAGCAGCGCCGCGATGGTCAGAAAATCCACCTCTCCCGGCCCGACGATGCAGTCGATGGCGTCGCCGATGAGGATGGGAACGTAGAGCGTTCCCGCGACGGAGGCCGCCGCCAGCAGAATGGACAGCGCCAGCAGCGGCCAGCGCCGCTGGATATATTTCAGTACGCGCCGGAGCGCCGCAGAAGAAGAACCCTTCATGTTACCGTTCCTCCTTTTTGTACTGCGATTCGTGGATCTCCCGGTAGACCTCGCAGGTGCGCAGGAGCTCTTCGTGCGTGCCAAGGCCGACCATGCGTCCGTTGTCCAGAACGATGATCTGATCGGCATGTCGGATGGAGGAGGTACGCTGCGAGACGATCACGACCGTCGGCCGTTCCGGCAGCGCGCGCAGCGCCTTTCGGAGCGCCGCGTCCGTTGCAAAATCCAGCGCCGACGCGCTGTCGTCAAGGATCAGGATCTCCGGCTTTCTGACGAGGGCACGCGCGATCGTCAGCCTCTGGCGCTGACCGCCGGAGAGGTTGCGTCCGCCCTGTTCGATCTCAAAATCAAGGCCGCCCTCCTTGCCCTGCACGATCTCCTCCGCCTGCGCGGCGCGGAGCGCCTCACGGAGTGTCCCGTCGTCTGCGTCCGGGTCGCCCCAGAGCAGGTTTTCGCGGATCGTTCCGTGGAAAAGGACGGCCTTCTGCGGCACGACGCCGATGCGGCGGCGCAGGCTCTCCAGCGGATACTGCTCCACCGGAACGCCGTCCACGAGCACGCTGCCCTCCGTCGCGTCATAGAAGCGCGGGATCAGATTTATGAGTGTCGTTTTGCCGGAGCCGGTGCCGCCGATCACGCCGATGGTCTGGCCCTTTTCCGCGCGGAAGCTGATGCCGTCCAGTGCGTCTCCGCCGGCGCCCGCATAGCGAAGCCCGGCGCGGCAGAACTCGATGGCGGGCGCGTCTGCGGTCGTCTCAGGCTCCGTCTGCGGGCTGTGCTGGCTGGACTCGATCTCCAGCACCGCGCCGATACGGTTGCAGCAGGCTGCTGCGCGCGTGATGTTGAGCACCAGGTTGGCAAGCTTGATCAGCTCCACCAGGATCTGCGACATGTAGTTATAGAGCGCGATCACGTCGCCCTGCGACAGCGCGCCGCTTTCCACGCGCAGCGCGCCGGTGCGGATCAGCGCGACAATTGCCAGATTTATGATGACATAGGTCACCGGATTGAGCAGGACGGAAATGCGCCCGACGTGGTTTTGCTCCTTTGTCAGGGCTTCATTCCGCGCGGAAAACTCGCGTTTCTGCTCCTCCTCGCGTCCGAACGCGCGCAGAACGCGCACGCCCGTCAGATTTTCGCGCGTCATGCCCAGCACGCGGTCAAGCCGCGCCTGCACCTTCCGATAGAGCGGAATGCAGACGATCATGACACCGAACACCACGGCGAACAAAATGGGGATCACGATGGCAAATACAGACGCGGCGTGCACGTCGATGGTAAACGCCATGGCCATCGCGCCAAAGACCACGAACGGCGACCGGAGCGCCAGCCGAAGTGTCAGATTGACGCCGGACTGCACCTGATTCATGTCGCTCGTCAGCCGCGTCAGCATCGTGGACGCGCCGATCGTATCCAACTCCGTATAGGAGAGCGTCTGCAAGTGCGCAAACAGCGCCCGCCGCAGGCGCGTCGTCGAGCCGACCGCCGCCTTGGCCGCAAAATACTGCGCCGTGACCGAGCACAGCAGCCCGATCAGGCCCAGCCCGACCATCATCAGGCTCATCCGGACGATCACGCTCTTGTCTCCGAGCTTGACGCCCTGATCGATCATTGCCGCCACGAGCAGCGGCACCAGCAGCTCAAAGCCCGCCTCCAAAAGCTTGAACAGCGGGCCGAGAACGCTCTCCTTCCGGTATGCCTTGAGTTGTTTCAAAAGATGCTTCATAGCGTTGTCCTTCGATCTCGCAAAGATAAAAACAGTGTACCACATTCCGCGCGTTTTTTCTACCCCGCCTCGCTTCTTTCCCGCCCTTGTCCGATTCCGCGCATACTTGACAAGCGGCGGATTTTCCTGTATATAATTTCTATCGAGATTTTTCCCATTTTCTGCTGATTTCACGACAGAGGAGGACACGAAATGCGTTACATCTGCGCAAAATGCGGCCGCACAGAGGCCGTGACGACCCGCAAGCCGCACTGCGAATGCGGCGGACTCTGGACGCTGGACGATACGCCGCCTGTCTTTTCCCTTGATGCGGTCGATCCGCACGAATGGAGCCAATTCCGCTACCGGCGCTTCATGGCGCTGGACGATGAGAGCTGGCGCGGCGTTTCCATGGGTGAGGGCATGACGCCCGTCGTCCGTCTGGACGGCGACGTGCTTCTGAAAATGGATTATTTTATGCCGACGCTCTCCTTCAAGGACCGCGGCGCGGCCGTCCTGATTGCGCACTGCAAATCCATCGGCGTGGAAAAGGTCGTGCAGGATTCGAGCGGTAATGCAGGCAACTCCGTCGCCGCCTACTGCGCCCGCGCGAGCATCGGCTGCGAGATCTTCGTCCCGGAGGGCACCAGCCCGAAGAAGATCGATATGATCCGCGCGCACGGCGCAGTCTGCACTGTCGTTCCCGGAACGCGCGACCACTGCGCCGATGTCTGCCGCGCCAAGGTCGAGCAGGAGGGCGTGTACTATGCAAATCATGTCTACAACCCCTTCTTCTACGAGGGCACCAAGACCTATATCTATGAGGTTTTCGAGCAGCTCGGCCGCCTGCCGGAGAACATCGTCATTCCCGTCGGCAACGGCACGCTCTTCCTCGGGGCCATGTACGCGCTCGAGCATCTGCTCCGCAGCGGCGTGATCGCCAGAATACCGCAGATCATTGCGCTGCAAAGCCAGAACTGCGACCCGCTTCTGCGCGCCGCAGCGCATGACGGCGCGTCGCCCGATCCCGTCACGCCCACGCCGACCATCGCGGAGGGCATCGCCATCGGCAAGCCGATGCGCGGTGAAGAGATCCTCGCGCTGGCGAAAAAGCACAGTGTCCGCTTTGTCCATGCGCCGGAGGATCAGATCCTGAGCGCCCGCGCAGCGCTCGCGCGCAAGGGCGTCTACTGTGAGCACACGACCGCGGCAAACTACGCGGCATATCTCGAATACTGCCGCCTCTACGGGTCGGCGCCCGATACGCTCATCACCATGTGCGGCGCAGGTTTGAAATCAGACCACTGACACGCGGCTTCCCTGCGGGTTTTTCTATCGTACCGTAAAAAAGAAAATGTCGCTTTTCAAGCGACCAAAGCCTCCTTCCGATCTGTTATGCTTGTGCCAACAGATTTGAAGGAGGCTTTTCCCATGAAAAACAACATTACCGAACTCGTATTTATCCTTGACCGCAGCGGCTCCATGTCCGGCCTTGAGGACGACACCATCGGCGGCTTCAATTCCCTTCTGGAAAAGCAGAAGCGGGAGCCGGGCCGGGCTTATGTGTCCACCATCCTGTTCGACCACGAGAGCGTCGTTCTGCACGACCGTGTGGACATTCAGGCGGTACGGCCCATGACCCGCGAGGACTACACCGTCCGCGGCTGCACCGCGCTTCTCGACGCCATCGGCGGCGCGATCCACCACATCGGCAACGTCCACCGCTATGCGCGCCGCGAGGATGTGCCGGAGCATACGCTTTTCGTCATCACGACCGACGGCATGGAAAACGCCAGCCGCCGCTACAGCGCCGAGAAGGTCAAGGCCATGATCGAGTGCCAGAAATCAAAATACGGCTGGGAATTTCTCTTCCTCGGCGCGAACATCGACGCCGTCGAGACCGCGCAGCACTTCGGCATCGGTGCCGACCGTGCCGTAAGCTTCATGAGCGACCACATCGGAACGGCGCTCAACTATGATGTCGTCTGCGAGGCAGTCCGCACTGTCCGCTGTGCGCAGCCGCTTTCAAGCAGCTGGAAATCCCGCATTGAAGCAGACTGCCCAAGAGCGGGCAGACGGCGCCGCAGAGTTTCGGTGTTGCCGTCACATGACCTTCTCAAGGAAGGCGCTGTGACCGTTTTTTCAGTTTCTTAAGCCGGGGGAGGATTCGGGAAATCCGTCGGTGTCTCCCCTTCCGCAGCCAAAGCTGCTTCGGCTTCCTGTTTCTTCTTGCGCTTGATGAGCAGGAGAACGAGCAGGACGATACCGGTTGCCAGCAGCACACCGCCGCCGACGATCAGAATGATCGCCCAAACCGGGAAGTAGCTGGTGATGATGCGCTTAATACGCTTCTTCTTCTTGCTGTCGGTGTTGTTGTCATCACCGCTATCATCGGGCTCATCGGGATCCTCTTCATCCCAGGAATCGTCGCCGTCATCCTCGTCATCCTCGTCTTCATCCCAGAGGTCGTCGCCGTCGTCCTCGTCACCCTCATCCACCGGAATGGGCGTAAAGGAATCGGGCTCATAGACCTCGAAGGAATAGATGCCGGGCATCATCAGAGTGTCGCCGTCCTGATGCTTGGTGATACGCAGATACGCTGCCTCGACCGGATCGAACTTGATGGTGTCGATGCCGCCGTCGCTGACGGTCACGGTGTGGACCTCGTCATCAAAGACGATGTAGCGCTCCTCGTCATCAGGGGAAATGATGTACTTTTCCTCTTCGGAAGGCTCAATCAAACTCCAGTTATCGCCGTCCTCGGAATACTCAATGTCATAGGTCGCGGCAAAGCCGGTGGTCCAGCGCACCTTGATCATGCCGATCTCTTTGATCTCGTTGTTGGCGATCTGCACCTCGGTGCTGCCGGAAAGCGGCAGATCATAGTAGTCGTTGAGACTGTCGTTCAGCATGCTCTCAACGGCCTGCTTGTCGAAGGGGGCAAGCGCCACCTGCTTATGGCCGACCTCACCCTTCGTGATGGAGAGAGAGGTCCAGGTCGACGGCATCAGGATGGTGGTAAGCCCCTCCAGATCCACATAATAGCCGATCTCATCATTGTAGTAGTCCGGCATGTGATCCAGGCGCTGCAGCTCGACGCCGTCCACCGTGATCTTGGACGCGCAGACACCCAGTGCCAGCACAATGCGGCGGGTGGACTTCTCGTCCTCAATGCTCACCGTAAAGTCGGAACCGTTCGGCGTGCTGGTGTAGATCTCGGTGGTGTAATCATAGGTGCGATAATCGGTGGAGTAGCCGCTCTTGGTATAGATGGTGGAGGAACGCTCGTTGTCCGGCGGGGTGATGAGCAAAGCCCGCTTCTTCACCGTTTCCGGAGCAAAGGTCAGGCCCTCCGAGGCATCTTCTTCGTCATGCATCTCATCGGACAGCTTCATGGTTTCCGGCAGATTGAGCGCCTTGACAGCGCCGTCCTTCACAAACACCGGCATGAAGTTAGCAGGCGCTTCAACCAGGATACCCTTCTTGTTGCCGCCCGCAAACTTGTCATAGGTAAACAGGCTGTACCAGGTGTGACCGCTCGGCAGATACACGCGCTGCGTATACTGACTTGTCTCTGTCACCGGGCAGACCAGGAAATCATCGCAGAAGAGATACTGGTTGTTGACATTGCCAAGCCACAGCTGATAGGGATATGCCATCATCATGCCCTTGACGATCGGGTTGGCGGTCTGATTGGCATCCATCGCCGCGCTCATGACACTGGGCACGAGGTTCTTACGCAGATAGTAGTATTTGCCGAAGTTCTCCGTCGCCGTGATGCCGTGCTTGGTCGACATATGAATGTCGCTGCCGTGCTGGCGCATGTAGGGCGAGAAGGTTCCCAAAACGACCCAGCGGTTCCACAGGTCGTTTTCGGGCGTGCCGCCCAGACCGCCGATGTCGCCGCCGTAGAGGTTATAGCCGCCGGCGCCCATGGAGATCATGTCATAGATAGCCCTCTGATAGCCATCATAGGTGGATCTCTGGTCGCCGAGGAAGTTGCCCGACCAATACTGCGCGCCCGCAACAGTGGAACGCTCGAAGAGCACAAAGTCATTGGCGTGCTCCGTATTCTCGGCATAATAATCCGTCCAGGCAATGTTTGCGTTCTTCGCATAGTAGTAGGAGTTGAGGTTGTGCATCTCCATGCCGGAGAGACCGTTGAAGCAGGTGCCGGAGAAGGACAGGTTTTCACCGTAGTCGATCATGGCGCCCGCCAGACCCCACTGCCAAAGCTGCCACATACGCGCTTTGATAACATCAATGGTGGAAGGATTGGAGAAATCATACCAAGTCGTCTGGCTGAAGGAATAAATATTCATCAGCTTCAAAAGCGGTGTAGTATAGATATACGGATACCCGGTGGAAATGCATTTGCCGTCCGCATCAAAAATCGGCGTGCTTTTTGTCATTTCCGGCAGATATTCCGGCATCGTGCTCATATCCGACGCGGGATAGAACCAGTAGAGCACCTTGGAACCGCGCGCCTGCGCAAACAGCATGGAGTTTGCGTTCTGCGAGTTCTTGCCTTCGCCGTAGAAGGCTTCGGGATAGAAATTGTATTTGTTGTGATAGACATCCTCAAAGAGCATTATCATGTTTTCTTCGGCGTTCTTATGGTAATTACCATCGAACGCCGCGCTCATGGCGCCGCTCCAAAAACCGAAGGTCCATTCCTCGGACATACCGGAAGTGCCGGTGAGCGAGGTATACTTTTTCAGGTTGTCAAGCGGCTCGCCGGTCCACAGATAGAAATCCAGCTTGTCGCCGTCAAATTTAATGCTGTACTTTTCCGGATTGGTTTCGCCCATGTCCGCTTCGCCCGGGTAGGTCATGTTGAACCAGATCGAGTAGCCGCGGTTGGAATGAAACAGCGGAACATTTCCGTAGGAGTAGTCCTCATAGGACCAGCAGTCCGCGTTCGTCAGCGAAAAGTGCGTGCCGACGACATTCGGGGTCTGGAAACGCATAGAGCCGTTATAGATCGCCTCTTTGTTTACCAGCGGCATCTCCACCATGGTACGCAGGATGTTGCCCAGGCGATCATAGGCATAGGAGATCTGTCCGCTTGTGATGTAAACGATCTTGCGGTCCTTTGCGTTGGAAATTTCCAAAGTAAAACCGGAGTCGTTCGACGAGAACCGTACTTCCGTGTTATCGGTTCCCTTCATAACGACTACGCCGGGTGTGCTGTTGTTGTAGTCGATGACTTTGATAGATGACGGCTCAAAGAGGCCGACATTGCTGACATCGGGTTCTTTCCTGTTTTCAACATCATGCTGCGATTGCAGGCGAAAACCGCCCTCCTGCGGGAAGGAAATATACAGATCCTCCTTGTGCGTGCCCGCCATCGCATGGATGACGAAATAGGTCTCCTTTTGCTCCGTATAGAAATTCGCCGTGTCCGATGCCTTATAGGTGATCGGATACCATTTGTAGCCCTGTTGTACAGGATGCGCGATCGAAGCGTTCTTACTGGTGTCGATCTCATGCGCATAAGCAAAGGTGCCGAATGCCGTGAACAGCATTGCCACGCAGCAAACGCAAACAAGAAGCCGCGTCATTTTCCTCTTCATCAACTACCTCACCTGCCTTTCTCAATTACGATCCGCCGTCGGCGGTCAAAATGGTGCCGGGGATTGCAGGGTTGCGGTCAGCGCCCGGAAAACCGGACGCTGACCGGTCAAATGCAAGGTGTGCTTCGACAGCTTAGAACCAGGACGCCTTTGTCCTCTTCAGCTCTTCGATCTTCGCAAGGAAATCCTTCTGAGACTGCACGGAAAGCTGATTGAACTTGGAGATCGGCTCATTCAGACCGGAGGCGCTGGGGTCCTTACCGTCGGTGATGGCGTTCATCGCCGTGCCGATCTTTGCGGTATCGCGGTTATCGCGGACATCCGCAACGATCTTGAACGCGTCATAACGCTTGGAGTTCTTGAGGTTGGCAAGCAGGTACTTGTCGGTGGTATTCACAACTTCCAGGCTGTTGAACTTGTCGATGACCGCCTGGCTGTTGGTGGTCGGATAGTAGATGTGAGAATTCAGGTTGAATTTTTTTGCGTTCTCCTTCTCGTACATGGACAGACGCGCCAGGTTGCCGTTCGTGGAATAGGTCATGAAGCGGAGCAGCTGGAACGCAGCGGGCATGTTGGCATCGGAGCAGTTGGAGGTGATAAAGCACTGGTCAATGTGCATCATGAGGTTGCCGTTCTTGCTCGGCGTCGGCATGGTGACATAGTTAAACTTCAGGTTGTTCCACTTGTCAACATACACGGTCAGGGTGTCTTCAACCAGCGCCTTGCCGGCCTTCCACAGACCGCTGTAGGAGGTGGTGTAGTTGAGCTGCGACTTCAGAAGACCGTTCTGACCGCTGACCCAGCCCTCAACGCCGCGGATCTCACGCAGTCTGCGGAATTCCTTAGTGCCCGCCTGGAAGATGCCGTCCTCATACTGATAGGTGTCCATATTGAAGCCCAGACCGGAATATTTCTTGGAGCTGTCGCTGGTCTGGTACCAAGCAAAGCGGTTGTGCGTTTCAAAAAGATCCTCAATGCCGACGCACAGACCTTGTTCAAAGCCGGCAGTGCCCATCTGGAGAAGCGCACAATACTGATCCCAGGACCACGGGTGATTGCGATACTTCTCAAGGTCGCTCGCCTTGCCGCCGAGCTTTTCATACAGGGTAGTGTTCACGGCGACAAGCTCGAAGGTCGCCTGATGCGGCACGGCAAACAGCGCGCCGCCGAAGGTGTAGTCCGCACGGAGGTTTGCCGGAAGGTTGCCGGCCTCGGGGTCGGCGTTGACATACTTCGTGATCGGGCGCACCCAGCCCTCTTTGATGTAGCGCGGCATTTCGCCCGCTTCGTCCCACATGATGTCGGCAGCAGTGCCGGTCTTCATGTTCTTGACGAGGTATTCACGGCCGTCGTCGTTGGAGGAATGGGTCCATCTGTCCAGCTTGATCTCTACATTGGGATACAAATCTCCCATAACCTCAAACATCGCCTGGAAGTCGGTCGGACGAACCGTGTCGACTGCGACTTTGACCGTGCCCTTGACCGAGTAGTCGGCGCCGCTGTCGGCAACCGGGGTGTACTTAAATTTATCGCCGGCCTTCGTGGTACGGGTCTTTTTCGCCTTTGTGGCTGTAGTCTTTCCCTTCTTGGAGGCAGTGGTCTTTCCGTTCTTGCTTTTAGTGACCTTCTTGTTGCCGTCCTCGTCGGTAACATCAGTACCCGGATCGTCCGGATCGGCACCGTCGGCGGTGGTGGTGTCCGTTTCATCGCCGCTGATGATCACTTCAGTCGTTTTCTTACAACCGGCGAAAACGGAGCATGTCATCAAGGCGGCAAGCAAAAGCGCTAAGAGTTTTTTTTGCATACTGTCAAACCTCTTTCTCAGAAATTTTCTTATTTTTTCTGTGCCGCCCGCCCTTTGACGGGCGGCACAGTCCTGCCTAATTCAGAGGACTCAATCCTCATATTCCGGACCCCATTCGAAGGTCCAACCGGGGTTGCGGGGCACCCATCCGACATAGGAGAGATCCGTTTCCGTAGCAGTGCCGCGCTCTGCCGTGTCGAGCGGCGTCGGGTTCATCTTTCCGTCGATCGCCGTGACCTGGAAGTTGTCGAAGGAGCCGAGGTTGCCGTAGGCGCTCAGTCCGACGAGACCGCCGACCGACGAAGCGGTCAGACCTGAAACATAGGTATCCTTGGAGTCATCGACCCTGAGCATCACAATACCGTTCAGAACGGTGATCGTCAGATGGTGCGAAACCTTCTTGTCGTAGTAGTCCGCGAAGCGGACACCGTTCAAATCCTCCGTGAAACGCACCATACCGTCGCCGGTGTCCACACCGCCGCGGAAGTTAATGCAGCCTTCCTGTTCCAGGAAAACAAGTGTGCCTGCGCCGCTGTCCTTGTTGTTTTTCACGCCGGTATCGAAGCCGCCCGGCTTCGCGTTGACGCCCTGGTAACAGGAAGCAATGAACTTCGTCGGATCGTTGACGCCGATCGCAACTGCGTTGTACCAGAAGTTATTGCCCTGCTTGAAGTCCACCTGGATCTCAAAGTTCAGAAGGTTGAGATCGTTGAGGA
>ERZ772881.3031-NODE-3031-length-10947-cov-3.163147_pt1 | contig 10947 bp, 10 predicted proteins | sample MGYA00580581_ERZ772881 | MGnify/ENA primary metagenome ERZ772881 (study PRJEB29015, sample SAMEA2737668) | human gut metagenome | biome: human gut; feature: human-associated habitat; material: faeces | place: China | collected 2012 ...
AACAGATAACGTAAGACGTTTTGACGATTTAAAAGAAGTAATACTTGATACAGGAAAGGAACAACTTAACCTTCATGTGACAAGCGTAAAATATTTCAAAAACATGGTTATTTTGAAATTTAAAGAATTTGATAATATTAATGACATTATCCCGTACAAGGGAATGGATTTACTTGTTACAAGAGAAAATGCAATTCCTTTGGAAGATGGAGAATATTACATAGCTGACATTATAGGAAGCAAAGTAATAACAGATGAGGACAAAATATTAGGAACGCTTACAGATGTTTTGCAGACAGGCGCAAATGATGTATATGTTGTAAAAACAAAAGATGGAAAAGAAGTATTATTACCATCCATTGAAGAATGTATACTTGATAGAGATATAGAAAATAAAATTGTTAAAGTACATATAATGAAAGGACTTTTGGATTAATGAATTTTCACGTACTTACACTATTTCCGGAAATGATTGAGCAGGGCATAAATACAAGTATTACAGGTCGTGCCATTGAAAAAGGACTTATAAGTTTAAATGCAATAAATATAAGAGATTATGCAGGAAACAAGCATGGTCAGGTAGATGATTATCCTTATGGTGGTGGGGCAGGTATGGTTATGCAACCGGGACCTGTTTACAGAAGTTATGAATCAGTGACTGAAAAGATTGGATATAAGCCAAGGGTTATATATCTTACACCACAAGGCAAGGTTTTTAATCAGAGTATGGCAGAAGAATTTTCCAAAGAAGAAGATTTGGTATTTCTCTGTGGACATTATGAGGGAATAGACCAAAGAGTTTTAGATGAAATTGTTGATGAAGAAATTTCAATTGGAGACTATGTATTAACAGGAGGAGAGCTACCAGCAATGGTACTTATAGATTCGGTTAGTAGATATGTTGATGGAGTTTTAAGTAATAGCTCAACAGTTGAAGAATCTTTTTCAGGAGAGGATAAATTACTAGAATATCCTGAATATACAAGACCAGCTGAATTTCATGGAATGAAAGTTCCAGAGGTTCTTACGTCAGGTAATCATCAAGAGATTGCAAGATGGAGAAGAGAACAATCATTAATAACCACATATAAAAAAAGGCCAGAACTATTAAATGAAGTTCAAAAACAAGAAGCTATAAATAGCATGAACAAAAATGATTAAGAAAGTCTAAATGATAAAAAATTAAAGAAAGGAGTAGAAATCATGGACGTTATAAAATCAATAGAACATGAACAATTAAAAAATAAGGTTCCTGATATTAGAATTGGTGATACTGTAAGAGTTCATCAAAGAATTAAAGAAGGAAACAGACAAAGAATCCAAGTATTCGAAGGAATCGTTATTAAGAAACAAAATGGTGGATTAAATGAAACATTCACAGTAAGAAGAGTTGCTTATGGAGTAGGAGTTGAAAAAACATTCTTATTACATTCTCCATTAGTAGAAAAAGTAGAGGTAGTTAGAGTTGGTAAGGCTAGACGTGCTAAGTTATACTATCTAAGAGATAGAGTAGGAAAGGCTGCTAAGACAAAGGAAGATATCGGAGCTAACTTAAAGAGAAACGATATAGTTGTTAAGGAAGAAGTTCCTGTAGAAGCACCAGTTGCTGAAGAAGTAAAAGCTGAAGAAACACCTAAAGCTGAATAATAAAATAAAAGAGGTTTAAGATTATATTCTTAAATCTCTTTTTTTCTATCTATGTTGCAAATCAATATTAGCTATGTTTAAAAATTATAGTATTAAATCTTTTTTTCTACTAAAAATAAAAAATGCTGAAGTTATATTAACTCCAACATTTTTTTGTTTTATGATCTCTTATATGCTACAAAGCTTATTGCACCGATTATAATTGATAATGTAATTAATGATCCCGAAATAATAGCTGTATTTGAACCTGTTTTAGGCATTTCTTTATCTGGAATGATTGTATTATCAACTGGTTGTTTTTCAACTTTTAATTTTACTACTGGACATTTATTATTTTGTTTTTGATCACCAGGAACTTGATTTTCCTTATAATCAATAGTTACATTTTCGTTTGTTGGTAAATTAACATCTAGTATTTCACTTGAGAATGTATCTTTTAAAGATAATCTGTAAGAGAAATTAGCTGTTTCACCAGGAGCTAAATTTGATATAGTCCATGTAATAGAATTATCTGTTTTGTCAACTTCAGCAGAAACTGTACCAATTTCGGGTTGTGTTAAATATGAAAAATCGAAATTGTCAATTATGTTTTGTGGGAAATAGTCTTTTATAACTATATCTGTTAAAACATATTCATTTACAGGAACTAATTCAGAATAAATTTTATTAGTTACTGTATCTAATACATCTGAATCATTAACATAGTAAACTGAACCAGATGTAGGAGATAGAGGAGTACCGAAAACATATTGAGCTACGTCTTTGTATGTTTTGAAAGTTGCATCTTCTGGTCTACCTGTTATTTTTATTTCTTCATCTTGAATATCAATAAGCATTGAAATTACATTTATACCACTTTCTTTTAAAGAAGTTAAAGTTGCTTTAGTTGGATCAGCAGAAGCTTCAGTGTATAAGTCAACCTTTACTCCTTCAGCAGTATTAGGAACTGCATCTGTTAATACAACTATATATTTATTTGCATCTGAATCAGTAGATGTCTCTAATAATTTATTAGCTGTTTTTAATCCAATATCAATATTTGTTCTTGATCCCATTACATCAGAAGAAATTGTGTTTAAAGCAGAAACAATATCAGATTTTTGATTTGTTAGGGCAGGTGTGATAGCTTTAGCATCATCTTCAGTACCTTCTTTACTAACATCAGTACTTGTTGCAAATTCTACAACACCGATTTTAATATCAGAATTACTTGATAATAGTTTGTCAACTAATTGTGAAGCAGAATCAAGTACTAATTGTTTTCTAGTAGTTGTTTTATCACCAATAGTAACTTGTCTTGTTGACATACTGTTTGATGAGTCAATAAGAAGTACGACTTCTCCAGCTTTATTAAGTAGTGCTTCTTGATTATTTTTTACTGTAAGACCTATATCAATAGTCTTATCGTTTGTTTCGCATTTAATTAATTTTTTCTCAAATTCGCCATATTTACCAAAAGTGATATTACATACATTATTTTCAACTAAAGTCATAGTTGCGTCAGCTTTGGCTGTTTCAGCTGCAAAAACAGATGTAGATAATAAAACTAACATAAATATAGTTAAAATTAAACTAAGATATTTTTTCATTATTAATACATTCCTTTCTATTTAAAATAGTATATCACATAAATATATAAATTATTATAGCATAGTGAAAATCCAAATTCAACAAAATATCAATTAATATGTTAACTTTCCTTCAAGTAAATCATCATTATTAATCCAGTCTTTAACTTTGAAACAATTGAAACTGTTTTTATCAATTCGAACAATGACTTCTGAAATTCCAGAATTGATTATTAATTTTCTACACATCTGACATGGTGAAGCACCTTCTTCATATTGATTGGTGTCAGTCCTAACACCTACTATGTAAAGAGTTGAATTAATCATATCTTTTCTTTCAGCACTTAGCATTGCGTTTTGCTCAGCATGAACACTCCTACATGCATCATATCCACCGTGATGAATTTCGGGGAAAAGTTTCTTTTTAGTGCAAAATCCCAAATCAGTACAATTTTTTCTGCCTCGTGGCGCACCAGAATATCCGGTTGCAATTATTTCATCATTTTTAACAATAATAGCTCCATACTTCTTTCTAAGGCAGGTGCTACGTTCAGAAACGGTTTCAGCAATATCTAGATAATAATTTATTTTATCAACTCTATCCATACAAATAAATCCTTTCGTATATGATAAAATATTTATAACATAAAAATAAAAAAATGTATATACGAAAACATAAAACTATGATAAAATGAGACAAAATGTTGTAAAGAGAGGTCTAATAATGGCAGAGATAATAGATGGAAAATTACTAGCACAAAAAATAAGAAATGAATTAAAAGAAAAAGTGATAAAAGAAAATTTACATCCGTATTTAGCCGTAATATTATGCGGGGATGATGAAGCTTCAAAAGTATATGTGAAAAATAAAAGCAAAGCATGTGATGAGGTTGGAATTGAATTTAAAGAATATAGATTACCTAAAGAAACAAAACAGGAAGAAATTATTGCACTAATAAAAAAATTAAATAATGATAAAAAAGTAAATGGAATTTTGTTGCAAAGTCCATTACCTAAGGGTTTGGATATACAGGAAGCTTTTAATACAATAGATCCAGATAAAGATGTTGATGGATTTAATCCATATAATGTTGGAAAACTTACAATTGGACAAGATGGTTTTGTGCCATGTACACCTCTTGGAATAATGAAAATGTTTGAGTATTATGGTATAAAATTAGAAGGAAAAAAGGCTGCGGTTGTTGGAAGGAGTAATATAGTTGGAAAACCAATGGCTCAATGTTTGCTTGGAAAAAATGTGACAGTTACAATTTGTCATTCAAAAACTAAAGAAATAGAAAAAGAAATTAAAGCTGCAGACATTGTCATTGCTGCAATAGGAAAGAGAAATGTTATAAAGGCAGATATGATAAAGCAAGGAGCAGTTGTTATAGATGTTGGAATGAATAGAAATGAAGAAGGGAAATTATGTGGAGATATAGATTTTGATTCTGCATCTAAAAGGGCATCATATATAACGCCAGTTCCAGGTGGAGTAGGCCCAATGACAATAGCTATGCTTATGAATAATGTAATAAAAGCATATAAATTGCAAAAAGAAAGAGAGTAAAATGATAGCAGAAGTAATAATTGACTCTAGTGTAAAGACACTTAATAAAAAATTTGATTATGAAATCCCAGAAGGTATGAATGTGCAAGTTGGGACTAGAGTTTTTGTGCCTTTTGCAAATAAAAAAGAATTATCTGATGGAATTGTTGTTGGCATAAAAGAAAATTCAGAATTTAAAGTAAAGAAAATAGCAGGTTTGCAGCTAGAGCAAATAGATAAAAATTACATTGAGCTTGCTAAATGGATGGCAAATAGATATTTTTGCAACATTTCGGAATGCCTAAGATTAATGTTGCCACCAGGCAAGACTGCAAAGAATGTTGAAAAAAGAGTGAAAGAAAAAATAGTAAATGTTGTAGGTTTAGCAAAAGATATAGATGAAATTTACAATGATATTGATAACAAAATAAAATCAGAAAAACAGAAGAATGTATTAGAATTTATAATTGATAATGGTGTGGCAACAGTGCAAGATATAGAACTTTTTACAGATGCTTCGAGAGCAGTAGTTAATACATTAATAAAAAACGGATATCTTGAAGTAAATGAAAAACAGGTTGATAGAAATCCATTTTTACACAAGCAAACTGTGAAAACTGTGGATTTGAAACTTAATGAAGAGCAGGGAATAGCATACAATTCTATGGAACATAGTGGAAAATATCTCCTATATGGAGTAACTGGTTCAGGAAAAACAGAGATATATTTGCAAATGATAGAAAAAATGTTAAATCAGGGTAAGAGTAGTATAATGCTTGTTCCTGAGATTTCATTAACTCCTCAAACAGTTGATAGATTTATATCAAGATTTGGAGAGGAACAAATTGCGATTCTTCATAGTAAACTATCAGTAGGAGAAAGATTTGATCAATGGAATAAAATAAAAGAAGGAAAAGCACGAATTGTAATAGGTGCAAGGTCAGCAATCTTTGCTCCAGTAGTTAATCTAGGACTTATAATAATTGATGAAGAGCATGATGAGTCATATCAATCAGAAACAGCTCCTCGATATGATGTAAGAGAGGTGGCAGAATATATTACAGATAAAAATGATTTAACTCTTATTATGGGAAGTGCTACTCCGGATATGAGAACATTTTATAGAGCAAAGCAGGGAGATCTTGAATTATTGACATTAACTAAAAGAGCCAACAATTCAGAACTCCCAAGTGTTGAAATTGTTGATTTAAGGCAAGAATTAGCTAATGGTAATAAATCAATGATTAGTGAAAAATTAAGAAATGAAATTGAGAAAAATTTAATTACAAAAAAACAAACAATATTATATCTTAATAGAAGAGGATTTTCTACATTTGTGATGTGTAGAGATTGTGGCTATACTATAAAGTGTAAAAGATGTGATATCACTTTGACATATCATAAAAATGAGCATAAATTAAAATGCCATTATTGTGGATATGAGCAGGGAGAGGTAAAAGAATGCCCAGAATGCCATGGAAAAAATATAAAATACTTTGGAGCTGGAACTCAAAAACTTGAAGATGAAGTTAAAGAATTATTTCCAAGTGCTACAACGATTAGAATGGATATAGATACTGTTACGAAAAAAAATTCACATGAAGAGATATTAAATAAATTCAAAAACGAAAATATAGATATTTTAATTGGAACTCAGATGGTAGTAAAGGGACATCATTTTCCAAATGTAACTTTAGTTGGAGTAATTGCGGCAGATAGCAACTTGAATATGGGGGATTTTAGAGCAAATGAAAAAACATTTCAGACTCTTACTCAAGTAGCGGGTAGAGCAGGCAGAGAAAAAGAAAATGGAAGAGTAATAGTTCAAACATATAATCCAGATAATTATGCTATTGAATATTCGAAATATCAAGATTATGATGTATTTTATAATACAGAAATAGGAATAAGAAAACAGTTGAAATATCCGCCATTTTGCGATATAATAGTAATTGATATGTCATCAAAAAATGAAAGAGAATTGATGAATGTAGCTAAAAAGTTACATGGTTATTTAAAAAATAGAGTAATTAATGAAAAATTTGGGTTATTATTATATAGTCCTGTACCATCACCAATAGATAAAATAAAAGATAGACACAGAATGAGGATGTTAATAAAATGCTTATATGATGATAGAATACATGATTTATTGCAAGATTCATTAAGCGAATTTTATAAAATGAAAACAATTTCTGCACGAGTGGCAATAGAATTAAATCCAAATAATATGTTATAAAAAAGAAAGGAATAGATATGGCACTTAGAGAAATAAGAAAAGAAGGAGACGAAATCTTAAGAAAAAAATCTAAAAAAGTAGAAGTAGTCGATGACAAAATTAGAGAAATATTAAATGACATGGACGAAACTATGCATGCTTCAAATGGTGTAGGTTTAGCAGCTGTTCAAGTTGGAATATTGAAAAGACTAGTTGTAATTGACGTAAATTATGATGGAACTCCATCTCTAAAACTAGTCAATCCAGTGATTATCAAAGCAAAAGGAAAAGAAGAATTTAAAGAAGGATGCTTAAGCTTTCCTAATAAATTTGCTAAAGTAATAAGACCTAATGAAGTAACTGTTAAAGCATTAGATGAAAACGGAAAAGAAATAATTGTAAAAGGAAAAGAACTACTTGCAGAAGCTTTAGGACATGAGATTGATCATCTTGATGGAGTATTATTCGTAGATAGAATGGAACCAGGAACATTAGAATATATAGATAATGATGATGTAGAAGAAAAATAATAAATAGATTGCTTGAAAAAGCAATCTATTTAAAGTAAATGAGGAGAAAATAGTATGAAAGTTGTTTTTATGGGCACACCTGATTTTGCACAGGAATCTCTTAGAGCAATATATGAAGCGGGATTTGATATATTAGCTGTAGTTACTAATCCAGATAAGCCTAAAGGAAGAGGGATGAAAATGATTGCCTCACCTGTAAAGGAATATGCCCTGGAAAAGGGAATAAAGGTATATCAACCACCTAAGATTAGAAATAATGTAGAATTTATTGATACATTAAAAAGCTTAGAGCCAGATGTGTTATGCGTTGTTGCTTATGGAAAGATTTTGCCACAAGAAGTACTTGATATACCAAAGTATGGAGCAATAAATGTGCATGGTTCACTACTTCCTAAATATAGAGGTGCAGCTCCAATACAGTGGGCAGTGCTTAATGGAGAAAAAGAAACAGGAATAACTACTATGTTTATGGATGCAGGAATGGACACTGGAGATATGATTTTAAAAGAAAAAGTGTCAATAGGAGAAGAAGAAACAACAGGTGAGTTGTGGGAGAGACTATCAAAATTAGGAGCACAATTACTAGTACAAACTCTTGAAAAAATTCAAAATGCTACACATGAAATTAATAACGCAAATTCAAATATACAAGAACAAATAAAATTAAAAGTTGGAGCTGAAAAACAAGGTGATGAATATACAATGGCACCAATGCTTGATAAAGAAATGGCTAAAATAGATTGGAACAAATCAGCAGAAGAGATACATAACTTAATAAGAGGATTAAATCCAATAATGGGTGCATATACGTATGAAAATGGCAAAAAGATAAAGATTTGGAAATCTAAGATAGCAAATATTGAAACTGATAATGATAGTAAAAATGGAGAAATAATTATATCAGATAAAAAAGAAGGACTATTTGTAAAAACTTCAAAAGGAGTACTACAATTATTAGAAGTTCAAGGTGAAAATGGAAAGAGAATGGATATAAAAAGCTTTCTAAATGGAAATCAGATAGAAAAAGGAATTATATTTGATAATTAATAAAAAAAGGGAGATACTTGAGTAATGAGTATGTCCCTTTTTATTTTAAAGGTAAGCATTGAGTTTATCGATATTTTCACGTTGAAATTTATTAAAAGTTTTTAATAAATTTAATGTACTTTTGTCAATATCAATATTTCCATTAAGAATTTTTTGACACTGAATTACTCCCATTAATGTTCCTTGTATCATCATTTCTGCAATATGCGAATTAGATTTATCAACTGCAAGATTTTTCTTAATAGCACAGCAACTCATTACTTTACTTGAAAGAGAAATGTCGTCAGGAACTTCACCGTATTTTTCAAAATGTTGGTTTACTTGTAGCAAAATATTAGAATATTGAGAATACATTGCGACTAGAGTTTTTTTCATTTCATGGTCACTGATTTTGTTAGTCAAACATGAAATCGAACTCATTCCCATTTGGGCAATCTTACTTATCTCATTAAGAACTGCTAAATCAAGGCCGAAATTATTAGAGTTAAGAGCTGAGCTATTAGAGTCATCATTTGCTGAAATAGAGGAATCTGAAGGAATGCGCTCATGTATTCCAGAATTAGAGATATCGTTAGAGCTATTAGCTTTTTTCTCATTGACTTTTGAATCCAGATTGATACTTTCAGCATTGTTTTTGAGAGACTGATTTTTATCCATAATAAACCTCCTTGAATATAATTTGCCCAATTTTTGAAATAATATTATTGAAATAAATAAAAATCTAATATATACTAATGGAAATATTAAAGAGAAAAGGAACAAAAAATGGGTTGGACAAAAGAACAAGAACAAGCGATAGAAAGAAAAGGAAAAAATATTTTGGTATCAGCAGCTGCAGGTTCACGGAAAAACATCAGTACTAGTTGAGAGAATAATAAACAAAGTTGTAAATCAAGGAATTGATATAGATAAATTATTGGTCGTAACATTTACTAATGCTGCAGCAAGTGAAATGAAGCAAAGATTATTAAATGCAATTTATAAAAAAATTGACGAAAATCCCAATGATATGAATTTGCAAAGACAAATCATGTTGCTAAATCATGCACATATTTGCACAATTCACTCATTTTGTTTGGATGTAATACGAAATAATTTTTATGAAATCGGAATGTCTGCAAACTTTAGAGTAGGTGATACAACTGAAATAGAGATAATGAAACAAGAAGTAATAGAAGATTTATTTGAGAAAAAATATGAGAGCCAAGATGAAGAATTTCTTAAACTTCTTGATTTATATACATCATATAAAGATGATACACCACTAAAAGATATAATATTAAATACATACGAATTTATTAACTGTGTGCCATTTCCTGAAAAATGGTTGCACGATAATGTTGAAAAATTTAATGTACAGGAAACAGATTTTGCAAAAACGATATGGGGTAAGTTAATAATTGAAAAAGTAAAAGAAAATTTAGATGATGAAATATTAAATCTTGAATCAGCTAAAAAGAAATTAGAGCCATGCTTAGAATTAGTAGACTTTGAAACTTTAATTAATTGTGACATAAATGATATTAAACAGATAGATACTGAGAGCTGGGATAAAGCATATAGTGGAGTGCAATCTAAAGAGTGGGATCCATGGCCTAGAAAAAGTAAATTAGATGAAAATGCTAAAGAATTAAAAGAAATAGCAAAAGCAATAAGAGATGAAGCAAAAAAATCGTATGAAAAAGAAGTGCAAAAGGTTGTTAATTGTACTTCAGAAGAGGCAATTACTGATCTTAAAACAATGTATCCAGTATTAAAATCTATTGAGAAGATAGTGCTAGAGTTTGGAACTGAATTTGCTAAAAGAAAAAAAGAAAAGAATATTGTTGACTTTTCAGATATTGAACATTTGGCATTAAAATTACTTGTAAATGAAGATGGAAGTAAAACTGAAATTGCTAAAAAATATGAATTTGAAGAAATAGCAATAGATGAGTATCAAGATAGTAACTTGGTTCAGGAAAGTATACTAACAAGTGTATCAAATGGGCATAATATATTTATGGTAGGAGATGTAAAGCAGAGTATATATAGATTTAGGCAGGCAAGACCGGATTTATTCTTGACTAAGTATGATAAATATATTTTGACTGACATGAGTTTTGATGAATTAGAGGAAGACACAAAAATACAATTATACAATAATTTTAGAAGTAGAGAAAATGTGTTAAATTTGACTAACCAGGTATTTGATAGAATCATGAGTAAAAGACTGGGCGAAATTAATTACTCAGAGGAAGAATATCTTAATTTTACAGGAACATTTGATGAACCTAAAACAAATTGCAAATCAGAAATGTACATAATTGAGACAGAGAAAGATGAAGATCAAGAAGAATCTGATGAATCAGAAGAAGTAATAGAGAAAACAGTTTTAGAAGCTCGACT
>ERZ772881.3033-NODE-3033-length-10934-cov-3.489843_pt1 | contig 10934 bp, 10 predicted proteins | sample MGYA00580581_ERZ772881 | MGnify/ENA primary metagenome ERZ772881 (study PRJEB29015, sample SAMEA2737668) | human gut metagenome | biome: human gut; feature: human-associated habitat; material: faeces | place: China | collected 2012 ...
AATAATAAAAACGTTCAATCTATCACTTTTTTCGGTTTTTTTCTGATAAAAAGAACATCCCGTCTCTTTTCCCTCCCATAAAAGCCCTGCACTTTTATGACATTTTGCTATTTATATATCGTTTATATTATTATATTTGCAAAAACAACAGCATAAAAACAGCATATGACCCCGTTAAATACTTCCGTATTGTTAATATACACCGGTGGGACAATTGGAATGATTGAAAACACCGCAACAGGCGCATTGGAGAACTTCAACTTCGAGCAACTCCAAAGGCATATCCCCGAATTGCAAAAATTCAACTTCCCGATTGATACTTATCAGTTTGACCCTCCGATGGACTCTTCGGACATGGAACCCGATATGTGGAGAAAGCTGGTACACATTATTCATGAGAACTATGATCTCTATCATGGCTTCGTCATTTTGCACGGAACGGATACGATGGCTTATACAGCCTCCGCCCTGAGTTTTATGCTGGAAGGACTGGACAAACCTGTGATCCTTACGGGCTCCCAACTCCCGATAGGGGTGCTCCGCACGGACGGCAAGGAAAACCTGATGACAAGTATCGAAATTGCCGCCGCACAGGATAAGGAGGGGAAAGCACTCGTTCCGGAAGTCTGCATCTTCTTTGAGAATCATCTGATGAGGGGAAACCGTACGACAAAGATGAACGCGGAAAACTTCAACGCATTCCGCTCATTCAATTACCCGGTATTGGCGGAAGCAGGTATTCACATTAAATATAATCAGGCACAGATTCATGTCAACAAAAGCAAGCAGGAGTTAGTGCCACATTATTTATTGGATACGAACATCGTGGTTCTCAAGTTATTCCCCGGCATTCAGGAGAATGTAATAGCTACGATGTTAGGGACCAAAGGATTAAAAGCGGTCGTACTCGAAACGTATGGTTCCGGCAATGCTCCCCGAAAGGAATGGTTTATCCGCAGGCTTTGTCAGGCCAGTGCGCAGGGGATTGTCATTGTCAATGTAACCCAGTGCAATGCCGGAATGGTGGAGATGGAACGTTACGAAACAGGGTACCAGCTACTACAGGCAGGAGTGGTCTCCGGATATGACAGTACGACAGAATCGGCCGTGACTAAATTGATGTTCTTATTGGGACACGGATATACTCCGGATGAGGTTCGTGATCGTATGAATCGGTCGATAGCTGGTGAGATCACTCTATAGGCTTCATCCATATCTATTGGGCAGGGATAACTTATTTCTAATAAATTATCCCTATTTTTGTACCCTACAAAAAGAAAGGAATTTCAATGGCAAAAGAAAAAACCGTATATGTATGCAGTAACTGCGGACAGGAATCACCGAAATGGGTGGGCAAGTGTCCGTCGTGCGGAGAATGGAATACGTATGTAGAAGAGATCGTACGGAAAGAAACGACTAACCGCCGTCCGGTATCGGGCATCGAGACGCAGAAAGCGAAACCTGTTATCCTCAGCGAAATAGAAGCCGATGATGAGCCGCGCATCAATATGCACGACGACGAACTGAATCGTGTATTGGGCGGAGGACTTGTGCCCGGCTCTCTGGTTTTGATCGGCGGCGAACCAGGAATCGGAAAATCGACACTCGTCATGCAGACTGTCTTGCGTATGCCGGACAAGAAGATTCTCTATGTATCCGGCGAAGAAAGCGCACGACAGCTGAAACTACGCGCCGACCGCCTTTCGGAAGTCTCCAGCGACTGTCTGATCGTTTGTGAAACTTCACTTGAACAGATTTACGTGCATATCAAGAACACCAGTCCCGACCTGGTCATTATCGACTCCATACAGACTATTTCCACGGAAAATATTGAATCATCTCCCGGAAGCATTGCCCAGGTAAGGGAATGTTCGGCATCGATTCTCCGTTTTGCCAAAGAAACGCATACACCCGTCCTGCTGATCGGACATATAAATAAAGAAGGCAGTATTGCAGGCCCAAAGGTACTGGAACATATTGTAGATACAGTTCTCCAGTTTGAAGGAGACCAGCATTATATGTACCGTATTCTGCGAAGCATCAAGAACCGATTCGGAAGCACTGCCGAACTAGGTATTTACGAAATGCGTCAGGACGGATTACGTCAGGTCAGCAATCCTTCGGAGTTGCTGTTAAGTCAGGATCATGAAGGGATGAGCGGAGTAGCGATTGCTTCTGCTATCGAGGGAGTACGCCCGTTCCTGATTGAGACGCAGGCTTTGGTGAGTTCTGCCGTCTATGGAAATCCTCAACGGTCGGCAACCGGCTTCGATATACGGAGAATGAATATGCTTCTGGCTGTCCTCGAAAAGCGCGTAGGCTTCAAGCTTGCGCAGAAAGATGTGTTTCTGAATATTGCCGGAGGATTGAAGGTGAATGATCCGGCTATTGACCTGGCAGTGATCAGTGCCATCCTTTCTTCCAATATGGATGCGGCTGTCGAACCGGAAGTCTGTATGGCAGGAGAAATCGGTCTGTCGGGAGAGATACGCCCCGTAAATCGAATAGAGCAGCGAATCGGAGAAGCGGAAAAGTTAGGATTCAAACGGTTCCTGCTTCCTAAATATAATCTGCAAGGGATTGATACCCAAAAACTAAAAATAGAATTAGTACCTGTAAAAAAGGTGGAAGAGGCATTCAGAGCACTCTTCGGATAAGTTTAAATTAAAATAAATCCATGACACAAGAATACCAACTCCGCATCCTTCCCGAAATCGCAGCAAACGAACAGCGACTGAAAGAATATATATCTAAAGAAAAAGGCATTAACCTGCGTAATATCACTGCTACCCGAATACTGAAACGGAGCATCGATGCACGTCAACGGACTATCTTTGTCAACCTGAAAGTACGGGCATACATTAATGAGATGCCCAAGGAGGATGAATTCGAACGCACTATATATAATAATGTGGAAGGCAAGCCACAGGTTATCATAGTAGGTGCCGGTCCCGGCGGACTGTTTGCCGCCTTACGCCTCATCGAACTCGGACTACGTCCGGTTATCGTAGAAAGAGGAAAAGATGTGCGCGAACGGAAAAAAGATCTGGCACAAATCAGCAGAGAACATACCGTAGATCCGGAATCGAACTATAGCTTTGGCGAAGGAGGCGCAGGAGCCTATTCGGATGGAAAACTTTACACCCGTAGCAAGAAAAGAGGAAATATAGACAAGATACTGAATGTATTCTGTCAGCACGGAGCTTCTGCGGCTATACTGGCCGATGCCCATCCTCACATTGGGACAGACAAACTCCCGCGTGTCATTGAGAATATGCGGAATACGATTATCGAGTGTGGTGGAGAGGTGCATTTTCAGACCAGAATGGATGCACTGATTATTGAGAACAACGAAAGCAAAGGTATTGAAACCAACACAGGAAAGACTTTTCTCGGTCCTGTGATACTGGCAACCGGACATTCCGCAAGGGATGTATATCGCTGGCTGGCTGCAAACGGTGTTACGATAGAAGCCAAAGGAATCGCTGTCGGTGTCCGGCTGGAACATCCGGCTATGCTGATCGACCAGATACAATACCACAATAAGAACGGGCGGGGGAAATACCTTCCTGCTGCCGAATACAGCTTCGTGACACAAGCTGAAGGCAGAGGAGTTTATAGCTTCTGTATGTGTCCCGGCGGTTTCATTGTTCCTGCCGCCAGCGGACCGGAACAAGTTGTAGTAAACGGAATGTCTCCTTCTAACCGCGGATCGCGTTGGAGTAACTCAGGAATGGTGGTAGAGATTCAACCGGAAGATTTTATAAGTGGAGAGTTGAAAATGGAGAGTGGAGAGTTGGCTGCGCAACAAAATGCGCAGTTATTAGCCATTAATCCATTGCTGAGCAATTCTCAGCTCTTGACTCTCAATACTCAACTTACGCCCCTTCACTTTCAGGAGGAGTTGGAACGTCAATGCTGGTTGCAGGGTGGCAGGCGCCAAACGGCACCGGCGCAACGTATGCTGGACTTTACTCGCAAGAAATTAAGTTTTGATTTACCGGAATCTTCCTACAGTCCGGGGCTGATTTCTTCTCCGCTTCATTTTTGGATGCCAGACTTTATCAGCAAAAGGTTATCTCTCGGTTTTCAGCAGTTCGGGCGTAGCAGTCATGGTTTCCTTACGAATGAAGCGGTGATGATTGGTGTGGAAACCCGCACTTCTTCGCCAGTCCGCATCGTACGGGATAAGGAGACGTTACAGCACGTCACTGTTCGCGGACTATTTCCCTGCGGAGAAGGTGCAGGGTATGCAGGTGGAATTGTTTCAGCAGGAGTCGATGGAGAACGGTGTGCGGAAGCGGTAGCTAATTATATCAATCATTAATAAATATTCTACGGTCAAATGAACTACAAACCTGAAATAGCCATTATCGAGTCCAATACCCTCACTTGTCTCGGACTGAAAAGTATATTGGAAGAAATTATTCCAATGGCAACTATCCGTACTTTCCATAGTTTCAGTGAACTAATGGATGATACCCCGGACATGTATGCCCATTACTTCATCTCGGCGCAAATCTATGTTGAACACAATGCCTTCTTCCTCCCCCGAAAGCGGAAAACAATTGTGCTGGCCAGTGACAGCCCGCAATTCCAACTGTCGGGTGTGCCTGTACTCAATATCTACGAACCCGAAGAGAAACTGGTGAAAAGTCTTTTGAAGCTTCATCAACATGCACACCACAACGGCTATCCTGTAAAAGATATGCCCCCGATTGCCATGCCGGAGGTACATCAGGAAATCTTATCTGCCCGTGAGATAGAAGTACTGGTTCTGATTACCAAAGGATTAATCAACAAAGAAATTGCCGACAAACTGAATATCAGTCTGACCACCGTCATCACCCACAGGAAAAATATCACGGAAAAACTTGGAATCAAGTCTGTATCAGGATTAACCATCTATGCAGTAATGAACGGATACATAGAGGCGGACCGAATCTGATTTCTTAAAATATGAGGCATAATCCTAATAAATGAGGATTGCCTACCTTATATATTTGCCGTTACTTTGCACCAGACAAATTAACTGCGAATGAAAACAAAGAATATTATGATTGCCCTCACACTCCTGACGACAGGAACAACATGGGCTGAAGATTTCCCTAAAGATTCTCTTAAAGTAGTAGACATCGAAGAAGTGGTAGTGATCGCCACTCCGAAAGAAAACCGGAAACTACGTGAGCTGCCAGCAGCTACAACTGTATTGTCACAGAAAGACATGCAGGCTAACCAAGTGAACTCCGTGAAAAGATTATCCGGACTCATTCCGAATATTTTCATTCCGGAGTATGGATCAAAGCTGACTACTTCTATCTATATTCGGGGGATTGGTTCACGTATCAACACACCGGCTATCGGACTCTATGTAGACAACATACCCTATATTGATAAATCAGCTTTCGATTTCAACTACTCCGACATAGAACGTATTGATGTACTCCGCGGTCCGCAAGGAACTTTGTATGGACGTAATACAATGGGCGGGCTGATCAAGGTACACACCAAGTCACCTTTCACATATCAAGGTACAGATATCCGTATGGGAGCAGCAACTTATAATGACTACAATGTATCGTTAACACATTACCACCGTATATCCGACCAATTCGCCTTTTCTACCGGAGGATTCTACGAACATACCGGAGGATTCTATCAAAACTCTGCACGCAATAATGAACGGGTAGACAAAGGCAATGCAGGAGGTGGACGGTTCAGAGGTATTTATCTGCCGAAAGATAACCTTAAACTAGACTTGAATGTCAGCTACGAATATAGTGACCAAGGAGGATATCCTTACTTTTACACAGGCATCACCCAGGAAGGCGTCAACAAGGGAAAGACTGAAGAACGGGAAGAAATGATCGGAAAGATTGCATATAATGATAGAAGCAACTACTACCGTAACCTGCTGAATGCAGGATTTAATGTCGAATATCAAGCCAAGAATTTCATCCTAAGCGCTGTTACCGGTTATCAGCATCTGAAAGACCGAATGTTTCTCGACCAGGACTTTACTGAAAAGAACATATTCAATCTTACCCAGAAGCAGAAACTAAATACTATTTCAGAAGAAATTGTGCTTAAATCGAAGCCCAACCGTAAGTGGGAATGGACAACAGGTATCTTTGGATTCTATCAGACATTGAATACAGACGGTCCGGTTACCTTCAAAGAAGACGGGGTAAAAGAAACTATTGAAGGAAATACCAACAGCATCTTTGAAAATTTAGGGAATAAAGCACCTAAGATGAGCATGAGTGTTCTTAACCCTACGTTAAGAGTCAGTGGCAACTTTGATACTCCAATATGGAACGGAGCCATTTTTCATCAATCAACCTTCAATAACCTCTTTACCAAAGGACTATCCTTCACTGTAGGTCTTCGTCTGGACTACGAAAAGATGAGTATGAAGTACAATTCGGCAAGCGACCCACTCAACTTCGACTTCAACTTTGCCATGGGCCCTATGGTTATTACCGCCAAAGACCTGATAGCAGATGCTGCCTACAATGGTAAACTATCTGAAGATTATGTCCAATTATTACCCAAGTTTGCCTTACAATACGAATGGAGAAAAGGCAATAACGTTTACACTACAGTATCCAAGGGTTACCGTTCGGGAGGCTATAACGTCCAAATGTTTTCTGATATAATCACCGGACAACAGGCGCACTCGATGGTAGAAGCCATTAAAAAAAGCGCGGAGTTCGAAAAATACAGCACATTGATTGAAGGAATGATAGGAGACAAAATGCCTGCTATACCCGAAGTAAAAGATGCAACCACCTATAAACCGGAATATTCATGGAATTATGAGGTGGGTACTCATCTCACTTTGTGGGAAGGAAAACTCTGGGCCGACCTTGCAGCTTTCTATATGGATACCCGTGACCAGCAACTCTCTCAATTTATCGGCAGCGGTCTTGGACGTACCACAATCAATGCAGGCAAAAGCAACAGCTACGGTGCAGAAGCATCCCTCCGCGCCAGCCTGACCAACGAACTAAGTCTGAACGCAAGTTACGGATATACGTACGCCACCTTTACCGACTATATTATAAATGAAGCAGACAAAGATGGCAACCTAACAGTAAAAGCTGACTACAACGGCAAATATGTTCCCTTCGTCCCCAAGCATACGCTTAATATCGGAGGAGAATACGCCATCACCTGTAGCTCCCGTTCCATCTTCGACCGTGTTGTATTCCAAGCAAACTACAATGCTGCCGGACGCATCTACTGGACGGAACTGAATGATGTTAGCCAATCTTTTTACGGCACACTGAACTGGCGTGCAAATCTTGAAAAAGGGAATGCAATGATCAGCTTCTGGGCACGTAACTTCCTGGACAAAGACTATGCAGCCTTCTACTTTGAAACAATGAACAAAGGATTTATGCAGAAAGGACGTCCCGTACAATTCGGAATAGACCTCCGCTGCCGATTCTAAGAAATAACAGATCAACTGTTCATATAGTCCTTTGGAGACATACCAGCACAGCGCTTAAAGAACTTCCCGAAGAATGATTGATTCGAGAAGTTCAGCTGTTCGCTGATCTGCTGAATGGTCAGCTGACTATCATTTAGCTCAAAACCGTACGGGCATGAACATAAACTCTATAACATTGCCAACAGAACTCTATATAGCTAAATCTCAACAACTTATAGTTTCCTGTCATTTCCCGCAATGGAAACTGTCGTTTCCCGGCGAGGGAACGGCCGTTCCTTTTAAAGGGAACTGGCGTTTCCTCCGAGGAAACCAACGCTTGCCCCATATGATACTGATGCTTGATTTATATGAACTGACAATTTAGCGTATAACTGAATCGTTGTTAAGCCATTCGGCATGGATACGAAGAAACAAGCAATCTTATGCTGCGGCAGAACATTTCTTTGCATAACCTCGTTTATTATATAACAAACTAAATATATATTCAGTATGAAGTCATTCATCTTAATGGTTATAACAATGGTATGTGCAATCTCTCTGGAAGCGCAGAATAAGTCTTTCTACGACTTCAATGTGACCACGATTGATGGTAAGGAATTTCCGCTTTCTTCTTTGAAAGGAAAGAAAGTGCTGGTAGTAAATGTAGCCTCCAAATGCGGACTGACGCCACAGTATGCCAAACTGCAAGAGCTATATGATAAATATAAGGATAAGAATTTTGTAATCATCGGCTTTCCTGCCAACAACTTTATGGGACAGGAACCGGGAAGCAATGAAGAGATCGCTCAGTTCTGCTCCTTAAAGTATGACGTTACTTTTCCGATGATGGCCAAGATTTCCGTCAAGGGCAAAAACATGTCGCCACTTTACCAATGGCTGACGGAAAAGAAACTGAACGGCAAAGAAGATGCGCCCGTCCAGTGGAATTTTCAGAAGTTTATGATTGACGAGAACGGAAACTGGGTCGGCTTTGTGGCCCCCAAAGAGAGTCCGCTCTCGGAGAAAATCGTTACTTGGATAGAGCAGGAGTAGGAGCAGGGAAAAGAGACGGAATAAGGGATACTTTCTTTAATTCCCCTTCGAAGTTGGGGGTGAAAATACCTTTTCCGAGGTTTTCTTCTATTTCTTCGATGGTCCAGAATCGTCCGCCGTCCAGTTCGTCACTGGGGTGCAGTTCACCGTCGTAAACAGTTTTGTGAACAAAGACAAGTTCTTTCTCACGATCCGATTCGAATACATAGCTGGTTAGCAGTTCGGGAGTAAAGTCCGTGATGCCTAGTTCTTCGCGGACTTCCCGTTTGAGTGCGATTTCTACGCTTTCGCCCAGGTCAATATGTCCGCCAACGGCTGTGTCCCATTTTCCGGGCTGGATGTCTTTCCATTCCGGACGTTTCTGCAGATATAAATCTCCTTTCGAATTGAAAACGTGAAGATGGATGACAGGATGAAGGAGCTTGCTTCCGCTATGGCATTCTCCGCGTGTGGCGGCTCCGGTGATGTTTCCCTGTTCGTCTACGATGGGAAACATTTCTTGATTATTATCGCTTGGCATAGTTGTTTTTACTTTTTGGTTTACGGTATCAGCAGAGAAGAATCTCCATAACTCAGAAAACGGAAATCGTGCGCCAGCGCATAATCATAAATTGTGCGCCAGTTTCCCTTCACGAAGGCGGAAACCAAAAGTAACAGCGTACTTTGCGGCTGGTGAAAGTTGGTCACCATCGCTTTCACTATCTTATACTGATATCCCGGAGCTATGATAATCTGCGTACTGCTGTGAAGGGCTTCCAGCCCGTTCCTGTCGAGGTAACCTAAAATCTTTTGCAGTGCGACTACAGGCGGAATCTGATCATACTTTTCGTATGGCTGCCATTGTTTGACGTGCAGTTCTTCTTCCGTAGCATCGGGATTTTCCGCCAATGTTACTCCGATGTGATACAGGCTTTCGAGCGTACGCACCGAAGTGGTGCCTACAGCAACAGCGCAACCGTCATGATCGATCAGCTTTTTGATCGTAGCCCGATTGACGGAGATATACTCCGTATGCATCTCATGTCCTTCTATCTCTTCGCTTTTCACGGGCTTGAAGGTTCCTGCGCCTACATGAAGTGTCAGTTCTTCCAGATCAATGCCTTTTTCCTGCAATGCTTCCAGTACACGGGGAGTGAAGTGCAGTCCGGCTGTCGGTGCGGCTACCGAGCCTTTTATTTTGGAATAAACGGTCTGATAAGTTTCTTTATCGCTCTCTTCCGTATCCCGGTTCAGATATGGGGGAATCGGCAGTTCTCCGAACACTTCGAGGATATCGGCAAAGGTTACTTCCGGATTGTCCCAGGAGAAATCAATCCAGTGGCTGGTGCCCCTGCATTCTCCACGGGTAGCGGTCAGAGTGATCGGGAAACCTTTTACCGTCATCTCCCGTTTCAGTGCTCCGTCTTTCCATTTCTTCAGGTTACCGATCATGCAGAGCCAGGCAGCGTGTTCCGTCTGCTGGAAGTTCAATACATAATCGTTGGGCTGAATCGGTTCCAGACAGAAGACCTCGATCAGCGCCCCCGTTTCTTTGCGGAAGTGGAGGCGTGCCTGAATCACCTTCGTGTTGTTGAATACCATCAGGCTTCCTTTCGGAAGATAGTCCGGCAAGGATGTGAAGACATCTTCGCTTACTTCACCGTGGCGATATACCAACAGTTTTGACTGGTCTCGTACTGCTAAAGGAAATTTGGCGATTCGTTCATCCGATAGTGGATAGTTGTATTCGCTGATGTGAATATGTTTCGGGTCTTCTTTCATTCTCGTTTCAATAAAAAAAGCATCAATAACCCATCGATTATCAATGCTTTGTCGGTAGTCGGGATGACAAGATTCGAACTTGCGACCACACGCCCCCCAGACGCGTACTCTACCGGGCTGAGCTACATCCCGAATTGCGGTTGCAAAAGTAGTGCTTTATTTTTAAATAGCAAATAAATAGCCTGTTTTTTTCCATTAGCTGATTTTAGGATAAGTTTCCGTTTGCGGAATAAAAAGTCCTTTAGTCCATAATAATTCTAAATAATATAGGTGGTTGCAAACTAACATAACAGGGTTTTGTTTATGAAATTAAGTGAATAGATAGTGCGTAACTTCTTTAAAATGAAACCATATCGGCATACGAGACATGAGAGTAGTTTAGGATAGTATATTTTTGTATTTAGTTTTATTTAATGAGGGGGTAAATGTGTATAATAAAAATAGAGAAACGTTAGAAGCTTATGTCTTAGGTGATGATTTTAAGTATTTTCAGAATTTGAAGTATCTTCCCCTAAGCGTTTATCCTTCTAATATTCAGTCTGCTTTGGTCGTGTATTGCTTCAGCGGAAAGGCCAAGCTTAATGTATATGATGATTCGCATTGGATACAGCCGCAGGAATTGATTATTCTGTTGCCGGGACAATTCGTTTCGTTCACCGAGGCCAGTGATGATTTTCTGACTACT
>ERZ772881.3049-NODE-3049-length-10870-cov-4.457050_pt1 | contig 10870 bp, 10 predicted proteins | sample MGYA00580581_ERZ772881 | MGnify/ENA primary metagenome ERZ772881 (study PRJEB29015, sample SAMEA2737668) | human gut metagenome | biome: human gut; feature: human-associated habitat; material: faeces | place: China | collected 2012 ...
CCAGCGCCCGGGCGATACACAGGCGCTGCTGCTGGCCGCCGGAGAGGCCCAGTGCATTCTTCTTCAGCCGGTCCTTTACCTCGTCCCAGATGGCAGCGCCCCGCAGGGAGCGCTCCACCAGCTCGTCCAGCCTGGCCTTGCTGCGGATGCCGTGGGTCCGGGGACCGTAGGCAATGTTGTCATAGATGCTCATGGGGAAGGGATTGGGTTTTTGAAACACCATGCCGATCTCACGGCGCAGGCGGCACACGTCCGTTCCCGGCGCATAGATATCCTCGCCCCGATAGCGGACCTCGCCGGTGATCTTCACCCCCGGCACCAGATCGTTCATGCGGTTCAGGGTTTTCAGAAATGTGGACTTGCCGCAGCCGGAGGGACCGATAAAGGCGGTGATGCTTTTCTCCGGGATGTCCATGGAGACGCTGTGCAGCGCCTGATGAGCGCCGTACCACAGGTCCAGATCCTTCACTTGCAGAATAGGGTCCATTGTCGTTCACTTCCTTTTCAGCTTCCGCCCGATGATCCCGGCGGTGAGGTTGATGAGCAGGGTCAGCACCATGAGGATGGTGGCAATGGAGAAGGCCAGCGCCGTCTCCCCTCCCTCGGTGGCGTAGACGTACAGAGCCACCGTCAGGGTGGCGGAGGAGGTGTGCAGAGAGTCAAAGAGACTCACCAGCGCCATGCCGAAGCCTGCCGTATACAGCAGGGCGGCGCTCTCCCCCACGATGCGGCCGATGGCCAGAATACAGCCGGTGACGATGCCGTCCACCGCTCCCGGCAGCACTACGGTGCGGACCATGTGCCATTTGCCGGCACCCAGCGCCAGCGCCCCCTCCCGGTAGGACTGGGGGACGGTTTTCAGGCTCTCCTGCGTGGTGCGGATGATGGTGGGCAGGATCATCATCACCAGCGTCAGGCTGCCGGCCAGAATTCCCGCCTGAAGGCCCAGCTTCTGCACGAACAGCATCATGCCCACCAGTCCGAAGATGATGGAGGGAATGCCCGTCAGGGTCTCGGCGGCGAACTCGATGATGCGGACCAGCCGCCCGCTGGCGGCATACTCCGTCAGGTAGATGGCGGCACCCACGCCCAGCGGCAGCACCACCACCATGGCCACAAGAATGATATACAGGGTATTCAATAGGTTGGGCAGGATGCCCACGGTATTGCGGATATAGCTGGTCTGGCCGGAGATCAGCTGCCAGCTGAGGCCCGGCACGCCACGGTAAAAGATATAGCCGATGAGAAAGATCAGCAGGGCGCAGGTCAATCCGGCGCACAGCCACACCAGTCCCCGCATCCCGCCATTATACAGCTTCCGGCGAAGCGTCCATTGCTGCTTCATGGTTCAGTCCTCCTTCCTGCGTTTGATGCAGACATTCAGCAGGACGTTAATGAGCATGATGAACAGAAACAGCACCAGCCCGATGGAAAACAGCGCCTGCTGATACAGGCTCCCCACGGCGGCATCGGACATTCCGGAGATGATGCCGGTGGTGAGGAAGCGCACCGAGGTGAACAGCCCCGGCATATTGGCCACGTTTCCGGCCACCATGATGATGGCCATGGCCTCTCCGATGGCACGGCCTACGCCCAGCACCACCGCCGCCGCTACGCCGCTGCGGGCAGCGGGCAGGCTCACCCGGAAGTAGGTCTCCGTCTCCGTGGCGCCCAGTGCCAGACTGGCCTCCTCATACTCCCGTGGTACTGCCTGAAGGGCCGTCTCCGCCACGTTGATGATGGAGGGCAGCACCATGACCGTCAGCACCAGAATGGCCGCCAGCAGGCAGGCCCCGGAGCCAAGCCCGAAGGCACGGCGGATGGCGGGAACCAGCACGATCATACCCACCAGACCGTACACCACCGACGGGATGCCTGCCAGCAGCTGCACCGCCGTGCGGATCACCGCCGCCAGACGGGGCGGGGCCGCCTTGGCCAGAAAAATGGCGGTCATCAGGCCCACCGGCACCCCCAGCAGCAGCGCTCCCGCCGTACCGTAGACAGAGGTGAGGATGAAGGGCAGAATGCCGAATTGCGGGCCGGTGGTGGCGTTGGTAGGCGCCCACACCTTGCCGAAGAGGAATTTGGTCAGTCCGATCTCCCGGATAGCCGGCAGACCGGAGATCACCAGATACACGCTGATGCACAGCACGAAGCCCACCGCCACGATGCCGCACAGCAGGAAGATCAGGTGGATGGCCTGCTCCATGGCCCTGCGGGTGCGGAGGCTTTTGCCTGCTGTCCGCTTCATAGAGTTCTCCTTTCCCGATGACGGGGAAGCCCCCTCATCCGCCGCAGCAGGTGAGGGTCCCCCGATTCGTTTTTACTTGGCGGTAGGCACGGCGCCCGCATTCTGGATGAGGGAGGCGGCGTCCTTGGAGGCGGCGAAGACGAAGAAGGCCTGCGCCGCCGGGGACAGGGCCGTGCCGTCCTTGGTCACCAGCACGAAGGGCCGCTGAATGGCGTAGCTGCCGTCCAGCACAGCGGCCTCGGTGCAGGCCACACCGCCTACGGTGACGGCCTTGACGGTGTTCTTACCCTCCACAGCGGAGAGGGACGCATAGCCGATGGCGTTGGGGTTGCCGGCCACGGCCTCGATGACGCCGCCGGTAGAGGTCAGCTCCTGATCCAGCTTGCAGGAGTCCTTGGTCCCGGTGATGGACTCGAAGCCGTCGCGGGTACCGCTGCCGGACTCACGGCCGATGCAGGAGATGGCGCCGGGGTCGCCGCCCACCTCACTCCAATCGGTGATCTCACCGGTGAAGATCTTGGCGATCTGCTCCACGGTCAGGTCCGTGACCTTGCTCTGGGCATTGACAATGACGGCGATGCCGTCCAGTGCGATGACCGTCTCGGTCAGGCCGTCGCTCTTCTCCTCGTCCTTCAGGCTGCGGGAGGCCAGACCGATGTCCGCCGTGCCGTTCTTCACGGCCTCGATGCCGGAGCCGGAGCCGGTGGGATCATAGGTGACGGTGACGTTCTTGTGGTCCGTCATGAACTGCTCCCGCAAAGCGCCGATGACCTTGTCCATGGAGGTGGAGCCGTTGGTGGCCACGGAACCGCTGAGCTCGGTGGTCTGATTATTGTTAGGGGTGTTGTTGTCGTTGGTGTGGTCCTTGTTTTTGCTGCCGCAGCCGGCCAGAAGAGCCATGACCATAACGGCGGCCAGCAGGATACTGATGATCTTTTTCATATGAAGATCTCCTTTCGTTTTTCATGTTTGGACTTGCTTTCTTGCTACAGTCCCCATGATAAAGGGGCGGTGTAAAGGGCAAAAGTCTCCTCGTGTAAAGTCCATGTAAAAAAGCGGCCGAGGGGGATCTTCCCGGCAAAAAGAAGGAGCGCCGGAAAAGGCAAAGGCTTTTCCGGCGCTCCTCCCAACGAAAGGACACCTAATGGTATATAGTTTATGATATCTCAGGCCCGGCGCACGGCGGGGACGGCATGACGGGGCAGCAGGGTGATGCCCTTCTTCTCCGCCAGCTGCCACAGCTGCGGTACCAGCAGGCTCAGCAGGATCAGAGCGATGCCGCACATTCCCATGACGCTGATGTGCTCCCGCAGCACGGCGGCACCCAGCAGGGTGGCGCAGGCGGGGCTCAGAGCGCAGAACAGGCCTGCACGCTGGGCGGTGGTGTGGCTCTGGGCCACAGGCTGGAGGGTGAAGCCGAAACCGGTGCAGATGACGGCAAGGCCGGCGATCATCAGCCACTGGGTACCGGACTGGGGCAGGTGGGGCGCCTCGAACACGAAGGAGGACACCAGCGCCAGCAGGCCCAGCGTACCCACCTGAACGATGCCCAGAGTCAGGGGATCGTCCTCGTGGGAGAAGCGGTCGGTGGTGATGATGGCTGCGGCATACAGCACGGCGGCCATGACCGCCAGCACCATACCGGGGGTGAAGCTGCCGGACTGGCCGGTCAGCAGTGCCACGCCGCCGATGGCCACCAGTGCGCTGACGGCGGTGGCGGCCTTGGGCAGCTTATGCCGCAGCACGGCCTCCGCCATGGGTACCAGAATGATGGCGGTATTCTCCAGCAGGGAGACAGTGGAGGAGGGGGTGCTCTTGAGCCCCGTCAGCTCCGTGGAGAGCATCAGGAAGAACAGAGCGCCCATGATGGCGCCACGCACCAGCGTATGGCGCTTGATGTGGCGCAGGCGCTTGAAAAACACCACCGCCAGCAGCACAAAGGCCATCAAAAACCGGGCCGCCAGCAGGTTGAAGATCCCCATGCCGTTCATGGCGATCTTGCTGAACAGAAGGGACGTAGCCCGTGCTGCGATAACTGCCGCCAAAAGGATCTCCGCTTTTTTCTGAGTCATGATGCCTGTTCCTCCGAAGGTTTCTGTCCGTTCTTGATCGGGGGTTTCTCTCCTACCCTTGACAGAGTATAGCACTTGGTGTATCCTTGCGTAAAGCGATACTATTTCAAATTTTGTTTGACAAAATGTCAAAGAAGGAGCGAAATTTCATGGACACCGAAAAATGCCGGGTTTTGCTCACCGTGCTCCACGAGGGGAGCCTGTCCGCCGCCGCCGAGGCGCTGGGCTACACCCCCTCCGGCATCAGCCGGTTGGTGGACAGTCTGGAGCGGGAGACGGGCTTTCCCCTGCTGCACCGGGGGCGGGGCGGGGGATCCGCCACACGGGCCTGTCAGGAGCTGCTGCCGCTGATGCGGCGAATGGCGGAGCTGGACGAGCAGTACCAGCAGCTGGCCCACCGGATCCAGGGGCTGGATGTGGGCCGGGTGGTGGCCGGCACCAATTACGCCGCCTTCTACCCGTGGCTGTCGGAGGTCATTGCCGGGTTCCATCACGCTTATCCCGGCATCCGGGTGGAGCTGCGGGAGGGCAGCTCTACCCAACTGGGGGAGCTGGTGGATCACCGGCGGGCGGACTTCTGTCTCATCAGCCAGCGGCCGGGACGGCACAAGTGGGTGCCGCTGAAGGACGACCAGCTGATGGCCATTCTCCCCCCTACCCACCCGCTGGTGGAGGCGGACCGCTTCCCCGTGGAGCGGCTGCGGCAGGAGCCCTTCATCGAGTTTCTGCCGGGACAGGAGACAGATAACTCCCGGATGCTCCAGCAGCTGCAGATCCGACCCAAGGTCCGCTTCGCCACCAGCGACAGCCGGGCCGCCATTGCCATGGTGCGGGCGGGGCTGGGCATCACCTTATTGAATGACATCCTCACCGCCGATCTGGCGGACGGGGTGGCGGTGCTGCCGCTGGACCCGCCCCAGTCGGTACATCTGGGCATCGCCCTGCCGGAGGAGGAGCACGTCTCCCCCGCCGCCAAGCGGTTCATCACCTATGCGTTGGACCGGCTGCCGGAGCTGGATGTCCTATAGGTACTTCGATACCAGACAGGGCGTCCAAAAGTGACAAAAATGTTAGTCAGTTATACAAACCAGCCATTTTTGTGTGGATTTTCTGTGAAAAGCCTGAAAATTCCCTTCTTTCAGGGAATTTTCAGGCTCTTTTGCCGCCGGTCTGCGGCAGACGTTGATTTTTCTTAGTACAGCCGGACGGACATTCCTCATAAACCGACTGCTTCTCCCGTTGACATTCCCGCCGGAACGTGGTATAGTACCGCTTACGCCCAGAGAAGGGCGGTATATACCTCGGTAAAAAGGTTCCCTAAAAAACCTATTATTCACAAAAATTTCACATTTTTCAGGGAGCATTTGTTTTGGTATGTGCATGGAGGGAAGGGAAGCCGTCCATGTACCTGTCTGGATGAAAAAAGGAGTAAAACAATTCTATGTGGGATCTGTCTTTCAGCGCACTGAACGAGGACAGCGGCTTTTGGCCCCGTCTGCAGCGCCGCTGCTATGGGGGCTTCCGCCGTCTGTCCGGCCTAAGCCAGCGGTTTTGGCTCAGCCGTGCCTATTTTCCGTTTTTGCTGTGGGTGACGCTGGGCTTTGCCGCTCTGCGTCAGCCGGTCTATGGGGCCATGGCCCTGCTGGGGATTTGTATTTGGTTGCTGGTGTTCTGCCGGGATCTGCTGGCGTCGGTGACGCCGTTCCTGCTGGTATTTCTGCTGTCGACCCAGCGATATGAAAGTCTGGGGGATTTCCTCCCCTGCGCTGTGCTGGCGGCGCCGTTCTTTGCGGCGCTGATCTGGCACCTGATGGTCTGGCCCGTCACCTTCCGGGTGGGACGCAGCGCCACGGGGCTGCTGCTGGTGTCGGCGGCCACCCTGTTGGGGGGCTGCGGGATCCTGTCCATGCATCAGCTGCTTCAGCCGCTGAGCCTGTACTACACCGGGTGTCTCGGCGGCGGGATGCTGGTTCTCTATGTGCTTCTGCGGTCGTGCCTGACCTATTCCAAGGGCTACGACCTGCACCGGCGGTTCGCCGCCATTTTCTGCGTGCTGGGTGTGTGCATGGCGTGTCTGGTGATGCTGGATTACGCCGTGCGGTGGCAGGAATTTCTGCAGGTACATACCACCCTCTACCTCAAGTACCGCAACTTTGCCACGGCGCTGCTGCTGACTACCCTGCCCATGTCCTTTTATCTGTCGCTGAAAAAGCCCGCCCATCTGCTGGGTGTGGCGGTGCAGGCGGCAGGGCTGGCCCTTACCGGCAGCCGCAGCGCTCTGCTGTTCGGTGTGGCGCTGCTGGGACTGGGCTTCGTATATCTGGTGCGGTGGGGTCTCATTCCCCGGAAGGCCGTGCTGCCTCTGTGCGTGGCCGGTGCGGTGCTGGCGGTGCTGGTGGGCCCGGAGCTGCTGTCGCTGATGATGGACAGCCGCATGGAGGGCGGTCATCTGTTCCATCAGGGGGACTCCGTCCGGGTGCAGCTGTTCCTGCGGGGCATCACGGACTTCCTGCACAACCCCGTGTTTGGCATCGGCCTCATCAGCCAGCGCAACAGCGACCTCTTCACCGGCGTGGAGGGGAGCATGGTGTTCTACCACAACAGCATCGCCCAGATCATGGGCAGCATGGGTCTGGTGGGCATTGCCGCCTACGGCGTGCTGATGCGGGATCGTATCGCCCTGCTGCGGGCCGGAAAAACGCCCTTTGTCCGGGCGCTGGCTCTGAGCTATCTGGGGATGCTGCTGATCTCCCTGACCAACCCCGGCGAGTTCTGCCCCTTCCCCAATGCAGCGCTGATGGTGATGGTCTTTACTCTGGCGGAGGAGGCCACCGGCGACGTGGCCGTCCCCGTGGGGGAGATGCTGGGGTTTCGGCCTGCACGGCGGATATATCTGCCCCAGAAATAACGATTTTCTTTCCCGGAACCGGACTTCCCCCGGTTCCGGGAATTTTTTTGGCACGGGACGAAGCAAGCTGCATAGGATAGGAAAAAAGGAGGTCTTTGCCTATGCAGTCAGCACAACCAACACCTGTGGACGTTTTCCTCAGGACCCACCCGGACCGGGTCGGCCTGCGCGTGCAGGTCACCTGCGGCGGCGGGCGCTTCCCCGTGGCCGGGGCGCAGGTGGTCATCAGCCGGGCCTTCGGCACGGAGGAACACATATTTTACCGGGGCGTCACCGACGGCTCCGGTATCCTATCCGGCATCCGCCTGCCCGCCCCGCCCTTCGCCTGGTCTCAAGCCTCGGACACCGCCGCCCTCAGCGGGCTGGACTATCAGGTGTCGGTACAGCATCCCATGTTCCAGCCGGTGGCTGGCCGGACGGCGACGGTATTCGACGGAGTGGAGACCATCCTGCCGGTGATGCTGGAACCAGTGGTGTGAGAAAGGAGCGTGCATGATGCCCTATCCCTATCCCGTGGTGCCGGAGACCATCACGGTGCATCTAGGGGCGCCGGGGGAGTCCGCCCGGAACGTGGTGGTGCCCTTCGCCCAGTACATCAAGAACGTGGCCTCCCACGAAATTTATCCTACCTGGCCGGAGAGTGCCATCCGAGCCAACATTCTGGCCCAGATCTCCTACGCCCTGAACCGGGTGTACACGGAGTATTACCGGGCCAGAGGGTACGACTTCGACATCACCTCCACCACCCGGTACGATCAGGCCTATGTGGAGGACGGCGACATATTCGAGAATATCAGCCGCATCGTGGACGATATTTTCAACAACTACATCGTGCGGCAGGGCAGCGTGGAGCCGCTGTTCGCCCAGTTCTGCGACGGGGTGCGTACCCGGTGCGGTGGCCTGTCCCAATGGGGCAGCGTGGATCTGGCGGAGGAGGGCATGACGCCCTACGAAATTTTGCAGTACTACTACGGTGGCGACATCAATCTGGTGATGAATGCTCCGGTAGGCGGGAACGTGGCCTCCTATCCGGGGCGGCCCCTGCGGCGGGGCGACGCCGGCAACGACGTGCAGACCCTGAAGCGGCAGCTCAACCGCATCGGGAAGAACTACCCCGCCATCCCGGCGCTGGACGACAGCTTCGTCTTTGACGAGGACATGGAGGAGGCGGTGCGGGTCTTTCAGCAGATCTTCAATCTGGCGCAGGACGGCATCGTGGGCAAGGCCACATGGTACAAGATCAAGCAGATCTACAACGGCGTCAAGCAGCTGTCGGAGCTCAGCAGCGAGGGACTCACCATCCCCGAGGTGCAGCGGCGGTACGCCGAGGATCTGCGGCTGGGAGACAGCGGCATCGACGTGCGGACGGTGCGGTTCTATCTGGCGTTTCTGGGGTACTTTCTGCCGGAACTGCCCATGATCTCTCTGTCCGACGACTTCGATCAGGAGCTGCTGGATGCGGTATACACCTTCCAGCGGGTCTACGGTCTGCCAGTGGACGGCGTGGTGGACCGGGAGACGTGGAACGCTCTGCAGACGGCCTATCGGAAGGTGCTGGCGGAGCTGCCGGAGGATTACCGGCAGTTCGCCGGGGAGGTCTATCCGGGACGGTTTCTGGTGCGGGGCGACCGGGGCGAACAGGTGGCCCTGATGCAGGAGCGGCTCAACCAGATCAGCCGGGAGGACGAGACTCTGCCCAGTCTGGTGGTGGACGGTATCTTCGGCCCCGCCACTCAGCAGGCGGTGCTGACCCTCCAGCGGCAGCTGGGCTTCGACCCCACCGGGGCCGTGGGGCCGGTGCTGTGGGCGCAGATCATTACGCAGGGCGAGGAGTACTGAAAAATGGGAGGAAGGGCAAAGGCCCTTCCTCCCATTTTTCTATGTGTTCTCCGCCGGATAGAGGAGGGATGCCTGAAAGCCGTTTTCCCCCAAGGCCATGATGTCCCCGCCCACGATGACGTCGCCGCAGAGATAGAGGTTCACCTGCACGTCGCCGGCGCGGCCGGGGTAATTGGTGACGGTGTAGGTGCAGCGGGTGACGGTCTGACCGTCGTAGTCCGCCAAGGGCAGGCCCGCCTCCTGCTGGAGGGCCAGATAGTCCTCCTGTCCTGCCAGCGACAGCTGCACCGTCAGGGTGCGGACCGGCTGCTCCTCCGTCTGCCAGCCCTGCTGCTCCAGCCATGCCCGGCGGGCGGCATCGTCCTTGGCGGTCACCGGGGTCTGGGAGGGACGGGCGGTACAGGCGGTCAGCAGCATCAGCAGCATCAGCAGCAGGCACAGCCCCGCAAGACAGCGCTTCACAGGCACGCAGCTCCTTTCGTTTTTTCCATAGCTTTGTCCTCAGCTTATTCCGTTTCCCGGTGGGATATGCTATAATGAGAAAAACTGCGGCAGGAGGGCTGGTTATGGAGCGCTTGGACAAGATCATCGCCGGAACGGGCAAATACTCCCGGCGGGAGGTAAAGGAGCTGGTGCGGCAGGGCCGGGTGGTGGTGGACGGACGGTTGGCCTCCTCCCCAGAGGAAAAGGTGGACGCCGACGCCGCCTGCCTGCTGGTGGACGGTCAGTCACTGGACTGCCGCCGGTACACCTATCTCATGCTCCACAAGCCCGCCGGGGTCCTGTCGGCCCGGGTGGACGGACGGCAGCAGACGGTGCTGGACCTGCTGCCGCCGGAGCTGCGCAAACGGGATCTATCCCCAGTGGGGCGGCTGGATAAGGACACGGAGGGACTGCTGCTGCTGACCAACCACGGGGAGCTGACCCATCGGCTGCTGAGCCCCCGCTATCACGTGGACAAGGTGTACTACGCCCGTGTGGAGGGCGTGCTGACGGCGGCGGACACGGCGGCCTTCGCCGGCGGGATGGTGCTGGCCGACGGGCTGGAGTGCCTGCCGGCGGGGCTGGAGCTCCTCTCGCCGCAGGAGGCGCTGGTGACGCTGCGGGAGGGGAAATTCCATCAGGTGAAGCGGATGCTGGCCGCTTGCGGAAAACCGGTGACGTACCTGAAGCGGCTTTCCATGGGGCCGCTGCGGCTGGATGAAGCGCTGGCGCCAGGGGCCTTCCGGCCCCTGACCGATGGAGAGATACACACCCTTCTTGACATATGTGGACTGAATGCCTCGACATAACGCCAAAAAATGCCCCAAAATTTTTGTGAAAAATACAAGAAAATACTTGCAAAATCGTGATTCTGACGATATAATAGAGCGTGAGACTAAGTAGTTTGCACAAAATATCCATCAGCTCTATATCAGGAGGGACTGACTATGTCCGGGAGAATTTTTCAGAACGTCGTTTTACAGTTCAAGGATACCACCGATCGCACCGTGGGCGTCATTGACGCCGAGGGTACCGTCATCGCTTGCAGCGAGCTGACGGGTATCGGCAAGAAGTGGGCCAAATATGTGGAGGCCATCGACTCCGCCGAGGGCGGCTGCATTGCGCTGGAGGGCAAGACCTTCAAGGCGCTGCCCGGCTGGGGCGGACATTTTGACTATGCCGTGTTCGCCACCGGCGATGACAGCGTGGGCCGCACCGTGTGCGCCATGGCCTGCGTGGCCCTGAACTCCGCCAAGACGTACTATGAGGAGAAGCACGACAAGGGCTCCTTCATCAAGAACATCATCTCCGACAACA
>ERZ772881.3054-NODE-3054-length-10858-cov-13.133296_pt1 | contig 10858 bp, 8 predicted proteins | sample MGYA00580581_ERZ772881 | MGnify/ENA primary metagenome ERZ772881 (study PRJEB29015, sample SAMEA2737668) | human gut metagenome | biome: human gut; feature: human-associated habitat; material: faeces | place: China | collected 2012 ...
CCCTCTTCGTTTCGTTTTTTGTCAGTTTACCATGATTTTTCAGGCAAAACAAGTCTGGGGAGCGGTTTTTCTTGACGGCGGTGCGCCATCTGATTATAATATAGTGTATTCCAGAAAGGGGACGGCTTTCCGTTATGCTTCTATCGTTTTTTCGACGGCTTGAAAGACCGTTCCGTACCATGCGTCCGGGACGGCTGATCGTGTTGGTCTTTCTCTTCATTATTTTGCTTGGAGCGGGTCTTCTATGCCTCCCCGCCGCGTCGCGTTCCGGCGAGGCGACGCCGTTTTTGACAAGCTTATTCACCGCAACCTCCGCGACCTGCGTCACAGGCCTTATCCGTGTTGACACCGGAACCCATTGGGCCATGTTCGGTCAGGTTGTCATCCTCCTGCTCATCCAGGTCGGCGGTCTCGGATTTATGACCATCGCGTGCCTGTTTTTCTTTGCGCTTCGCCGGAAGATCGGTCTGCGGGAACGCATGGTTCTGGCGCAGGCGCTTGGCAGCGACAGCTATAGCGGCATTGTGAGTCTTGTGCGCAACATCCTGCGCGGCACGGCTGCGGTCGAAGGTGCAGGCGCGCTTATCCTGTTTTTTCGTTTCCTGCCGGAGTTCGGCTTTGGAAAAGCTTTGTGGTACGGCGTATTTCATTCGATCTCCGCGTTCTGCAACGCAGGCTTTGATGTGCTTGCGGATACAGATGTTGGCGGGAGTCTTTGCCGCTATGCAACAGATCCAGTCGTGAATTTCACCATCATGGCACTGATTATCATCGGCGGCCTCGGTTTTGCCGTCTGGGGTGATATCCGGCATAACCGCCGTTTCTCCCGCATGAGCGTCTACACGAGGCTGGTCATCATCATCACAACAGTTCTGATCTTTGGCGGCGCCGGCATTTTCGCTGCGCTTGAATGGAACAATCCCGGCACGCTCGGCGGCCTGACACCGCCGCAGAAGCTGATGGCTGCGCTGTTCCAATCGGTTACGCTGCGCACGGCAGGCTTTGCGACCTTTGACCAGAATGCGCTGTCCGACGTTTCAAAGGCTGTTGCGGATTTTTTGATGCTGATCGGCGGATCATCCGGTTCGACAGCGGGCGGCGTCAAGACCGTGACGGTCGGCGTGATTCTGTTTGCCGCATGGTCAACCGCGCGGGGACGGACAAGCGTGCAGATCATGAAGCGCCGGATTCCGCAGCAGGCGGTTGCAAACGCATCCGCGCTGTTTATTCTGGTTCTGCTGCTGTCCGGGCTCGGCGCAGCGTTTTTGAGCATAGCAGATCATGTGAGTCTGGAAAACGCACTGTATGAGACGATTTCCGCACTGTGCACTGTCGGTCTGACGACCGGCATTACAAGTTCACTGTGCGTTGCGTCGCAGCTTGTTCTGATCCTGTTCATGTTTTTTGGGCGGCTCGGGATCATGACTATCAGCGTCGGATTTATGGCGGCTGACCGCGCAGAAGAGCGCGTCAGCTATGCCGAAACAAAAATCATGATCGGCTGAGCAGGGGGAGTAATATCATGAAAAAAACATATATTGTAATTGGACTTGGACGCTTTGGAAGCGCGGTCGCGCAGCGGCTGTATGAACTCGGCAGCGAGGTGCTGGCCATTGATCTGCGCCCGGAACTCGTACAGAAGATGGAAAGCAGAGTCACCTGCGCTGCTGTGTGCGATGCGCGGGATGAAGACGCCCTGCGCACGCTCGGCGTCCGGAATTACGACTGCGCCATTGTCGCCATTGGCGGCGACTTGGCTACCAGCGTTGTTGCGACGCTGAATCTCAAGGAATTAGGCGTGCAGAGAGTTGTGTGTAAAGCCACCGACGAGACGCAGCGCCGCGCGCTGGAAAAGATCGGCGCGGATCATGTCGTCGTGCCGGAACGTGAGTCCGGCATCAAGTTGGCGCAGTCCTTGACTTCGTCCAGTATTCTGGATTTTATCGAACTTTCGCCGGACTGCGGCATCGCCGAACTGCAAACCCCGTCCGAATGGTGCGGCAAGAGCATCCGGGAGTTGGATATCCGTGCCAAATACGGCGTCAATGTTATCGCTGTGCGGGAAAACGGTAAGGTGCATGTCACAGTGGACGCTAACCGTCCGCTGAACGAGCACATTACGCTCGTATTGCTCGGGGAGAATGACCGGCTTGCAAAGGTGAAGCCGTGATGGAGCAGCGGATTACAAGCCGTCGGAATCCGCTTCTGACGCACACAAAAAAGCTGCTTACCTCGCGCGCCTACCGCGAAAAGTGCGGTGAGTTTGCCGCCGACGGTGTGAAGCTGCTGGCAGAAGCTGCCCGCTGGTATCCGGGATTGCATACGGTGATTGCGGAAGAAGCTGTAGAACTATGCAAATTACCGGACACCGTCCGCGTCATCCGTGTGCCAAAAGACGTTATGCAGTCTGTCTCCCTGATGGACGCGCCGCAGGGAGCAATCTTTCTCTGCCGCCTGCCGGAGCGGAAGTCCGGCGCGCTCACGTCGGGAACGCTTTTGCTGGACGGCATTCAGGACCCCGGCAATCTCGGTACGATCCTCCGCACGGCGGACGCACTGGAGATTCCAGTTGTTTTGCTCGATGGCTGCGCCGACGCATATAACCCCAAAACGGTTCGTGCCTCCATGGGCGCGGTGTTTCGGACCCAGCCTGTCAGCATGACAAGGACGCAGGCCATCGCTGGCTGCCGGGAGCAGGGCATTCCGCTGCTGGCAACTGCCATGTCAGCTGATGCTGTCGATCTGCGGCAGGCTGATCTGCGTGCTGCAGCGGTCGTGATCGGCAGCGAGGGGCAGGGAATTTGTCCAGAACTATTCGCGGCTGCGGAGCAGAAAATCATCATTCCCATGTCGCCTCGCTGCGAGTCGCTGAACGCGGCAGTCGCTGCGACGATCGTTTTGTGGCAGATGAAGCGCTGAAGCCATATATAATATATCAAAAATCCGAGAAAGACAGAGGGATTTTTATGCTGGAATACTGGTTGTGGCTGACTGGACGCAGGGGTGTCGGTCTGCGTGGGCTGCGTGCGCTGCTTGAGCAGTTCGGAACGCCCGAGGCGGTCTACTGCGCTGCGGCGGGCGAATATCCGCAGGAACTTCGTCCAGAGGGGCGCGCTGCACTTGCTGACAAGGAACTTGCGCCTGCACGTCAGATTCTGCAGCAGTGCTACCGCAAGAACATCCATGTTCTGACGTTTCAGGATGCTGTCTATCCGAACCGGCTTAAAAATCTTGACGATGCGCCGTTGGTATTGTATTATCAAGGCGTTTTCCCGGACTTTGACGCGGAACCCGTCATCGCTATGGTCGGCACGCGCAAAGCCTCCGCATATGGATTGCTTCAGGCAAAGCGCCTGGGCTATGAACTTGGCCGCTACGGCGCAATCGTTGTTTCCGGCGGTGCAGCCGGAATTGACACCATGGCGCTGCGCGGGGCCGTATCCTCCGGGACGCCGCCTGTGGCGGTGTTTGCCTGCGGTGTGGATGTTGATTACCCGGCAAGTAACCGAAGCCTGTTTGAAGACCTGCGCACCCACGGCTGCGTCATCAGCGAACTTCCGCCAGGAACACCTCCTCTGCCGGAGCATTTTCCGCCTCGCAACCGACTTCTGAGCGGCCTTTCGCTTGGTTCTGTTGTCGTGGAGGCACCCAAAAAGAGCGGCGCGCTCATTACCGCCCGCCATGCGCTCGAACAGGGGCGGGATGTGTTCACGCTGCCTGGGAATCTCGGAAATCCGACCTGCGAAGGGAACATCCAGCTGCTCAAAGAGGGTGCGATCCTGATTGCTGAGGGCTGGGATGTCTTGCAGGAATATACCTACCTCTATCCGGAACTACCGCTGCGTCAGAAGCCGATTGGGCCCATGACGCTCAGCCAACAGGAAACGAAAGACAACCTTGTTGTGGCGGAAACTCCGTCCAATCCGGAAAAAACTGACACAAAAGCCGTTGACAAGCTGGAAAACAGGGCTTATATTGACGTACAGGAAATTTTGCCGCGCGTATCTGCCGACGAAGCCGCCGTTCTGCGGCAGCTGGAGGGCGGAAAGCAGCCGGTCGACCGGATGATCGACGAAACGCAGCTGCCCGCCGGGCGCGTACTGTCCGCGCTGACGCTGCTGGAGGTCAAGGGCTTTGTCAAGCGGCTGCCGGCCCGGTATTATGAGCTGGCGAAAAAATAACATGGAGGCGTCTATGCCGAACGCAAAACAGAATCTGGTCATCGTGGAGTCTCCCTCGAAGGCCAAAACCATCGGAAAATACCTCGGCCCCGACTATCAGGTCAAGGCCAGCATGGGACATCTGCGTGATCTGCCAAAGAGCACGCTGAGCGTCGATATTGAACACGATTTTGAGCCGGAGTATCAGCCGCTCAAGGGAAAGGAAGAGATCATCGCAGATCTGCGTAAGGCTGCGAAGGGCTCTGGCCGCATCTACCTTGCAACCGACCCGGACCGCGAGGGCGAAGCCATCTCCTGGCATTTGAAATATCTGCTGAACATTCCGGACGATGAGACATACCGCGTGACCTTCAACGAGATTACGCGCAACGTTGTGCAGGAGTCCATCCGGCACCCGCGTCCCATCGACCAGAATCTCGTCGATGCGCAGCAGGCGCGCCGCGTGCTCGACCGCATCGTCGGCTATCAGCTTAGCCCCTTACTCTGGAAAAAGATCCGCAAGGGCCTGTCTGCCGGCCGTGTGCAGTCTGTTGCAACCCGTCTGGTCGTAGACCGTGAAAACGAGATCCGGGCCTTTGTCCCGCAGGAATACTGGACGCTGGACGTGAATCTGAACCGGGTCGGTAAGTCTGGCAGCTTTACTGCACACTATTATGGCGACCCGCAAAAGCGTGAACTGTCCAGTGAGCAGGATGTGCAGTCTGTTCTGGACGCACTGGAAGGGCATCCATTTTCTGTGACCGGCGTGAAAAAGTCGGAGAAAAAACGCACTCCCGCGCCGCCCTTCATCACCTCGACGCTCCAACAGGAGGCGTCGCGCAAACTCAACATGACCCCACGCCGCACAATGATGATCGCGCAGCAGCTTTACGAGGGCGTAGAGATCTCCGGTGAGGGCTCTGTCGGCTTGATCACTTACATGCGTACCGATTCCCTGCGTATCTCCGAGGAGGCGCTGGCCGCTGCAGGTGAGGTAATTCGCAGCCGCTACGGCACGGCATATTATGCTGAGCCTCGCCGCTACAAGCCAAAATCCGGTGCACAGGACGCGCACGAGGCCATCCGCCCATCGAACGTTGCACTCTATCCGGAAGCGGTCGAGCACGATCTGACCAAGGAACAGTACCGGCTCTATAAGCTGATTTGGAGTCGATTCATCGCGTCGCAGATGACAAACGCGCTGTACGACGTGACGGCAATCGAGGCCGCCTGCGGAAACCATGTCTTCCGCGCGACCCACCAGAGCATGAAGTTCTCTGGCTTTACTGCCATTTATGAAGAGGGCCGTGACGACGAACAGGAAAAGCTGGATTCTCCGCTGCCTGACCTTGCCCCAGGCGAGGCGCTCACGGCAGTCGGCTTTGATAAACAGCAGCATTTTACCCAGCCGCCCGCGCGTTATACGGAGGCGTCCTTGGTGCGCGCAATGGAGGAAAAGGGCGTCGGCCGCCCGTCTACCTACGCAGCAATCATTGCGACGATTCAAGACCGTGAATACGTCATCAAGACCGATAAAAAGCTTTCGCCGACGAAGCTTGGCGAGGTCGTGAACGGGTTGATGATGGATCGATTCCCCAATATCATCAGCGTTGAATTCACTGCTGACATGGAGAAGCAGCTTGACCAGGTTGAGGCCGGGCAACGCCGCTGGAAGAGCGTGCTGGAGGAGTTCTATACCGGATTCCATCAGGAAATGCTCGACGCGGAAGAAGCGCTCAAGGACACCCGGCTCAAGGTGCCGGATGAGGTTTCAGACGAAAAATGTGAGATCTGCGGTCGGAATCTCGTCGTAAAGACGAGCCGCTTCGGTAAATTCCTTGCCTGCCCCGGCTACCCGGAGTGTAAGTTCACCAAGGCCATTACGGAAAAAATGCCGGGCCGCTGTCCGAAGTGTGGCAGCGCGATTCTGAAACGCAAAAGTAAGCGCGGCTACGCTTATTACGCTTGTGAGCGCGGTGCAGCCTGCGGTTTTATGACGTGGGATGTGCCGACGGATCAGGACTGCCCGGTCTGCGGCCAGACGATGTTCAAGCGTTCCGGCAAGGGTGCGATGAAGCCGTTCTGCGCAAATCCTGAGTGCTCCAACTTCCTGCCGGAGGACAGGCGCGGCTATCGCCGCAAGTCCACTGCGACCGGCGAGGCCGCAACTGCGGAATCCAACGCCGAGGCCGCTGCCGAAGCTGCGCAGAAGCAGGCAGAGGAAAAGAAAGCTGCAAAGAAAGCGGCAGCGAAAAAGCCCACCGAAAAGGCGGCTGCAAAGAAGCCTGCCGCGAAGAAGGCAGCGGCAAAAAAGCCTGCGGCTAAAAAACCAGCTGCCAAAAAAGCTGCCAAAAAGACCGAGCCGGAAGACGATCTTCCGTTCTGATACAGAGATAGAAAGGACACCCCAACATGCTGGAAGTGAAAGTGATCGGTGCAGGCCTCGCAGGCTGCGAGGCTGCGTGGCAGCTGGCTGAGCGTGGCATTCATGTGACATTGACCGAGATGAAGCCGCAGAAAATGACGCCTGCGCACCACTGCGCGGACTTTGCTGAACTCGTCTGCTCCAATTCTCTGCGCGGCGACCGTCTGGAAAACGCCGTTGGCCTTCTGAAAGAGGAACTGCGGCGGCTGCACAGCCTGATTCTGACCTGCGCGGAAGCAAACCGCGTCGAGGCAGGCGGTGCGCTGGCCGTTGACCGCTATGGTTTTTCCGGCATGGTAACGGAAAAAATCCGGTCGCATCCCAATATCACCGTCGTGGAAGCAGAAGCAGCTGAGGTTCCGGCAGGCCCGGCTGTCATTGCGACTGGCCCCCTGACCTCTGACGCGATGAGCGATGCGATCCAACGCTATTTCGGCGGACAGGAGTATATGAGTTTTTTCGATGCCGCTGCGCCGCTTGTGACTTTCTCGTCCATCGACATGGACAAGGCGTGGTTTGCATCCCGATACGATCGTGGTGATGCGGATTATGTCAACTGCGCAATGGACAAAGACGAATACCTTGCCTTTGTCGAAGCACTTAAAACGGCGGAGGAAGCACCGGTGCACGGCTTTGAGGACAAGCATGTCTTCGAGGGCTGTATGCCCGTCGAGGTCATGGCCCGCCGTGGCGTCGATACTCTGCGCTATGGACCCTTGAAGCCCGTTGGGCTGAAGGACCCGAAAACAGGCCGTGAGCCGTATGCCGTTGTGCAGCTGCGCAAGGATAACGCCGCAGGCTCCGTCTACAATATCGTCGGCTTTCAGACCCATTTGAAATTCCCGGAGCAGAAGCGCGTGTTTTCTATGATTCCCGCGCTGCACGACGCGGAATTTGTCCGCTATGGTGTGATGCACCGCAACACGTTCCTTGATTCTCCGCGTCTACTCGACCGTTACTATGCTGACCGGCGTGACCCGCTGGTCGCCTTTGCGGGCCAGATGACGGGCGTAGAGGGCTATGTCGAGTCAACGGCTTCCGGTTATCTAGCAGGTGTCAGTATGGCGGCAAAAGTCAAGAATGAGCCGCTGCCCGAGTTCCCGCGCGAAACGGCCATCGGGGCGCTGGCAGCGTACATTTCGGATGCGAGCGTTGTCTCGTTCCAGCCGATGAACGTGAATTTCGGCATTCTGACGCCGCTTGAGCACCGCGTCAAGGGAAAAGCCAACAAAAATCTCGCCATTGCACAGCGGTCGCTTGCAATCATCGATCAAATGACAGGGCAGGAGGAAGCAACATGAGAATTCTGGTAGACGCCATGGGCGGCGACAACGCCCCTGACCAGATCGCGCTGGGCGCGATCCAGGCGGCAAAGGACTTCGGCTGCGAGGTCGTGCTGGTCGGACGCGGCGAGGCGATCCTGCGTGCGCTGAAGGATCAGGGCATCGAAACGCTTCCCAAGGGCGTGGAGATCGCCAACGCGGACGACGTCGTGGATATGCACGACGATCCGGCGACAGTCGTAAAAAAGAAAAAGGATTCCAGCATGGTCGTGGGCCTGAATATGCTGAAGGAGGGCGGCGGAGATGCGTTCGTCTCTGCGGGCTCGACCGGCGCGCTGCTCTCTGCCGCCACGCTGACTGTCCGGCGCGTCAAGGGCATCCGCCGCGCGGCCATGGCCCCGCAGATTCCGACGAAGACCGGCAGAGAGGCCGTGCTCATCGACTGCGGTGCAACGGCCGACTGCACGCCGGAATTCCTGCTGCAATTTGCATTCATGGGTTCCTATTACGCCGAAAAGGTGCTGGGCATTGAGAATCCGCGCGTTGCGCTTTTAAATATCGGCGCGGAGGATTCCAAGGGTGGCGAACTGCAGAAGGCCGTCTATCCACTGTTAAAGCAGGCAGGCGAGACCGGTGCAATCAACTTTACTGGCAACATTGAAGCGCGCGACGTGCCGCTGGGCGGCGCGGACGTGGTTGTTGCCGACGGCTTCTCGGGCAATATCCTGCTCAAAGGCATTGAGGGCACGGCGCTTTTCATGGCCTCCATGATGAAGAATATGTTCAAGAAAAACGTACTGACCAAGCTGGCGGCGCTGCTGTGCATGGACGGCGTAAAAGCATTCAAGAAAAAGATGGACTACCGCGAGACGGGCGGCACGGCGCTTATCGGCCTGAGTAAGCCCGTTATCAAGGCGCACGGCTCGTCCGACGCTCTGGCCATCCGCAACGCCATCCGGCAGGCCATCGGCGCTGTCGAGGCGGACGTGGCCGCGACGCTGGCCGCAAATATGGACCATATGGTCATACCAAAGGAGTATCAACATGCTGAGTGAACTGGAAGCCGGGCTGGGCTACACGTTCCGGGACAAGAGCATTCTCGAAAACGCGCTGACGCACAGTTCCTATGCCAATGAAAACCGCGAACGCGGCCTGCACGATAACGAACGGCTGGAATTCTTAGGCGACTCGATTTTGGGTTTCGTCGTGGCGGATTACCTGTACCGGAATTTCCCGGACAAGCCGGAGGGCGAGTTGACACGCATCCGCGCCGATCTTGTCTGCGAAAAAAATCTGGCCCGCGCAGCGGGGACGATCAAACTCGGCAGCTTTCTGCTGCTCGGCCACGGCGAGGAGCATGGCGGCGGACGCAAGCGCGATTCCATCGTCTCCGATGCCATGGAATCCGTGATTGCGGCCAGCTACATGGACGGCGGTTTTTCCGCTGCAAAGGAGATCATCGACCGTCTGATCCTCAGCGACGTTCCGGCGGGCAAGCCGCATAATTTTGACTATAAGACCGCGCTCCAGGAGTTGGTGCAGCGGAAAAAGGATCAGGTGCTCCGTTATGAACTCACCGGAGAGTCCGGACCGGATCACGACAAGAAATTTGAGGTCGAGGTTCTGCTCAACGGCAAGCCCTGCGGCAATGGCAGCGGCAGCAGTAAAAAACGCGCTGAACAGGCCGCAGCCGCAGCTGCCATCGACGCGCTGTTCCCAGGAGAATTGTAAAAACAGAACCGCTGGAAGAGTTGTTCCAGCGGTTCTGTTTTGCTTAAAGAATCAAAATCTGGCACATCCTCATCGCGCTCAGCGCCGTTTCGTGGCTTTCGGGGGTCACACCTGCACAACAGTCCGCACGGACGAAAAGCGGAACCTCGGGCAGCGCGCCCTTTGCCATCATTGCGTTCGTAATGACGCAGATATCCGTGCAGAGGCCAATGAATTCGACACGCTCCAGTTCCGGCAATCGCTTGAGATATTCAATCAGGGCAGGGGAACCAAAGCCGGGCTTATCAAAGACCGTCGCGTCCAGAACTGGCAGAGCCGCATCAATCTGCCAGCCCTCCGTTTCCTCTATGCAGTGCGGGACCGGAAGATTCCGGCCTTCCTGTGTGGACAAATACTCCGCATGATGCGTATCGCGCGTGAAGACGACGGTTTCGCCGTCCTCCCGCGCTTTTTTCAGCCGTGCGGCAACCCTCGGCACAATGGAAACGGCTTCTTTCGTCCCCAGCACGCCGTCAATAAAATCCTTCTGCATGTCAATAATGGCAAGAACCTTCATAAAACAAGCCTCCTCTTCGAGTCCAGTATAGCATATACAGCCGGAACTTGCACAAAAATTTCTTGACAGATTCAGATGCGGGCGCTATACTTGTGATACTTAAAATTTTTTAATTAAAATATTTTATACAATGAAAGGAGTTGCCATGCTGCTTCAGACCATCGAGGCGCTGTTTCGCAAATACCGTTTGTTCTGCTACCAGAAGCTGTTTTCCGCTGTGCGGGAAAAACCGGGCAGTCTCAGCGCGACGGAGGCCTTTTCCGCAGACATCATTCATCTGCTTGGAAGTCCGACAATTTCCCAGTTTGCCGATACCATCGGGATCTCTCAGCCAAATGCAACCTATAAGGTCAATCAACTTGTGTCAAAAGGCTATCTGCGCAAAACAGTGCAGGCGCACGACCGGCGCGAGATCGTGCTGACGACCTCGGAGAAATTTTCCGGTTATTTTGATGAAAATGAGGAAGAAATGCAGAAAAAAGTCGCTGCGCTCTCCGCGCAGTTTACACCCGAAGAACTTTGCAGCGCCGAACGCGTGCTGCTGGCCCTCGGAACGCTTCTGTAACGAAGGAGGATATTATGGACATTTTTGAAAAATGCAATCAGCGCTATATTCAGGATGAAGTCCGGGATCTCGGCATCTATCCCTATTTCCACGCGCTCGAATCCCGGCAGGATACCGAGGTCATTATGGAGGGCAAGC
>ERZ772881.3058-NODE-3058-length-10851-cov-2.984717_pt1 | contig 10851 bp, 12 predicted proteins | sample MGYA00580581_ERZ772881 | MGnify/ENA primary metagenome ERZ772881 (study PRJEB29015, sample SAMEA2737668) | human gut metagenome | biome: human gut; feature: human-associated habitat; material: faeces | place: China | collected 2012 ...
ATAACACTTTTTAAATTTAATAATATAGTTTTTAATTTTTCTTTTTCCAACGAACATATATATTCACAAAATCTCATTTTATCAAATTCATTTATTATGTTTTCATCTCCATAATCTCCTTCTTTTATTTTAGTGCTATAAAAAGAAGTTGTATCTATGTTGTCTAATACCAAAGCATTTTCTACACCTTTTTTCATTTTTTTACTATTGTTATATTTTGGAATACATCTTATAAAAATATTATTTTCATCTTCATCACCTTTATTGGTATCACTATCATATAAACAAACGTTTTTATGATTTAAATTTTGAGCCACTAAAAAATCAAATGCATTATTTAGACTTCTGTAGCCAGTATTACGTTCACTTTTATTTTCATCAATATAGCCAACCCACCTAAATTCAAAAGGAGCCTCTATATTGAATATTTCTAATGTTTTATTAAAATACTTTTCATCTGTTCTTCCTTCTAAATAAACTATAGATTTATTTGAGTCAAAAAACTTTATTGCAAAAGCATCTTCTACTACTTCCTTAGAATTACAAATATTCTGCTTTATCTTTAACTATTATGTTTCCATTACAGTCTCTTTCCAATACAATAACTTTATCATTTATCCTATTTTCGTTATGTATTATAAAAGGAGAATGGGTAACAACAAATATCTGAGATGTTTGTTTTCCATTATTATCTGTAAATATATCCTTATAAAAATTCATCACCTTTAACTGCCAATTTGGATGCATACTTATTTCTGGTTCATCTATAAAAACAAAAGCTCCGTTCATAGCCTCTTTATCCTTTAATAAAAAAGCCCCCCTATAAACAATTTGTTTTTCTCCAGAACTTAAATTTTCAATAGAAATTGGAATCCCATATTTTTCAAAGACAATTGATTTGTGAGAATTAACATTTTCAATATGACTATATGATAAATTATCAAACATTTTATTAAATGCATTAGTAAATCTAGTCATTCTTTCATTAACCAAAATATCCTGGTATGGCACATTAGGATTATTTTTTACTTGCCTAGCAATCTCAGAATCATCCAATGATTGTACATCTATTAATAATTGATTCATCTTAGTAGGCAAATCATTAGATGATCTATAACTAGTTTTTGAAATATCCAAATTCAGACTCGTAACTGATGATAAATTACTAGCATTAAAATTAATATCCACATCTGAAAATATTCCATTAAAATTATACTTATCTTTAAAATTTTCCCATCCTTCTATATATTCAATTGCATTCAAATCCTTGGCCCAAATATTTTTTTTAGTATTAGGTTCTCTAAAATAATATTTTAGCTTAAATGTAAAATTATTATCATCTTCAAATTCAACTTCCATAGGGGAATCAACTTTATGCGAAGCTATTTTATACAGCTCATTAAGTATTGTGCTTTTTCCAGTACCATTTTCCCCTGCAAATATTATAGTTTCCATAACTTTACCATTCAAGTCACAAAAGTTAAGTTCTAAATTTTTTAATATTGGATGATTTTCAAATTTAATTTTTCTTATCCTATACATTTTTTCTCCATTTCTTAATACAACCTTATTCATATTTTGGTATTTCTTTCATTTTCTCTAATTTGCTTCACCTTTTTCTATATTCAAATGCAAATTTATTTCTTCTTTTAATGTAATAAAATCAAAAATATATGGATTTTTTTTTAGTATTATTTACGAGATAACTATTTTGGGAGGTAACATTGCATTAAAATTGTTGTTACTATTTCCTATTCTTTTATGAAATTCTGTTTCAATTTGAATAGAAAGTACATTTCTACTCCATCTATTTTTTATAGTATTTTCGGCATATATTTTTCTAATATCCTTATCTTTAATTTTTTCAATTAGTAATAAATTATGTCCCCAAGGTAATTTAGCAACAAGCTGTTGCCATTTTTTCATCATCAGCATATTCTTCATAGAATAATAATATCTTTAAAATTCTTTTCTAACATAATTTGCATCCTTTCTATTATTTTTCATATTTAGGAAGTTTTGCATTTGCCTATTTTATTAGCAAGAGCTACGTAGATTTTTCCACGTAGCTCTGCTTTTGTAATTTTCTGCTACAAGTTATAGCACTCCTTGTTTTGTACGTTTGGTTCAGTTACTAATCATTTGATCAATAGTCACATCAATTTGCCTTGTAATATCTTTAACAGCTTCGTCTTCATTTTCAAGCAAGTTATTAATGAATTTCACATGCTCATCTAATGCAAAAATAGCCATAGATAAATCACATCTTACTGGTTTTTTAACCAAATACCACTTAAGATACTTACATATCCCTGTATTATATACAATCCAGCAGAAAAATAGCATAATCAAATATTCTAAAAACATTTTCTCTGGCTCAATAGTCCCTATATTCAACCAGCCTACCGAAAACATAATAATTAATGTTACAATTCCTATGCTATTTTTTATATAAAAAAAGTTTTCTATATACGAACTATATTCTTGCACTATGTATCTATTAGGAACAATCTCAAGTCTTGTGTATGCGTTAATAGTTTTATTCATTGCGGCCTGCAATCGCCTCGTTCTCTTGTTTCCAACATTAAGCCACAAATCTGAAAAGTATTTTAATATCGAACAATTCCAAAGAGTCACATCGATGAAAAAAACTATCAACATCGATATTATCATTGAATTTTTAAATGCTACAGTTATCGCCATAGATTCAACTAGAATTGCAAGTAATGTCATAACAGCCATAGCCCTAGCTTTCATCTCTGTTTTTCCACTCAGACTCTCTGGATTATTGTCTGGTATCAAATCCATATTAACACTACACTTTTCAATAAAAATACACTCTTCAACCTCTTTTGCTACTGTTGCATACCACCTTCCTCTTACGTTTGTTACAAACGTTGCAGTATTTTCTGTGGCAAAAGCGCAATCAATTTGTATTTTTCCATTCGTCCGTTTACCAACCATACAAAAGCCTCTCTGTTTGTATTCCAAATATATTATCTATTTGGAAGTAAAGTGATTACGTACTAAACGTTCTCCTTTCATGTATTATGCTTGTAAGCATAAATTATTATATCATCAAGCAAGTATTACGTCAACCTTTTTCTATAAACTCAATTGCCTCATCGAACTACCTTTCAAAACATCTTGGAACAAATTTTATTTGCTCATTAACATTGATAATGCATTTTTATATTTTTCTTCTCTTTTTATGTCCTTATCAGTTATAATATCTAATCTGCTTCTATCTAAGTTATGTTCTATATCTGCAATTTTAACTTTTCGTGCAACTGTATTTTCTTTAACTTTGTTTATATATTCATAATAATCAATTTCTTTTTTCTTAGTTAAAAGCTTCAATATATCTATTATTTCTTTTGAAAATATCTCTTCTAGTTGCTTAAACGTTACATTTGTATCTTCAACAACATCATGAAGTAATGCAATTATACATTCATTTTCTGTATCCATTTGTTCTGCTACGTGAATTGGGTGATATATATATGGAACTCCAGATTTGTCGACTTGGTTTTTATGTGCTTCATAGGCAATTATCATTGCTTTTCTTGTTAACTTAGTATTAATCATTTATTCAACATATAATCAATCAAAGCATATTGATTGTATTATTCTCCTTCTACTACTTATAATTAGCTTTCCATAAAATTTTTTATATTACAATGTTCTGTAATTATTTTTATCTGATCTTTCATCTTTTTCCATATCATATTTTTTGTTATTGTAAAACCAATCTGTTTTACTGTCTTTTGGGTGTGACTGTCTATTTTTATCTAGTAATAAATCAAAAAAAGTAAACAGTGGTAATGCAACTCCTACTAACGAAAATAATACATTAATATAATCATCAACCATTCCGTTTCCAGCTTGCATTGCCTGCAAATTTTTAAACAAATATACGCCAAAATATCCTAAATATCCGATCATATATACAATAGAACCTAAAAATTTTCTCTTTGCAATGAATACAAAACATATTAAGGCTACAAAAATCATTGCTATCTCCATATTCATATCCATTGGTTTTATCATAAACTCTATTCCCATAGAGTTTGTATAAGTTGCAATTATCCTTAATATCCAAAACATTACATCTAAAGCTAATACCATCCAAGTGCTAAATTTTTGCATTTGTTTTTCCTCCTACTAAAAAAATATATTAAAAAGATTTCGTCAATATAGAATAGAAATGGCTATTGAATTTGCCTCAATAGCCATTTTATAATAATTATTAGTCTACAAAATCAAATTCGTTCTTGAATTTATCTTTAAACATCTCAAATACTTTTGTTAATGTTTCTTCATCTTCAACGCTAACATATGATTCTGTTTCTTCATCACTGTCATCGTCTGAATCTTCAACTTTTAAAATTACTACCTCTCCTGGTTCTTCACTTTCTTCATCATCCACTGGTAGTAAAACTACATATTCTTCATTATCTAATTCAACTAAATCTAAGAATTCGAATTGTACCTCATTTCCCTCTTCATCGTTTAAAACGACTATATTATCATCTAATTCTTCGTTTTCCATTATTTACTCCTTTCAAATTTAATTTATCCTAAATATAATACACTAATTTTTTTATTTTGACAACTATTTTTTTATTTTATTTAAATAAGTTTCTAAAATATATACTGCAGATATAGTATCTACTATTTTTCTTTTTTTATTCTTTCCAACGTCTAAGAAATTCATAGTTTTATGTGCTGCAACTGTCGTAAGTCTTTCGTCTATTGTTTCTATTTTTAATTTATTGTATTTACATTTTAATTTATGTATAAATTTCTCTGTTATTTCAGTTCTTTCTGATGACGTACCATTCATGTTTATTGGTTTTCCTATCACAATTGTATCAACTTCATACTGTTCAAGTATTTCATCTAATCTTTTTAATAACATTTTATCTGAACCATTATTATGAATAGTCTCTAATCCTTGTGCTGTTATATTTAATGCATCTGTTATAGCTATTCCAGTTCTTGCATCACCATAATCTATTCCTAATATTCGCATATTTACTCCTATTCCTCTAGTCCTATATAATTTCTTACCATTTTATCTAATAGTTCATCTCTTTCTATCTGTCTTATTTTGTTTCTCGCATTTTTGTAGCTTGTTATATATGTTGGGTCACCTGATAAGATATATCCAACTATTTGATTTATTGGATTATATCCTTTTTCAACAAGTGCCTCATATACTTCTTTTAATATTTCTTGTGTTCTTGCATTTTTTTCTTTTTCAAAATTGAAACTCATTGTTTTATCAAAATCCATAATTACTTTACCTCCTTCTGATTAACTAAATAAATGTAATGTCATTTTCACTTTTGTCACAATTATCTACATATTGCTCTAATTTTTTCAATACTTCTTCCATTCCTGTGCCTTTATAATATGTTGTTAATACAAAATTAAGTTTAGCTTTTACTACTTGTGGTTCTTGCTCTTTTTTATTTTTTTTCTTATTTTTTCTATCTACGGCTTCCATTTCAACTTCTTCTACTTCATTATCTACTGGTAATGATATTTCTAATTCTTCTGTCCCATTTTTCATGTCTGTAATAAATGTTGTTACAGAATCAATGTCTACACCTGAAAATACTATTACAAATTTTGGTCCCATATATCTAATATATATATAATCATTTGATATACTCTTTCTTATAAAATCACTAGTTTCTATTATTACTTGATTTCCCAATTTTCTTGAATATTTATCATTTATTTCTTCTATATTTGTTATTCTATACATGCAAACAGTTGATGTTGTATATTTGTCTATAACTTTTTTTCCTTCCCCATATAAATATTCTTCTGAATATAATCCAGTAAATAAATCTTTTCTTACGATTGATTCTAGTGTTTTTTGATGCACAACTGTTCTTAATACAGATACTATATTTTCTTTTACTACTTCAAATATTGTAGTATCTATATTATCAAAATCATGTGGCACTCCACTTTCTATTATCCAATATCCTATATATACATTTTCAATATATATTGGAAAAAATATAGCTGATTTTGCTCTTCCAAATTCCATTTCTTGATATGGTAATCTTTCATTATCATTATTTACAGTAACATATTTAGGTGTTGCTGTTGCTATACTATCTTTAAATATTGGAACATCTTGAAGTTTACTTAATGTTTTCCAATGTTTTGGATCAACATTTGATGCTTTCACTTCGTATTCAGCTCCATTAAATACTACAATTGTTGAATATTTTATTTCATATTTCTCAATTAATATATTATTTATTTTTTGGATTTTTTCATCAACAGAGGAACATTCTCCTATTGTACTTAAAAAGTCCTGTAGTACTTTTAAATTATTAGCTTGTCTACTTAAATTATTAAATTGTTGTATTTTTGTGTGTATCGTTATATTATAAATTAGTAATACAATTATAATTGCAACTAATATTCCAACTATAAAAATCAACTTTTATCCCCCTCCGTTACTAATAATTTCTTTTCATTTGGTCTAACGTGTTATTCATTTTGGTTGAAAATCCATTATTGTTGATACTATTATTTCTGATTGATGGTGGTGTATATTTTTCTTTTTTAGTATTTCCTATTCCATATACCATACCAGCTAAATTTTTTAAACTTTGTAAAAAGTCCTTTGTATAGCCTTTTAATGATATATCACATGTTACTAACCCATCTAAATATCTTAAATATGATTTCAAATCAAATGGTATTGTTATATGTTTTACATTTCTTCTATCAAATAGTTCTTTTCTAACTGTCATAGCAGCATCATTATATATTGAAATTCCTCCTATAAGTATTTCTTCTCTTATTTCTTTCGTTCTAATAAATTTATTTAATACAACTCTTGCTTTTGATTCTTCAAACATTCCTTTATCACTTAATTGTCTTAAAAATGCTGTAAGTGGTTGGATTGTTAATATATCCATTGATTGTACCAAATATATTTCTTGTGCATATTTGAAATATCTCATAGGTGTAGTAAAATCACAATCCATTAAAACAACTGTATGCATTTGTAATAAAGTTTCTAATATTGGTTCTACTGCTTTTAAATTTTCATCATCTTCAAATGGTGATGTATACACAGTTAAATTTTTGCTTTCTTGAATACCATTTGCTCTACCAGCTTTTAAGTTGTTCATTATATAATTTGACTGTTCTCTTAAATCATCTTCATTTTTTGTATAAATATAATATGCATTCCTATTATGTGTCAAATCTAATATTGCTGTATTTATTCCATTTGCAACTAATATTTCTGCTACATTATTAACTAAAAATGATGTACCATTTTTACTAGTTCCCAAAAATGCAACTAATTTTTGATTTGGCTTAATGATGCTATTTATATCTAGTTCAGGATATTGCTCTTCTTCTTTTTCATTAAGTTCTATTGGCATATTACTATTATTTTCTTGCTCATTTGAATTTCTTAAATTGTTCAATACATTTGTATATTGCTCTTCCATCTTTGTATTGTCCTCGAATCCTGGAAGCGTTGCTTCTTCTTCCTCTTCCTCGTTTTCTTCCTCACTATTTTTAAATCCAGGCAATACTGTTTCTTCTTCATCTTCTTCAAAAGCCGGCATTTCTACTTTTTCTTCAGTAGTATCTTCAAATCCTGGCAATATTGTTTCTTCTTCCTCATTTTCAAATCCTGGTAATATTGCTTCCTCTTCTTGTTCTGGTTTTTGCATTTCTTGAATTATATTATTTTCTTCTGCATTTTTCCTTGGTCTTCCTCTTTTTCTTTTAGGTTGGTCAACATTTGGTTCTACTACAGCATTTTTTCTTGGTCTTCCTCTCCCACGTTTTACTGGTTGTGGAACTTCCTCTGGTATTGATATATTTTCATTTTCTCCTATATAATTTTCTGATTCTCCTTGTATGTTATCTTGTTTCATTACTTTTTTTGTAGCCATTACTTCGATTGGTTCAACATTATGGTGTTGTCTCACAAGAATTTTTCTCTTATTTTCCCCTATTGCAGATGGTATAACAACAGGTTCACTTGGTTTCTTAATTCTACTATTTTTTAATAGTATTTCACTTGTTCCAAGTTTTTCTTCTCTTTTCTCAACCCTTACTTGATTAGAAATTTTATTCGTATATGAATTTATTTGTTGATATTTTGGTGATTTCACTTCAAGAACTGCTCGTACATTTGATGGTAAGCATTTACTTATTACTTTTAATTGTGCATCATTATATTGACTTGCAATGCTATCAAAACTCTCTACATATTTTGCCTCGTCATTTCCTATTCTTTTATAATGTGCTAATATGTTTTGAATTTCTAATTCACTTACATCATTTTCATCATCTTTTTCATATGTTACATCTTCTGTATCTATCTTATAATAAATTTTTGCATCCTTTTTTGAACGTGGTCTTTTTATTAATTTACATACTTCACTTGCACTTCTATCATTTCCTAATAAAGCATCATATATCCCTATTCCAAATAGTTTTACTAATATTTGTTCAGATTTATTTCTTCTTTCTGTACATATTAATATTATTGGAATGTTTTCTCCTTTTGAATTTGATGCTTCATCACTAATACTGTCTAATCTATCAAATAAAAACTTATCCATTTGTTCATAATCAGTATTTACATACTGTTCCAAGTCTTCGCTTATTACTATTCTATCATATGTTTTATCTCTTTGTAATTCTTTTAATATTGCATTAAAGTAATAAACATTTTTATATGATATTATTTGTTTATATTCTGTTTGATATTTTTTAATTATTGCTTGTGATGTACTTTCATTACTTACTGCAAATAAAACTTTCATTTGTTACCCCCTTCCAAATTTTACTACTATTGCAAATGCAAGAGGTAAAATCTGGCATATTACTAATATAGTTACGAATGATATCATCATTACTAAACCTTTTTCCTGCGTGTCTAGTTTTCTTATTCCTATCACATATTGATATATTGCACTTACTGCAATTCCAAGAAAACATAATGGTATACTGTATATTCTTATTATGTTCAAAACATATGCTGTTAATCCATATGCATCTGAACCATATTTTTGTTTATATTCTTCTAATGTTTTTGCCGAATTTTCTTTAATTTTTATTAATTGACTTTCGTTTTGTTGGTCAATTATATTTTCTGCTGCATATACTTGGTTACATCCAAATATTACTATCATCATTAGTAATACAACAATTGCAACTATTCTCTTCATACCGCATTTCCTTTCCTTTCACTTGGTTCATATATTTTCTACCCCTATATCATACACTAGAATAAAAAAAATAGCAAGGAAATTCTTGCTATTTTTTTAATTTTTTGACTTTATTTTTTCTTTAACCTTATTTATTATTTATTATGCAAAAAAACATAAGCTTATATAGCTTATAGGTAAAATTTGGTGCCTCGAACGGGAATCGAACCAGTGACACAGGGATTTTCAGTCCCTTGCTCTACCAACTGAGCTATCGAGGCAATTATTATTTATTTATTAGTTATCTCCCATATAAAAAAATGGCGACCCGGAACGGGCTCGAACCGTCGACCTCTAGCGTGACAGGCTAGCGTTCTAACCAGCTGAACTACCGGGCCATCCTTGCAGCAGAGCTCCCGCGTGCAACGGTCACTATTATAGCGGATAAACCGTGACTTGTCAATATCTTTTTCAACTTTTTTGGCGTCAGCTTGTAGGATTACAATAGATGTGTTACAAATAAAGAAAATAAAAGATGATGAATGGAGGATCCCGTGTTACAGTTAAGTTGCCGAGACAAAACAGACAGGAGGATCGACCATTCGTCATGAACAAGATAACACAAGATATGCAGTTTCGTCAATCACTTCTAAGATATGCAAGTAAATACGGTGTCACAAAAGCGGCCATTCGGTACAAGGTTAATCGCCAATATGTGTATCGTTGGCAACGACGGTATGACGGAACATGGGAATCCCTGAAAGACCGATCCCACAGACCGAAAAGCCACCCCAATCAACACACAGACGCGGAGCAGAAACTCATTCGGGATATGCGCCGCCGAAACCCGCATACGGGTTTGGTTGTGTTTTGGGTAAAGCTTCGTCAGTGCGGGTACACACGCTCGGTGACATCGTTATATCGGATACTTGTAAAGCAAGGCAAAATGGCTGTGAAACTTGAAAATCCTAAATATATACCAAAGCCCTATGAGCAAATGCAATATCCGGGGCAACGAATTCAAATTGATGTGAAATTTGTGCCTGCTGCCTGCATTGTGGGTGTTTCCGAGGGCGAGAAATACTACCAATATACAGCGATTGATGAGTATTCTCGGTATCGATATTTAGAGGCGTTTCAAGAAAACAGCACATACAGTTCCGCGCAGTTTGCACTGCATGTACTCGAACATTTTGCCAAAAAAGGCATTAAGGTGGAGTGTATTCAAACGGACAACGGATTTGAATTTACCAAGCGTTTCGGCGGCTCCGAATCCGATGATCTCACACTGTTTGAGCGTACGCTCAAACAGTGTGGTGTACGACACAAGTTGATTCGTCCGTATACACCCCGTCACAACGGCAAAGTAGAGCGCAGTCATCGTAAAGACAACGAATATTTTTATGCGTTGCACAAGTTCTATTCTTTCGGAGACTTCAAAAAACAATTAGCTGTTCACAGCAAAAAATACAATGATTTCCCCATGCGTCCGCTCGGTTGGAAGTCGCCTAATGAATATCTAAACGCCTTCCTTTTCACCGGCGAAGTTTTTTGATTCGTTTTTGTAACACATCATTGACAAACCTACATTTTTGCAGAAAAAGGGCAGGATGCTTTTGGCATCCTGCCCCCGTCTTAT
>ERZ772881.3065-NODE-3065-length-10823-cov-84.913633_pt1 | contig 10823 bp, 7 predicted proteins | sample MGYA00580581_ERZ772881 | MGnify/ENA primary metagenome ERZ772881 (study PRJEB29015, sample SAMEA2737668) | human gut metagenome | biome: human gut; feature: human-associated habitat; material: faeces | place: China | collected 2012 ...
TCTGCCGCACCTCGCTCGCCGTATCGGCACTTAGAATTATGCGGTATTGCCCTGAAAGCAGGGCTGACAATTCCTAACTTCTACTTCCTAACTCCTACCTGTTTTTATCGTAGTAAGGAGATTCTGTATGCCTCTTGCAATCAAGATCAACCCCAAGGATAATGTTGTGGTTGCCCTGCATCCCATTGCCAAAGGCACCGCTGTGCCGGTGGACGGTGCATCTGTGACCGCTGTTGAAGATATCCCCCAGGGCCACAAGATGGCCATTGCTCCCATCCACGCGGGCGAAAACGTCATCAAGTACGGGTTCCCCATCGGCCATGCCACCGCTGATGCCGTGCCCGGCACCTGGATGCACACCCACAATGTAAAAACCAACCTGTCCGGCGAGATCGAGTACAGCTACCACCCCAATGTGCACCCGCTGGCCCCCGTTGCTCCCGAAACCTTTATGGGCTACCGCCGCAAGGATGGCCGTGCAGCCACCCGCAACGAGATTTGGATCATCCCCACCGTTGGCTGCGTGAACGACTGCGCCAAAGCCCTTGTGCGGGACAATCAGGATCTTGTGACCGACAGCATTGACGGGCTGTACACCTTCACCCATCCGTTCGGCTGCTCCCAGACCGGCCATGACCACGCCCAGACCCGCAAACTGCTGGCTGCGCTGGCCCGCCATCCCAACGCCGGTGCCGTGCTGGTGCTCTCCCTTGGCTGCGAGAACCTGACCCATGAGCAGTTCCTGACCGAATTGGGCGAATACGACCATGACCGCATCAAGTTCCTGACCTGCCAGGATGTGGACGATGAGCTGGTTGCGGGTCGTGAGATCCTGAAGGAACTGGCCGCTTATGCTGCCCAGTTCCAGCGCGAGCCGATTTCCTCCAGCGAGCTGGTGGTCGGCATGAAGTGCGGCGGTTCGGACGGTTTGTCCGGCATTACCGCCAACCCCACCATCGGCCGCTTCAGCGATATGCTGTGCGCTCGCGGCGGTTCCACCGTGCTGACCGAAGTGCCGGAAATGTTCGGTGCCGAGGGCTTTTTGATGGATCGCTGCCAGAACGAAAAAGTGTTTGAGAAGGCCGTGCATATGATCAACGGCTTCAAGGAATACTTCATCAGCCACAACGAAGTTGTGTACGACAACCCCAGCCCCGGCAACAAGCAGGGCGGCATCACCACGCTGGAGGATAAATCCTGCGGCTGTGTGCAGAAGGGCGGCAGCGCCCCCATCATGGACGTTATCGGCTATGGCGATGCTGTGACCACCAAGGGCCTGAACATGCTGTACGGCCCCGGCAACGACCTTGTTTCCGCCACCGCCCTGACCGCCGCCGGCGCCCACATGATCTTGTTCAGCACGGGCCGCGGCACTCCGTTCGGTGCCCCCGCTCCCACCCTGAAAATTGCTACCAACAGCCAGCTGGCTGCCAAAAAATCCACCTGGATCGATTTTAACGCCGGTGTTGTTGCTGACGGCGAAAAGACGCTGGATGAAGCCGGTGCTGACCTGTACCAGCTGGTGCTGGACGTTGCTTCCGGCAAGCAGACCTGCGCCGAGAAGAAGGGCTTCCGCGAAATTTCCATCTTCAAGGATGGCGTTGTGCTGTAATTTTTGCACTGATGCTCTGGCTCCCGCCGCATTTTTTACCCAAAAGGGTAGAGCTGGGAACATTTTGAGAGTATAATAGAATTAAGAGAATTAAGAAGTGCCCGCCGGGAGCTGTGTCTGCCTGCGGTGCACAAAGTGGAACGGCTCCGGGCGTTCCGGGTGCTCTGGGATCAAGGCGCTGTGCGCTGCTCCAAGAATCCCGGTGCGGTCGGGCCGTTTTTGTAACTGAAGAAAGGGGACTGTAACAATGTCCAAGCTGACTGCCGGTACTTACGAAAAGTACAATGCCAAATATTCCACCCTTACCCTGACCGATGGGGAGTACGCCCTGACCGTTACACCGGAAAAGGGCGGCATGGCAACCTCCTTCACCAAAAGCGGTGAGGAATACCTCTGGCTGCGCGATAAGAACTATGAATCCTCGGACCGCCCCCGCTGTGGCGTGCCCATCCTGTTCCCCAGCTGCGGCAAGCCGGACGGCGGTGTGCACCACTTTAACGGCTCCGATTATCCCATTGAGGTCCACGGCTTTGCCGATTTGCTGCCCTGGCAGGTCAAGACCGCTGCGGATGATGAGATCGTGCTGACCCTGACCCCCAACGGCCTGACCAAGTTTGTTTACCCCTTTGATTTTCTGCTGGAAATGCGCTATACCCTGTCCGGTGCCAAGGCCGGGTTGGAACTGACCGTGCACAACACCAGCGACAAAGCCCTGCCGTTCAGCATCGGCTTCCACCCGTATTTCGCAGCTTCCAAGCTGGAGAACGTCCACTTTGACATCAACGCCGCCACCTGCTCCGAGAACGCCAAGGGCGAGCAGCCCGCCGCACCGGAAACCATCACCTTGACCCGCAAGGAAGGCTCCGCAGATTCCATCCGCCTGATGACCGGCGTAAAGAGCCCGATGCGCCTGACCGATTCCGGCAGCGGCCACACGGTGGAAGTTGCCTTTGATGAAAGCGTGTTCACCAACGGCGTGCTGTGGCAGCAGGATGCCGAGACGTTCGTCTGCATGGAGCCCTGGAACGGCTGGGCCAACAGCGTGAACGAAGCCGGCCGCCACATTGAGCTGGCCCCCGACGCAAGCAAGACCTTTGCCTGGAGCATTACCATCGGCTGAGCTTAACCGCCTGCCCTGCATCTGCTGAACATTTTTAACCAACTGCCCTCTGCTGTGTGGAAAACTGCAGGGGGCAGTTTGCTTTGCCCGGCTGCCAAAGGCAACACCGCACAATTCACGCCTTGCGGCTTAAGCACCGCTCCGGCAGCTGCGGCACGGCATCTGCGTTGCCAAAATGCTCGATAATGTCGGGTTGCGGTACCCGCATCGTGCTTCGGGGGCAAAAGCCCCTCGCACTCTGCGACCGCTGCCCCTGCTTCGGTTCGCTGTTTCCGCCACTGGCGGCGCTCACCTTTGCAGCATCCAGTATTATCTGCGCTTTTGGCTTGGCATCTGCCGCACCTCGCTCGCCGTATCGGCACTTAGAATTATGCGGTATTGCCCAAAATTTCCTGTCCAAAATTACACAATCTGCCTGCTTTACCGGATTGTATTTTGTTTGACAAAATGTTACCATATTCTTATAAATATAAAAGTTTTAACGCCAACATTCCGCTGCCCACCGGGCAGCTGCGATCATAGAGGAAACCGCCGATGGAACAAAACAAACAGCCGTCGGGGCAGCCCCGCAAGCCGGAACAACCGCCCCGCCAAACCTACCGCAAACAGTCCCAGCCCAAGTCCCCGCAGGGCCGCCGCCCACAGCCCAAAAAGAAGCAGCAGCCCAACCTGCGTCTTGCACTGGCCGCGTGCGTGCTGGTTGCCGTTGTGGCACTGGTAGTGATCGGGCTGGTCGCCTGCAACAGCGGGCAGAAAGCCCCCCTGACCATTGACCCCGGCACCAGTGCCGGAGCGTGGGCCAAGAACGATGCCGGGTACTACTTTAACAGTGACGGAGAGCCGATTCTGGCCGCCACCAAAAAAGGCATTGACGTGAGCAAGTATCAGGGTGAAGTGGACTGGGAGAAAGCCCAGGCTGCCGGGATCGATTTTGCCATGATCCGCTGCGGCTTTGGCAGCGAGTGGAACGGCACCGGCGATTACGCCCAGGACGATGAACAGTGGCGCCGCAACGCGGACGAATGCACCCGCCTTGGCATCCCCTTTGGCACCTATCTGTACTCTTACGCCACCACCGAGGAACAGGCCAAATCGGAAGCCGAACACGTTGCCCGCCTGCTGGGCCTTGTGGCACCCCCGCACGAGGGGCTGGACGATTACACCGCCACCCCCTACCAGCTCAGTTACCCGGTCTATTATGACCTGGAGGATAAATCCATCACCGGCCTGTACCCGGACGAGATGGCCCACCTGACCGAAGTATTTTTCGACCGCCTGAAAGAACTGGGCTACAAGGGCGAGGAAGGCATTTACGCCTCCATCAACTGGACCCGCGGCCGCCTGACGGACCCCGCGTTTGACCGCTGGCGCGATAATTTCTGGATCGCGCGGTTCAATTCCGCGTTGGGCTACACCGGGCCGTATTCCATCTGGCAGGCCACCTATACGGAGCCGGGCGAAAAGTACGGCGTGCAGAGCGACACGGTGGATGTTGACTTTGTGATGGAAGAGCTGACCTTTACCGGCATCAAAGCAACCAGCAAGGACATCCTGCCCTCGCTGACCAACGACACCTACAAAAACGAGCTGTGGCTGCCCAAGGCGAAAGCCACCGCCACCCTGCTGACCGATGAGCCCAGCGAAAGCGAGGGCGGGCAGAAAATCTTCTGGTCCAGCGATAATGAAGACGTTGCCACCGTGAATAAGCACGGCGAGGTAAAAGCCAAGACGGACGGCACCTGCACCATCACCGCCACCCTGGCGGATGGCCGCATGAGCGCCGATGTGACGGTGCGGGTGGGGGCATTCACCATTCCCGTTTACGTTACCGGTAATCTGCAGGGCTTGACCGAGGGTGAAGAGGTCAGCCTTGCGGACATTGCTGCCCTGAAAGCGGGCAGCGAGGACTCCATTCTGGTGGATGCAGGCGGCAGTTTGCAGGGCACCGCCCGCGCCAGCCTGACCGGCGGCATGGATGTGACCAGCGCCTTTGCCGCAGCCGGGTATGATTTGCAGGCCTTTGATGCTTCCGATATGGCGTATGGCACTGACCGCCTTCTCAGCGATGTAATGACCGCCACTGGGCCTTCGATTGCTTCCAACCTGTACACGACAGAAAACGAAGCGTTGCTGGCCCGTTCCACCAGTTGGAGCCGCAACCGCATTTCCAACGGCATGAACACCATTGTGGAGGAAGCAGGCAAAAAGATCGGCTTCTTCTCGCTGGCCTCGATCGGCAATTCCGCCCAGACGAAAGAACTGACCGCTGCGGACCTGGCGCTGGCGGCTTCCGAACAGGTTGCTGCTTTGCAGGCCCAGGGGGCTGACGCCATCCTTTGCATTGCCGGGCCGGATACCGACATCAGCGGCATTTATGCCGACCTGGCAGACCTTGGCGTGACCGCCGTCTTGGATGCCGGCGCCACAGCCAACAGCACCGCAAAGGCAAACGGCATTGCCGTTGTTGCCGCCGGGTCCGGCTGGGACAGCGTGGGCTGCCTGAACCTGACCTTTGCGGCGGACGGCAGCATGACAGCCGAACCCGCCAGCATGAGCGCCGCCGACCTGAAATCCGCCCGCGGCAGCTACACCACCGCCCAGCAGACTGCCTATGATTCCGCCTTTACCAGCCTGCAGGGCCTGGCAGACGGCGACGAGGATGTGCGCAGCCAGACGCTGTTCACCTTTGAAGTCAACGAAAGTGCGGATAAAACCATCAGCTTTGCCAACTATGCCGCCGCACTTTACCTGGCCTATGCCGACGGTGACCGCGCCAACTGCCCGCAGGATGCCGCCGACCTGACCGTAACCGCGCTGGCAGGCGGCATTACCGAGCTTGACTTTGGCGATGTTACCCGCGGGGTGCTGTGTGATGCCGTTCCCGCCGGGCAGCGGCTGGTGCTGGCGCGGACGACCTCCGCCGCCATCGGTGCCCTGATCGACACCGGTACTGTGACCCGCACCTATGAGGAAAGCCTGACTGCCTTTGAGCCGACGGACGGCGACGCCCTTGTGGTGACCGATACCGCCACGCTGGAAGCTCTGGAGCAGGCAGGCGGCAGTTATACGATTCTGCGTGATTATGGGGATGTCTTTTGGGATATCCGCATGAATATCAATGATGTAACCAATAACTTTGCAAACCCGTTTACGTTGCCCGAAGCACCGCAGCGCGGTGCCGGGAGAAAGTGAGGCTGTTATGAAGCTGACCTTTTTGGGCGCTGCCCGTGAAGTGACCGGCAGCTGCACCCTGATTGAAGCAGGCGGCCACCGCTTTTTGGTGGACTGCGGCATGGAGCAGGGCAAAGACGTTTACCCCAATGCGGACCTGCCCTGCGCCCCCGGTGAGATTGAAGCCATCCTTTTGACCCACGCCCACATTGACCATTCGGGACGCATCCCCTATCTGTACAAGAACGGATTCCGCGGCCCCATTTACAGCACAGATGCCACCATGGACCTGTGCGAAATCATGCTGGAAGATTCCGCCCACATTCAGGAGCAGGAAGCCGAGTGGAAAAACCGCAAAGCCCAGCGCAGCGGCAATGAGCTGGTAGAGCCGGACTACACAGTAGAAGACGCCATGGCCGTGATGAAGCAGTTTGTACCGCAAAGCTACGGCAAGCCGCTGGAAGTGTTCCCCGGCATTACGGCCACCTTTACCGATGTAGGCCACCTGCTGGGCAGCGCTTCCATCACCTTGCAGGTAACGGAGAACGGCGAAAGCCAGACCATTGTGTTCTCCGGCGATATCGGCAACCTGAACCAGCCGCTGATCCGTGACCCGCAGTACCTGACCAAAGCGGATTTTGTGGTGATGGAATCCACCTATGGTGACCGCGCCCACGGCCCCAAGCCGGACTATGTGGCCGAGCTGACCCAGATTTTGCAGGAAACGTTCGACCGCGGCGGCAATGTGGTCATTCCCAGTTTCGCCGTGGGTCGCACGCAGGAAATGCTCTATTTTATCCGCCAGATCAAAGAGGAGCACCGCATCCACGGGCACGATAACTTCCCCGTGTTTGTGGACAGCCCGCTGGCCAGCAAATCCACCACCATTTTCCGGGAAAACTTCAGTGAATGTTATGACGCCGAAGCCATTGCCCTGGTGACGAAGGGCGAAAACCCGCTGGCGTTCCCCGGTTTGCAGATCAGTGAAACCAAAGAGGATTCTGTTGCCATCAACCTGGACTCCACCCCCAAGGTCATCATCTCCGCTTCCGGCATGTGTGATGCCGGGCGCATCCGCCACCACCTCAAGCACAACCTGTGGCGCGGGGAATGCACCATCCTGTTTGTGGGGTTCCAGTCCCCCGGCACGCTGGGGCGCGCACTGATCGAGGGTGCCGATGAAGTACGGCTGTTTGGCGAAACGGTGCAGGTCAATGCGCAGATCCGCCAGATGAGCGGCTTGTCCGGCCATGCGGACCGGGACGGCCTGTTGACCTGGATCCGCCACTTTGATCCCAAACCCAAACATGTGTTTGTGAACCACGGCGAGGACTTGGTTGCCGATCACTTTGCCCGCACCCTGACGGCGGAGGGCATCCCGGCAGAAGCGCCGTACAACGGTGCCGTGTATGAGCTGACCGGCGGGGCCGTTGCCCTACTGCGGCAGGGCACCATGGTGCCGATGGCCAAGGCCACGATAATAATGCTTGCAGACAGGCAGACTACCGGCGGTTATGCCAAAATCGCAACGGTAATTTCTGTGGACCTTCCGCTTTTGGCTCAGGCAAGGCCCGGCACCAAGGTTCATTTTGAGCTTATCGACAGGCAAAAAGCAGAACGGCTTTTAAAGCAGGAACAAAAGGAATTCCACTCATATCTGCTCCACTATTAACAAGAGGTGACAACAATGGATTTAGCACATATGGCTCCGTATGAAGTCAGAAAACTGATAAGAGATAAAAAAATAACCGGTCAGACATCGGGAATGTGCCTCGGCTATGCTCAGGCCAATCTCGCAATACTGCCGAAAGAGCTTGCATACGACTTTCTTCTGTTCACGCAGAGAAATCCGAAGCCCTGCCCCATACTTGAGGTATCGGACGTTGGAGACCCGTATCTTAAAAAGATTGCAAAGGACTGCAATATCGCAACGGACATTCCCAAATACAGAATATATGAAAAGGGTGTTATGACCGGCGAATATGACAGCGTAGAGCAATTTTGGCGCGACGACCTTGTAGCGTTCCTCATAGGCTGCAGCTTTTCGTTTGAAAGCGAACTTTTGGACAGCGGTATTACGGTACGTCACATTGAGGAGCACAAAAATGTTCCGATGTATCTTACAAATATCGACTGCGAACCCGCCGGCGTATTTTCCGGCAAGATGGTTGTAAGTATGCGTCCCCTGCCCCGCGACCAGATTGTAAAAGCGGTCAACATCACCTCCTCTATGCCGCGCGTACACGGCACGCCTATTCAGATAGGTCATCCCGAGCAGATAGGCATAAGTGATATAAACAAGCCCGATTTCGGCGACGCAGTTACCGTAAAGCCGGGTGAAACACCTGTATTTTGGGCTTGCGGCGTAACTCCGCAGTCTATAATGATGAATTCAAAGCCCGACTTTTGCATAACGCATGCTCCGGGTCACATGCTTATTACCGACATTAAAAACACCGATCTCAAATTTTAACGGGAGGAGATAAAATGGCAACAACAGTAGATTTAAACTGCGATATGGGCGAGAGCTTCGGCGCATATAAAATAGGTCTGGACGAAGAGGTTGCAAAATACATCTCATCGGCAAACGTAGCCTGCGGATTTCACGCTTCCGACCCCGTGGTTATGGATAAGACGGTTAAAATACTTAAAGAAAACAACGTTAATCTCGGCGCACACCCCGGTTACCCCGATCTTATGGGCTTCGGCAGGCGCAATATGAACGTAAGCCCCGCTGATGCAAAGGCTTACGTAATGTATCAGATAGGCGCACTGTCCGCTTTCGCAAAGGCTAACGGTCTTAAAATTCAGCACGTAAAGCCTCACGGTGCGCTTTACAACACCGCCGGCAAGGACTATGCGCTGTCAAAGGCGATATGCGAGGGAATATACGAAGTTGACCCGAGCCTTATACTTCTCGGTCTTTCGGGCAGTCAAATGCTTAAAGCCGCCGCCGACACCGGTCTTAAATGCGCCAAGGAGGTTTTTGCCGACAGGGCGTATGAGGAGGACGGCTCTCTTGTTGCGAGGACAAAGCCGGGCGCAGTCATAACCGACGAGGACGAAGCCATAAAGCGCGTTATCGGAATGGTAAAGCACGGCAAGGTAACCGCGATAACCGGCAAGGAAATTCCGATAGAAGCAAACTCTATATGCGTTCACGGAGACGGAGCAAAGGCTTTGGAATTCGTAATGAAAATAAGAGCCGCATTGACTATAGAAAACATTAAAATCGCACCGCTGTGCGAAATAGTATAAAGAAGGTTTGAAATATGCTCCCACAGAGAGTTTACGCCAAGATAGACCTTGACGCAATTTGCCGAAATATCAAAAATGCCATGGATAAGGTCGGCAAAGAAACAAAGGTAATGGCAATAATCAAAACAGACGCATACGGCCACGGTGCCGTGCCCGTAGCAAAGGCTTTATCCGAAATCGGCTGTTATGCGTTCGGCGTTGCGACCGCCAAGGAAGCAGTGGTTTTACGCAAAAACGGCATCAAAAACCCCATACTTATTTTGGGATATGTTTTTCCGCAGGATTATGACGACCTTATAAATTACGAAATAATGCATGCGGTATTTGAATATCACACCGCCAAGGCTCTTTCAGACGAGGCTGTAAAGCTCGGAAAGACCGCCAAAATACACATAAAGCTCGACACCGGTATGGGCAGAATCGGAATGCAGCCGACAGATGAAAGCATAGAAGAAATCAAAAAGATATATTCTCTGCCGAACATTGAAATAAACGGTATATTCACCCACTTTGCCTGCGCCGATGAAGAGGACAAAACTTCATGCAACAATCAGAAGAAAAAGTACCTTGATTTTGTCGGAAAGCTCGATAAAGCCGGAGTTGAGATACCGATAAAGCATATGTGCAACTCCGCGGGAATTATAGAATTTGACGACAACTTCCTTGATATGGTAAGAAGCGGTATTATGACATACGGTCTTTATCCGTCGGAGGAAGTAGACAAGTCAAAGCTTGAGCTTCATCCTGCTTTAGAGCTGAAGAGCCATATAGCATACATAAAATCCGTGGGACCCGGATTTACCGTCAGCTACGGCAGTACTTTTACGTCAAAGAGCAATATGCGTATAGCGACTGTACCCGTAGGCTACGGCGACGGGTATCCGAGAGCACTGTCAAACAAAGGCAAGGTTTTGATTCACGGCAAATTCGCCAATATCATAGGCAGAGTTTGTATGGATCAATTTATGGTCGATGTCACGGATATTCCCGAAGCAAAGCAGGGTGATGAGGTAACGCTTATCGGCAAGGATCAAGACAATGTAATAACCGTAGAGGACGTTGCCGATAACGCTCACAGCTTTAATTATGAGTTCTGCTGCGGAATAAACCGCAGGGTTCCGCGTGTTTATTATAAGGACGGAAAATATCTTGAGACCGTAGATTACCTTGATTGACACGTAATGCACTTTCGGCTATAATAAAAGAAGTGATTTTTTCGGAGGTGCAAAATGGAATTTGACGCTTTTGACGAGGGTATAGAGCTCGGCGGGCTTCGTAACCGCGACGAAATCAGACTTTTGATATGCTATATTTTGAGAGCCGTTGACGCTCCGATTTCGAAACAGAACCTCAACGATTCCATGCTTCAGGATGGCCTTGCCAATTATTTTGAAATAAATCAGGCTATATCGGAGCTTTTGAAAAACGGCACCATAGATATGGATATTGACGAAAACGGTGAAGAGCTGCTCACGGCTACCGAAAAGGGAAAGGACATAGCTGACACGCTTGAAACCTCACTTCCCAAAACCGTCCGTGAAAAAGCCGTAAATTCTGCTATAAAGCTTATGACGCTCGCTAAAACAATGCGAGAAAACAAGATAGAAACCGTATCCGCTCCGGGCGGCGGCTATTATGTCACATTCTCGCTTATGAACGGTG
>ERZ772881.3068-NODE-3068-length-10815-cov-42.748606_pt1 | contig 10815 bp, 8 predicted proteins | sample MGYA00580581_ERZ772881 | MGnify/ENA primary metagenome ERZ772881 (study PRJEB29015, sample SAMEA2737668) | human gut metagenome | biome: human gut; feature: human-associated habitat; material: faeces | place: China | collected 2012 ...
CAGCCGCCGAAGCGGTGCTTAAGCCGTAAGGCGGGAATTGTGCGGTGTTGCCTTAATATTGCAGCTTTATTATACCATAGGGATGCAAGCGGATAAAACTTTCCTGAAAGTAAAATAAAATTTTTCCTGAATGGAGAAATGTGGTATGGCGTACCACACCGCGCCGTGGTATGCTGGAAGCACACAAGGGAGGGCATAAACCATGAAACTGATGCTTGCACAAAATACCGCGCAGCAGCGCGCTGCCGCCCGTACTGAACAGCAGGCGCAGCGCCGGGCAGCTGCCTGCAAAAATGCCCTTGCCGCCCGCCGCTTGGCGGTTTATCAGGCCCGGCGGGCAGAATGGCAGGCGGGCCAACCCCTGCGCTGACGGCAAAGGGGCAGGGGAGAGCGCGCCGCCGCTGCGTGCGATAATTTATGAATAGCATGTAAAATCATACAGAATCATGGAAGGCCAGCCTTTTTCGGGCTGGTCTTATTTTTTGCGCCATGGTATAATGTCCCTAAGTCACGAACAAAACTGTAGAATAAGGAGAGAACGAACCCATGAAATTTTCCGAAATGCCCTATGAGCGCCCGGACATGAGCGCCCTGAAAGAACAGTTTGCCGCACTGACCGAGCGTTTGCAGAACGCCCCCGACTATGCCGCTGCCCGCGCCGCTTTTTTGGAGGAGCAGGTGCTGAACAAGCATGTGGATACCCTGTTCACCCTGGCCAGCGTGCGCCATACCATTGATACGCGGGATAAGTTCTATGATGAAGAGATGGAATTTGCCAACAGCGCCATGCCGCAGATCCAGCAGTGGCAGGATTCCTGGACCGCCGCCATGCTGGCAAGCCCCTACCGCAAAAACTTTGCCGAAGAATACGGCGACCTAATGTTTGTGAACGCCGAAATTGAGCGCAAGGCATTCTCGCCCGATATCATGGAGGAACTGCAGCAGGAAAACGAGCTGACCCAGCAGTATGGCAAGCTGCTGGCCAGCGCACAGATCCCGTTTGAGGGCGGGGTGTACACTCTGTCCCAGCTGAGCCCGTTCAAGAATGACCCGGACGACGCCCGCCGCCTGGCCGCCTGGAAAGCCGAGGGCCAGTGGTATAAGGACAACCAGAAACAGCTGGATGATATTTATGACAAGCTGACCCACCTGCGGGATAAGATGGGCAAAAAGCTGGGGTACGAGGGTTACACCACCCTGGGCTACTACCGCATGGGCCGCAACTGCTATACCAAAGCGGATGTAGAAAAGTTCCGTGCCGCCGTGGTCAAGTATCTGGTGCCGCTGGCGGACAGCATCTACCGTGAGCAGGCCAAGCGCCTGGGCAAACAGTACCCCATGAGCTTTGCCGATAATGCCCTGATGTTCCGTTCCGGCAACCCCGCCCCCTGCGGCGATGCCGATGCCATTCTGGCCCAGGGCAAAAAGTTCTATGAGGAACTTTCACCCGAAACCGGCGTCTTCTTTAACACCATGCTGGACAATGAGCTGCTGGACGTGCTTTCCACCCCCGGCAAGGCGGCGGGCGGCTACTGCACCAGCCTGTGGGATTATCAGGTACCGTTCATTTTTGCCAACTTCAACGGCACCCAGCATGACGTTGAGGTGGTCACGCATGAAGCGGGTCATGCCTTTGCCGCATACACAAACCGTGACCGCGTGCCGTATTCCACCGTGTGGCCCAGCATGGAAGGATGCGAAGTCCACTCCATGTCGATGGAATTCTTTGCCTGGCCGTGGGCGGAGGGCTTCTTTGGCAAGGATACCCGCAAGTTCCTGTACAGCCACCTGGCCGGTGCGCTGACCTTTATCCCGTATGGCACCATGGTGGATCACTTCCAGCATATCGTGTACGAAAAGCCGGACCTGACCCCTGCCGAGCGCCACGCCGCCTGGAAAGAACTGCTGGGCATTTATATGCCGTGGATGAAGCTGGATGGCGAGATCCCGTTCTACAGCGAGGGTGAGGGCTGGCAGCGCCAGAAGCATATTTATGAAAGCCCCTTCTATTATATTGACTACTGCCTGGCACAGACCGTCAGCCTGCAGTTCTGGGCCATGCTGCAAAAGGACCGCGCCAACGCGTGGGAGCACTACATGGCATACACCCGCCAGGGCGGCAGCCGCGTGTTTACTGAGCTGCTGAAAAACGCCGGACTGGACAGCCCGTTTGAGGAAAGCTGCCTGCGCGGCGTGTGCGAAACGGCCAAGCAGTGGCTGGACAACTATGACCTGACGGGGATCGAATAATGCAGCAAAAGAAAACCCGCCGTGGGCGGGAATACCTGAATGACTTCCGCAGGGATGTCAACGGCAGCTACCTGTACCAGGGCAGCTACCGCCGCTATACCGGCAGCATGCCGTATGCCAAACTGCGGGGCCTGCTGTGGGCGCTGTGCGGCGGGGCACTGGCGGCGCTGGCGGCGGCGGGCATGGTGCCCGCGCCGGGGGCCATGCAGCAGTTTTATGTACTGCTGCCGTATGCCGGGGCGCTGGTGGCTGGCATCAGCGCGGTGTGGGCGCTGGCCCGCATGAGCCGCGGCGGGGCACGCCTGCGCAGCTATGTGTATGAAGAAACGGTAGCCAAACTGCCGCTGCGCTGCCTGTTGACCGGGGGGTTCGCCGCGCTGGCTGCAGTAGGGGAGTGCGTGGATGTGTTCTTGAACAGCGGACAAGACGCTATCCGGTATGCAGTATTATTTGCAGCGCTGGCCGCTGCGGCTGCTGCGGCTGCTTTTGCCGCAGGGCACACCATCCGGGCGGCGGTTTATACCGAAGAATCCGGTTCCGGGCGCGAAGAGTAAGAGACCTTGCACCATAACGCAGAATTTAGCCCGCTAAAGTGCGGCGCGGAAGAATTTTACAAAATTCAGCGTGCTGTTATGGTTATCCTGCTGACTTTTATTTAGATGTTGCCAAAACGGCGTTTTTTGGTTGACAGAAATTGAAAATTGCGATATTATAACATAGTTATTGGTGACATTTGTTTGCGGTGAGGGAACACCGCAAATGCGGAAAGGCTTAAGCCTTTCTTTATTTAACACTCCTTTTGGTAGTGTTAAAATTGCCGCCATTACCAAAATGATTTGGGAGGTTATACAAACATGAAAAACACCAAGCAAGTGCTTGCACTGGCCATGGCTGTTGCAATGGCTGCGGGCCTGCTGGCTGGCTGCGGTTCTTCCGCTTCCAGCAGCGCTGAGTCTGTTGCTTCCAGCGAGGCTACCAGCGAAGCCGCTGCTACCGATACCGGCAGCAGCGATGGCACCCTGGTTCTGGCAGATACCGGCTTTGAGGGCAAGTTCAGCCCGTTCTTCGCCGCTTCTTCCGCTGACCAGCACGTTATCGACCTGACCAACATTGCCCTGCTGGGCGCTGACCGTAAGGGCGAAATGATCCTGAAGGGCATCGAGGGTGAGACCCGCGAGTACAACGGCACCGATTACACCTACTATGGCCCCGCTGACTGCGAAGTGACCGAGAATGCTGACGGCACCGTTACCTATGCCATCAACATGCGCGATGACCTGGTCTTCTCTGACGGCACCCCCATCACCATTGATGACGTCATCTTCAACCTGTATGTTTACATGGACCCGACCTATGACGGTTCCGCCACCCTGTACTCCATGCCCATTGCCGGCCTGGATGATTACCGCAACAGCATGACCACCCTGTCCAAGCTGATTGCTGAGGCAGGCGAGGACAACACTGATAACAGCCTGTTCACCGCTGAGCAGCAGAAGGCTTTCTGGGATGCTGTTAACGAAGGCGGCACTGCATTTGCACAGGAGATCGTTGATAACTGCGTTGCTGCCGGTTACGCTGACGAAGGCAACGTTGCCGCTGCTGCTTCCGCTTGGGGCTTTGACGGCCTGGCCGCTGACGCTACCGCAAAGGATTTCTTCCTGGCTATCGCAGAAAAATATGACTGGAACTTTGCTTCCATGGAAGCTGAGACCGCAGGCTCTGCTCTGTCTGACCTGATCCCGGCTGATGTTTATGCTTACTCCACCACCGGTGTTGCCACCGGCGCTGACGTTGACACCGTTTCCGGCATTGTCAAGACCGGCGATTACAGCATGACCATCACCACCACCGAGCTGTCCAACTCCATGATCTACCAGCTGCAGCTGCCTATCGCCTCCCTGGATTACTATGGCGACCGCAGCCTGTATGATTACGACAACCACTCCTACGGCTTCAAGAAGGGCGACCTGAGCAAGGTTCGTTCTGTCACCAGCGCTCCCATGGGTGCCGGTGTCTACACCTTCAACAAGTACAGCGACGGTGTCATCTACCTGGATGCTAACCCGAACTACTACGAAGGCGAAGCCTTGATCAAGCACGTCAACATGAAGGAGACCCAGGAAGCCGATAAGATCACCGGTGTTCAGGCCGGCACCATCGACATTTCCGATCCTTCTTACTCTCTGGAAGCTGCCAACCAGATCGCTACCATCAATGGTGGTAATTCTGACCTCGACGGCTCTGTCATCACCACCCGTCTGAAGGACTTCCGCGGCTACGGCTACATTGCCCTGAGCGCTGAGAACGTCAAGGTTGGCAACGACCCGGCTTCTGAAGAGTCCAAGGACCTGCGCAAGGCCATCATGACCGTGATCGCAGCTTACCGTGATGAGGGCATCAACTCTTACTACGGCGACACCGCAACCATCATCAACTACCCCATGTCCAACACTTCCTGGGCAGCTCCTTCCGTTACCGACGACGGCTACAAGATCGCTTACTCTACCGACGTTGACGGCAACGAGATCTACACCAGCGATATGAGCGGCGACACCAAGTATGCTGCTGCTCTGCAGGCCGCCCTCGGCTACTTCGAAGCAGCCGGCTACACCGTTGAAAACGGCCAGGTCACCGCAGCTCCGGCTGGCGCCAAGATGGAATACACCGTCAACATCGGTGCTTCCGGCAACGGCGACCACCCCTCTTTCCAGGTTCTGACCAATGCAGCCGCTGCTCTCAAGACCATCGGCTTCACCCTGACCGTCAACGACCTGGCAAACGCTTCTGACCTGTACAGCTCTTATCAGTCCGGCGTTGCCGAAGGCTGGGTTGCTGCATGGCAGTCCACCAACGACCCCGATATGTACCAGCTGTACGACAGCAACGGTTCCACCAACTACTACAAGATCAACGATTCTGATCTGGACGAACTGATCGAGGCTGCACGCCAGACCACCGATCAGGATGCCCGTAAGGCCATGTACAAGGAAGCTATGGAGATCATCCTGGATTGGGGTGTTGAACTGCCGGTTTACCAGCGCAGCGAAGCTACCATCTTCTCCAGCGAGCGTGTCGACACCACTACTATCCCCAACGATATGACCCCGTACTGGACTTATCAGTCTGAGATCAACAAGATTGCTCTGAAGTAATTTTTTTCAGCGCAGCCTGTTGTTGAATTTATGGTGAGCAACCGCTCTCTGTACCGATCCGGTTAAGGGGGCGGTTGCTTGCTGTGGTAAAAGCAACGGTACATTTGCAGCCCAAATGTGGCCGTCCCATTCCCCCGGACAGTTCCCTCTGTCCGAGGGAGGGGGATGCCCATATTCGGTATCAAAGTAATGAGGTGTATCTGAAAACAAAGAAAATGACGGATGTTTCGCAAACATGAGGCGAATTTAAGGCAAAAAGCTGCAGGAATCCTTTGTGGATTCCAAGGCTTTTTAACGCAAAATTCAGTCGTGTTTGTAGAAACAGGCTAAGGCAACACCGCACAATTCCCGCCTGACGGCTTAAGCACCGCTCCGGCGGCTGCGGCACGGCATCTGCGTTGCCAAAATGCTCGATAAGACATCCAGTATTATCTGCGCTTTTGGCTTAGCATCTGCCGCACCTCGCTCGCCGTATCGGCACTTAGAATTATGCGGTATTGCCCTAAATTTTCGACTTTTTAGGTACACCATAGGCGAAGCTACAAGGCCCCGGCTCATGTGTATTTTGGAGCCATGCGGCGCAGCCATTAAAAACGCGGCCTCCCTGCCCGCGAAGGAAGGAACGATTTTTCAAGTGCGAAACTACGTCATCAAGCGTATCCTGCTTTCTTTTGTGATCCTGTTTTGCGTTACCTTCATCATCTATGTGATGATGCGCAGCCTGCCCAGCTCTTTTGCCGAGAACATGGCCATGCAGCTGTCCCAGGCACCGGGCGCAAAACCGTATCAGGAATGGCTGGATCAGCTCAACGCAGCCTATGGTCTGGATAAGGGCATCCTGCCCGGTTTCATGACCTGGCTGTCCAGCGCAGTGCACGGTCAGTTCGGTGACAGCTGGAAGTGGAACGTCCCTGTTGTTCAAAAATTCCAGGAAGTTATTGGTCTGTCTGTTGTCATGGGCGGCATCTCCTTTGTGGTGTCCATGATCATCGCTGTGCCCCTGGGCATCCTGGCTGCTACCAAACAGTATTCCCGTACCGATTACGTCATCACCGCTGTGGCTCTGGTGGGCATCTCTCTGCCCAGCTTCTTCTTTGCCACGCTGCTCAAACTGCTGTTCTCTGTCAAGCTTGGCTGGTTTGACCTGTACGGCCTGGTCGGGCGTGATTATGCCCAGCTCAGCTCGTGGGGCCAGTTCTGTGACCGCGCCAACCATCTGGTGCTGCCCATCGTCACGCTGGTCATTGTTTCCATCGGCTCTACCATGCGTTACACCCGCACCAACATGCTGGAAGTGCTGAACGCCGACTATATCCGTACCGCCCGCGCCAAGGGCCTTTCGGAGCATGTGGTCATCTATAAGCACGCATTCCGCAACACCCTGATTCCGCTGGTTACCATCATCGGCGGTTCCCTGCCCGGCCTGTTCAGCGGTGCCTTGATCACGGAGACTCTGTTCTCCATCCCCGGCATCGGCTACATCTCTTACCAGTCCATGGTTGCGGGCGATATCCCGTTCACCATGTTCTACCTGTCCTTTATGGCGGTGCTTACCCTGGTCAGCAACCTGCTGACTGATATCATGTACGCAGTGGTTGACCCGCGCGTGCGCATTTCTTAAAGAAAGGAGACTGCACCCATGAGTGAGAATACCCAGAACAACACCCCCAAAAAGGAGCAGTACTCCCTGAACGACGACCGCCGCGTTAAGGTGCTTTCGCCCGGCGCGCTGGTTGCCAAGCGGTTCTTCCGCAACCGTCTGGCCGTTGTGGGCCTGACGATGCTGCTTGCCATGTTCGTCTTTTCCTTCATTGGCGGCGTGGTCAGCCCTTACGGCCAGGACCAGCAGTTCTACACCTACACCCAGATGTCCAAAGAGTATGTGGGTGTGACCCGCAACGATAAGCTGCGCTTTGTTGTTGCCGATGGCCAGGAGTTCGGCTCCATTGCCCAGAGCAAGGGCAGCGAGGCCATCAAGAAGGGTGAAGAGACCTTTACCTATAAAGATAACGATTACGAAGTGGAAACCCTGAGCGAGGACCTGTACGTCTTCCGCCAGGGCCGCACTGTGCTGGCTTATGCCTCTAAGGATATGGTCACCGCAGCGGACGGCGTGGCCGAGCTGAGCTTTGATGCCAAGCTGGCCGCCCTGACTGCCCAGGCAGCAGGGGAGACCACCTTTACTGCCGATGGCCAGGATTATGAACTGGACGCTGACGGCAATATTATCCAGAGCGGCAGCGAAGTTGCCTACATCGGCCGCTTTGTCGTTTCCGCTGCCGATGCCAGCGTGGTCATCAGCCGTGACTTCCGCGACCGCCTGGAAGAAGCCATTGACGATAATATTACCGAGTTCACCTACACCGATGCCGACGGCAACGAAGCCGAGTATGACATCGTGTACGATGCCAGCACCGGCGTTTGGAGTGTGAAGCAGATGACGGAAACCTATGTGTTTGACCGTTACGCAAGCCCCAACAAGGAGCACTGGCTGGGCACCGATACCAACGGTATGGACATGCTGACCCGCCTGATGTACGGCGGCCGCGTTTCCCTGATCATCGGCTTCATCGTTGTTGCGATTGAAGGCTCCATCGGTATTGTCATGGGCGGTATCTCCGGCTACTTCGGCGGCTGGGTGGATAACCTCATCATGCGTATCGTGGACGTGTTCTACTGCCTGCCCTCCATGCCCATCATCATCATTCTGGGCGCTGCCATGGACGCTATGCGCATTGATTCCTGGACCCGTATGATGTACCTGATGCTGATCCTCGGCTTCCTGGGCTGGCCCGGCATTGCCCGCCTGGTCCGCGGCCAGATCCTCTCCCTGCGCGAGCAGGAGTTCATGACGGCAGCTGAAGCCTGCGGCATCAGCGCATGGCACCGCATCTTCCGCCACCTGATCCCCAACGTTATCCCGCAGCTGATTGTTACCTGCACCATGAGCCTTGGCTCCACCATCCTGACGGAAGCCACCCTGTCTTTCCTGGGTCTGGGCGTTAAGTACCCGTTTGCATCCTGGGGCAACATCATCAACGATGTCAACAACGCTTATGTTATGACCAACTATCTGTTCATCTGGGTCCCGGCCGGCATCTGCCTGCTGATCACGGTTCTGGGCTTCAACTTTGTGGGCGATGGCCTGCGCGATGCCTTTGACCCCAAGATGAAACGCTGATGAAAGGAGACACACACGATGGCTAAACAACAGGACGGTTACCTTTCCGCCAAGGAGTCGCGGCGTATCTCCAAAGAAAACCGCCGCATTACGGACCAGTACGAAAAACAGCGCAAGCGCAAGAATGTGCCGGAATCTGAGTATCTGACCCAGATGAAAAACCCGGAAAACGCTGTTGAATTTGATAACCTGCACACCTATTTCTTTACCGATACCGGCGTGGTAAAAAGCGTGGACGGTGTTTCGTTTGAAGTTCCTGTGGGCAAAACTGTGGGCGTTGTGGGCGAATCCGGCTGCGGAAAGAGTACGATCGCGGGTATCCTTGCGGCAAAGAACCGTGGATATACAGGGCGCATCACCCTGGGCGGTGTGCCGCTCTCGGAAGTCGCTGAGACGGATCTGATGAAGCACGTTGTTCTGGTCCGCCACAATAGTTACTTATTTAAAGGAAACGTAGAAGAGAACCTGCGCATGGCGAAACCGGATGCGACGAAGGAGGAGATGGAGGCGGTTCTGCAGAAAGTCAATCTGCTGGGATTCTTACAGACACAGAACGGACTGCAGACAGAGCTTCTCGAAAAAGCAGGAAACCTCTCCGGCGGCCAGTGCCAGCGTCTTGTGATTGCGCGGGCGCTGCTTCGGAGCGACAGTGCGGTGTATATCTTTGATGAAGCCGCATCGAATATTGATGTCGAGAGTGAAGAGATGATCATGAATGTGATTCATGAACTCGCAAAGACGAAAACGGTATTGCTGATTTCCCACCGCCTTGCGAACGTCGTACAGTCAGATCAGATTTATTTCCTGAAAAACGGTACCATCTGCGAGCGTGGAACGCATGCGGAACTGATGGAACAGAACGGCGCATACCGGCATCTGTACGACAGCCAGATGGTACTGGAAAACTATGGAAAGCAGGGGAATGCATGATGCACGAGAAGAAAAATACAGCAAAACGCAGAAGCGCCCTCCGGATTATGGGAAGCCTGATCGGGCTGGTGAAGCCATTGCTTCATATTATGATGGCGGCAATTATTCTTGGAACAATGGGATATTTATGTGCGATCTTCCTGACGATTCTGGCAGGACAGGTCATCGTGCATTACTGACGGGCGCGGCAGGGACGAGCCTTTCGGTGCAAAACATGTGGCTTGTACATACCCCGGTAAAAACGATACTCACGGTGATGATCGTGATCGCGGTGCTGCGCGGCATTCTGCATTATGCGGAGCAGTACTGCAACCACTTTATTGCTTTTAAACTGCTGGCGATCATCCGCCATAAAGTGTTTGCAGCTTTGCGGAAGCTCTGCCCGGCGAAGCTGGAAGGACGGGACAAAGGAAATCTGATTTCGATTATCACAACCGATATCGAACTTCTGGAAGTATTCTATGCGCATACGATTTCCCCGATTGCGATTGCAGCATTAACTTCTTTGATTATGGTATGCTTCATTGGAAGATACCATGTTCTGGCAGGGCTGCTTGCACTTGCGGCGTATCTGACGGTCGGCGTTGTGATCCCGATGTGGAACGGAAAGCGCGGAAGCCAGAAAGGAATGGAGTTCCGGACAGGCTTTGGCGAGCTGAACAGCTTCGTGCTGGATTCCCTGCGTGGCCTCGACGAGACGATTCAGTACGGACAGGGCGAAAAACGGAAAGAGCAGATGTCAGGGCGGTCGAAAGAACTGACTTCTGTGCAGGAAAACTTAAGCCGCATGGAAGGCTCCCAGCGGTCTGTCACCAACATGGTGATTCTTCTGGCATCGTTCGGCATGCTGGCACTGACGATCTATCTTTACACGAAAGGCGGGATCGGATTTGAGGGAGTCCTGACCTGCACAATCGCGATGATGGGTTCCTTCGGCCCGGTCGTGGCGCTGTCCAGCCTGTCGAATAACCTGAATCAGACGCTGGCAAGCGGCGAGCGTGTGCTTTCCCTTCTCGAGGAAGCGCCGCTGGTGGAAGAAATTCCGGGAGATGCGGCATCCGGCGGTGACCACGCATTTGCAGGAGCCGAGGCGCAGAATGTAACGTTTGCCTACGAAGACGAGACGATTCTGGATCAGTATTCGCTGAAACTGGAACCGGGAAAAATCACCGGCATCCACGGCGCGAGCGGTTCCGGAAAATCGACGATCTTAAAACTTCTGATGCGCTTCTGGGATGTCCAGACGGGGCGCGTTTCCGTGGACGGAGCCGATGTCCGCGAAATCCCGACGAAGTATCTGCG
>ERZ772881.3071-NODE-3071-length-10809-cov-4.623861_pt1 | contig 10809 bp, 12 predicted proteins | sample MGYA00580581_ERZ772881 | MGnify/ENA primary metagenome ERZ772881 (study PRJEB29015, sample SAMEA2737668) | human gut metagenome | biome: human gut; feature: human-associated habitat; material: faeces | place: China | collected 2012 ...
CCCTAACGACCAAAAGGGAGGGGCCTTGCCCCTCCTTTTTGGATTATCCACCCCGTGGCACTTCCGATAAGCACTGCACCTACTTTGGATGCTTCTGAGCTGATAGTACCTGCCGGAGCGGCATTGCTGCGCTCGCCGCGCTGGGGATTTTTTTAGTTTTCTGCTGAATCGGTACTGCCGATAGGCTCGTCGGGGATGATATCATGTGTGATGACTTGTTCTTCTGCGTCTAACAGGGCTTTTTTCAGGACTTCACGGGCAAGAATGCCCTTGCCCTCATCGTAAAGGTCGATGGCTTCGCTCATGGAGCGTACCATCAGGTGGTAGAGACTTTTATAAGTTGTCATAGTGCATCCCTCCTTGATGGCATTCTACCGCATTGTGGAGATATACACAATACTTGTTTTTCACTTTGCTCCATATAATAGGCTCGTAAGAAGGTGGGGTGAGGACAATCATCAGTTACGAGCCTTTATGGAAAACGTTGCAGGAAAAAGGTATTTCGCAGTATTATCTGCTGCAAAATGGGCTTGACAATAAGACTTTGGATTCGCTGAAAAAGGGAAAGAACATCACACTGCTGACGCTGGAAAAGCTCTGCAAACTGATCGACTGCACCCCAAACGATATTATCGAATTTATCTGAAAGCTACCGGTGTGTTAGTCGGTAGCTTTTCATTTTCCCGCGGCGAGCGCAGCAATGCCGCCCGCACGCAGTCTGCCGCCGTGCTACCGTCACTCGCGCCTCACAGAGTAAGGCGCGGTTGCGACTGGTAACGAATCGCAGAGATTCATGGCGAAGCCATGTACACCGCACTTACATTGCGCAGCGCGTGCAGTTCTTCGAGCTGAAATCTGGCAATGTGCGGGGTCGAGGGGGAAGGCCCCTCGTCCTTTCTCTCGGGGGTTGCAAAGGGGGATACTCTCTTTCGAGAAAGAGAGTATCCCCCTTTTACGCACTTCCGTACGGTGCGGAAATATCCCGCGCCTGCGCGGAACAATTTGCAAATGGTTTTGTTAAACCGTTTCCAGAATCTCTCTGGCAACATAAACACCGCTCGCCGATGCGTGCGACAGCGAATGCGTAATACCGCTGCCGTCGCCGATGACATAGAGCCCCTTGTACGGCGTTTCAAGGTGCTCGTCGAGCGCGACCTCCATGTTGTAGAACTTGACCTCCACGCCGTAGAGGAGCGTATCGTCGTTTGCGGTGCCCGGCGCGATCTTGTCGAGCGCGTAGATCATCTCGATGATGCCGTCCAGAATGCGCTTGGGGAGCACGAGGCTCAGATCACCGGGGGTCGCCGCGAGCGTCGGCGTGACGAGGCCTTCTTCGATGCGCTTGACCGTGCTGCGGCGGCCGCGGACGAGATCGCCGAAGCGCTGGACAATGACGCCGCCGCCGAGCATGTTGGACAGGCGCGCGATGGACTCGCCGTAGCCGTTGGAATCCTTGAATGGCTCGGAGAAGTGCTTGGCGACGAGAAGCGCGAAGTTCGTGTTCTCGGTCTGGAGGGACTTATCCTCATAGCTGTGGCCGTTGACCGTGACGATGCCGTTCGTGTTCTCGTTGACGACGATGCCGTTGGGGTTCATGCAGAACGTGCGGACGTTGTCCTCGAACTTTTCCGTGCGATAGACGATCTTGCTCTCGTAGAGCTCGTCAGTCAGGTGGGAGAAGACGACGGCGGGGATCTCGACGCGCACACCGATATCGACGCGGTTCGACTTCGTGGGGATCTTGAGTTCCTGGCACACGCCCTCCATCCACTTGCTGCCGACGCGGCCGACGGAGACGATGCACTTATCGCAGGTGTAGTCCGTCTCGCCGACGGTGACGCGGTAGCCTTCGCCCTCGCGGGCGATGGTGGTGACGGGAGAATCGAAGTAGAAGTCGACCTTGTCCTTGAGCAGATCATAGAGGTTCGAGAGCACGACGAGGTTCACGTCCGTGCCGAGATGGCGGACATTCATGTCGAGCAGGCGCAGATTGTTCTGCAGGCATTTCAGCTTCAGCGTCTCGTTCGAGCGATACATCGGCGGATAGTCGTCCGCAAAGCTCTCGAGCACATGATCCACCTCGTTGATATACTTCATCGCGGTGTCCTCACCGAGCTCCTCGCCCATGCTGCCGCCGTAGGCGGTGCCGAGGTTAAATTTACCGTCGGAAAACGCGCCGGCACCGGCATAGCCGCTTGTGATGCTGCAAATGCCGCAGTGCAGACAGGAGCGTTCCTTTCCCGCGGGGCAATGGCGTTTCGAAAGCGCCAGACCTTTTTCCAAAACAATGATACGGCAATCCGGTTTCTTTTCATGCAGGCGGTATGCTGTCATCAGGCCGCCGATGCCACCGCCGATAATTGCTACATCATACTTCATAGTCTATCTTTCCCTTCGTGTAATCGGCAAAAGCGCCACAGAGCAGTATACCACACCCCATCGAAATTTGCAATCAGTTTTCAAGCGCCGCAAGCGATTTTTCCACGAAGGCAAGCTGCGTTTCCACCGACTGCACCGCCGTGCCGCCGAAGGAGCTGCGCTTTTCCACGCAAACGGCAAGATCGATCGCCGTATAGACATCCTCGTCAAAAAGCGGACTATACTCCCGATAGACGGAAAGCGGCAGCGTTTCCGGCACACATCCATCCTTTATGCAGCGGGCGACCAGTTGCCCCGACAGCTTATAGGCGCTGCGAAACGGCAGTCCCTTGCGCACCAGATAATCGGCGAGGTCGGTCGCGTTGATGAACCCCTCCCTTGCCGCTTTCAGCATGTTGTCGGCGTGCACCTGCATCGTCGAAAGCATCGGCGTCAGGACGGACAGACACATAAGGACCGTTTCCACGGCGTCGAAAACGCCCTCTTTGTCCTCCTGCATGTCCTTGTTATAGGCAAGCGGCAGCCCCTTGAGCGTGGTGAGCAGTCCCAAAAGATCGCCGTATACCCTTCCCGTCTTGCCGCGGATCAGCTCCGCCATGTCGGGGTTTTTCTTTTGCGGCATGATGGAGGAGCCGGTCGTGTAGGCGTCCGACAGCTCCACAAAACGGAATTCCCAGCTGCACCACAAAATGATCTCCTCCGCCATGCGGGACAGGTGCATCATCAGTATGGACAGCGCGCCGAGCAGCTCGACGCAAAAATCGCGATCGGAAACGCCGTCAATGCTGTTTTGGCACACGGCGTCAAAGCCGAGCTGCCGCGCCTCAAAAAAGCGGTCGGTGTCATAGGTCGTGCCCGCCAGTGCGCCGCTGCCCAGCGGGCACTCGGCGTCCATGCGGCGGGTGGCATCCTGCAAACGGCCCAGATCACGCAGCAGCATCCAAGCGTAGGCCATCAGCTGGTGGCCGAAGGTCACAGGCTGCGCGCGCTGCAAATGGGTGTAGCCGGGCATGACATAACCCGCGCCCTTTTCGGCCTGGTCGCACAGCACGCTGACCAGCTCTTTAATCTGGCCCTGGATGTGTTTGCTGGCTTCGCGTAGATTCAGGCGGATATCCAGTGCCACCTGGTCGTTGCGGCTGCGGCCGGTGTGCAGCCGCTTGCCGGCATCGCCCACGCGGGCGGTAAGGGTCTGTTCCACAAAGGTGTGTACGTCCTCGGCGTTGGGATCGATTTCCAGCGCACCGGAGTGCAGATCATCCAAAATGGAGTGCAGGCCTTTGTGGATATCGTCCACATCCTGTTGGGAGATAATGCCCTGGCGCCCCAGCATGGCCGAGTGCATCAGGCTGCCCTGGATATCCTGCTCGATCATGCGCGCATCAAAGCGGATGGACGAGTTAAAGTCGTTTACGCGGCTGTCTACGGCCTTGCTTGCGCGGCCCTGCCAAAGTTGCGGCATAAGAATCCTCCGATAAATCGTTAGAAAATATTCTGCTTACAAAACGCCAAAACCGCCAAGGGGGCATGCCCTCCTGGCGGTGCTTATGGCATTGGGCGATTAGTCCTTGGTGGGCCAGCTCTGGGCCAGCTTGGCACGCTCAGCAATGGGCAGGCCAAACAGGTTGATGAAGCCGGAGGCATCCGCCTGGTTGTAATCGTCATCCTCACCGAAGGACGCGGTCTGCTCATCGTACAGGGTGTACGGGCTGGTGACACCGGCGTTGATCATGTTGCCCTTGTACAGCTTCAGGGTAACGTCGCCGGTCACGGTCTTTTGCAGATCGTCGGTGAAGGCGCTCAGGGCTTCACGCAGCGGGGTGAACCACTGGCCGTTGTAGACCAGCTCGCCCATCTTCTGGGCCAGCTGTGCCTTGAAGTGCATGGACTCCTTGTCCAGCGTGATGGTTTCCAGAACATCGTGCGCCTTGTACAGGATGGCACCGCCGGGGGTCTCATAGACGCCGCGGCTCTTCATGCCGACGAAGCGGTTTTCCACAATGTCCACACGGCCGATGCCGTGCTTGCCGCCCAGGGCGTTCAGCACGTACATGACGCCCAGCGGGCTGAGCAGGGTATAGCCGTCGCGTTCACCCTTCGGGGTGACGTTCAGTTCTTTCAGCAGCGTGTCAAGGCCGTCGTACTTGATGCCGATGGCATCGCCCTTTTCATACAGGATCTGAATGTATTCGGCCTGGTCCGGAGCGTCTTCCGGGGAAACGGAAAGCTTGTACATCTCACGGTCGGCGGGGGTGGTGCCGTCGTACCAGGTATCTTCCAGCATCCCTGCTTCAAAGGAAATGTGGAGCAGGTTGCGGTCCATGGAATAAGGCTTTTTCAGCGACTGGCGGATCGGGATGCCGTGGGATTCCGCGTAGGCGATCATTTCCGTACGGCCCGGGAACTGCTTGCGGAATTCGGGGTCGCGCCAGGGAGCGATGACCTTGATGTTCGGGGCCAGGGCATTGACGGCCAGTTCAAAGCGCACCTGGTCGTTCCCCTTGCCGGTGGCGCCGTGGGCGATGGCGTCCGCTCCTTCACGGATGGCCAGGTCCACCATGTCCTTGGAAATGCAGGGGCGCGCGATGGAGGTGCCCAGCAGGTAGCGGCCTTCGTAAAGGGCGTTGGCCTGCATCATGGGGAAGATGTAGTTGGCGGCGAAGTCTTCCTTGAGGTCGCCGATGAAGCACTTGGAGGCTCCCGTAGCCAGGGCCTTGGCTTCCAGGCCGTCCAGTTCTTCCGCCTGGCCTACGTCTGCGCAGTAGGCGATGATTTCGGCATTGTATTTTTCCTTGAGCCACTTCAGAAGAACAGAGGTGTCAAGGCCGCCAGAGTATGCAACTACGATTTTCATGTACGTCAATGATTAGTGTGCGGCGGCATGATGCCCCATTCCCTCTCCGGAGGAAAGGACAAAATCATGTTTAACCATGGGCTTTTTCCCGGAACTGCCCGGAGCGGCTTCCCCGGGATGGTTCCTGAACAAAAACAAGTGGAGGTTCGTCAGGATTCGTTCACCGCATAAGCCCGGAAAGCTGCTTTTAATTCTTTTTCTTGCCTCCTCTATACAGAAACTCCGTTTCCTTGGCACGTCCCAAGGTCCGGTCCACCAGTCCGTTGATCTCCTTGTCTTCGTATCCCGCCATCCGGATGTACTGGCGCGCTTCCGCCGCACGGCCGGGAAAGTATCCCACCAGGATGCGAATTAAATCTTCCTCCAGCCATTCTTCTATCTCATATTTCATATCATCATTTCTGCCCTGGGCCACGATGAACTGGTCTTCCCAGCCAAAAACACGTCCCTCCCGGTGCACCTTCCACGTGTTCTTTTCCCCTTCCTTCCATCGCTTCCTCAGCTTTTCTTCGGAAGTCGCCTGGTGCTCCTTCCGGAATCCTTTTAAAATTACCGCTGTATATAACGCGCTGAACTTTCCGATCTCCTTCTGGTTCACGTTCATGCGTCCGGCAGATTCTTTTTTTATAATACGGCTTAGGCATGAAACGGCTACCCTCTTCGTATCCATATCTCCCGTCCTTCTTCCGTATTCCCACGGATGCTCTCCGCTGAAGTCCACCTGGTAGAACGGCGCTGCCGTCACCAGACCGCACAAGTGGTACAGTTCTCGGCATTGTCTTCCCCTCAGGTCATCAATATGGATCACACAATAGATTTGGAACAGACGGGCTGTGCACAGGTAGAACAGTTCCAGCTCGTTCTTTTTGAGCATTTCCTGCAGGTGCCAGAGCGGAGGATACGGTTCCTTCACCGGCAGGTACATCCATCCCATCTCCGCCAGCATGCGGTAGCCCGGATACGCGCGGGGCTGGGCCGTTTCCGGATAAGCCAGGGGAAGGCGAGACCCCGGGAGCGTGGCGGCTCCCTGCACCCGGGGCGTGATGCCGGAGCAAAGAAGGATGAGCGGGAGGACGAGGTGGAATGTTTTCATCATTATTGTGGGGATCATTATTTGTTGTCTTGCGGGGAAAACGCATGGGTTCCCTGCTGGGAGTCGCGTTCCACCTGGCATTCAAATTTGGAAATCCATGCATGGACGGCTTTTCTGGTCCTGGGGTCCGTCCACCGGACCTTGAAGCTTTGCGTCACGGTATTGAGCATGTAAACATCCCGGTGCAGAATAGACTGCACGTAACGTTTACATGCCCAATCCCATTTCTGTTCCGGGGCATCCGGACTCAATCCGGCTTTCACCTCATTCATCGTCTTTTTCCATGCTATGGTGTCAATGACCCTGTTGCCGGGATCAATCTGGGACCATGTTTCTCCGGGCCGGTGCCTGCCTCCCAGGGGAGGAAAAGTTTTGTCGCTGGCGTCCGCGTCTTTTTCAATCACATGGATATTCTGGAAATTGACTTTCGTGGGATGGATCGTCAATTCCAGCTGGGCGGAAGCTCCGGGTTTGCCCCGGTCCTGTGCCTCATCCGTGGGAAAACCGGGAAATTTTTCAGCGTCCGCAATCATTCCCCTGCCGCCTCCTTCCTTTTTCCTGTGCTTCCCGGTGATGTGGGTAGGGATGCACACTTCCAGTTTGAGCGGTTTATCGGGCATCTGCTGCGTTTTTGAACCATATGCCCAGACTTTGATCGTATGGTTGTTTCCGACGGTCTTCGGACCCAAATCCTCATTGATGGACAATGTTACTTTACGCTTTCCATCAGTTATTCCCTCAAAGCTGCCCAAATGCGCCCCGTCCGCCAGGCTCCACCTGATGTCCTCATCTTCTCCAATGAGCGCCTTCTTTCCCGTCAACGTCAAGGTAACCTTCTCGCCCATGCCCACGCAGGTCCTTTTTTTATCCTCGTCCTCGTCCGGATTCTGTCCTTCTTCCTTGGCGATGTGGTAATCCGCGGAATACTTATGCGTTTTCGATTCAATCTTCAGACCTTGCATGGGTCCCTCCTCTTCCGCCGTCACACGGCAGGGGCATGCAAGAAGTGCGCCAAAGACGCAGATCTTCATAACAACCTTGTTTTTCAACAACATTCTTGAAAAAGTTTTCCAAAAATACGATTGAAGTCAAGGGAATTCCCATTTTATGCTGATGCCTTGCAGATATGATCCCGTTCCGCCGGGGAAGAAATGATTAGGAAGAGTTAAATAATCGACTGCTTCTGTTCCGCCGGAAACGCCTGTGAGGCTTTTCCTGATGGTGCCGCTTGCGGAAGAAACAGGCGTTTAAGCCGATGTGCGGAAGCTGCCAAAAAGGACGGATGACATTGAAAACGGCTTGAATTTGATGAAATTGAAAAAAAGCGCTTGATTTTTCATCCCCGGCCCTCTACTTATTCCGCCGAACTTATGGCTAAGAAGAGCTGGATCGCAAGAGACAAGAAAAAGGCTGACACCGTCAAGCGCTACGCGGAACTGCGTACGCAATTGAAGGCTGAGAAGGATTATATCGGTTTAACCATGCTGCCCCGCAATGCAAGCCCGACCCGTACGGTCAACCGCTGCCTTGTTTCCGGCCGCCGCCGCGCATTTATCCGCCGTTTCAAGCTTTCCCGTATTTCCTTCCGCGAACTGGCCAACGCCGGCATGATCCCCGGTGTGACCAAGTCCAGCTGGTAAGGGCTGGGAAAGGTTGCAGCCTTATAAAGATTTTGACGCTAGGCTGATTTTTATTTAGCCTAGCGTTTTACTATGCCCATATACGAGTATATTTCCGAAAACCCTGACGACCCCGGCCAGTCCTGCCCGGTGTGCCGCCGCGGTTTTGAATTGCGGCGGCCGGTGGACCGTGCGCCGCTTGAAAAGTGCCTGGTGTGCAAGCACCCGGTGCGCAAGGTCATCAGCCGGATCAATGTGCCGGAGGTGACCAAGCCCCTTTCCGTTTCCGACGCCAAGGCAGCCGGGTTCACCGTGCTGGAGCGCCGGGACAAGGGCGTTTATGAAAAACTGTAACACAAAAGCCGGGAAATATTCCGGCCCCCTTTCCCCGTATACTACTTGAAACAGAATGAATGATCCGGACCCTCTGAGTATTCTTGCGGCCTTCGGGGCCGCTGAAGCGCCCGGCGCTGTTCCGGCGCTGGGTGGAATGACGCTGGCGATTGCCGGCTTTATCCTTTTTTTACTGCTGAACGCGTTTTTTGTGGCGGCCGAGTTCGCCCTGATGAAGGTTCGCGAAAGCCAGCTGCACGCCGGGGATGGCGTTCCGGCGCGTACCCGTAGGAAGCTGGCCCGGGCACGGAAGGCGGTCAAGCACCTTGACCTGTATTTGGCCGCCTGCCAGGCGGGCATTACCCTTTCTTCTCTGGCGCTGGGATTTTTGGGCACGTTTTTCGTGGCGGAGCTGACGGCTCCCTTCCTTGTTTCCCTGGGGCTGGGCGGTAAGGTTCCCGTTTACGGCATTGCCCTGGCCGTTACGTTTATTTTCTTTGCCTGCTGCCAGGTTATTTTTGGGGAGTTTATTCCCAAGGCCATGGCGGTGCGCCATCCGGACAGGGCCGCTCTGGCGACGGTCCCCCTGCTGCATTTCTTTTACACGGTGTTCAAATATACGGGCATTCTTGGCCTGACGGACGGAATTGCCCGGTTTGTGCTGAAGTACCTGCTGGGTATCGATCCCCGCTCCACGGCCTGCACGGTTCACAGCACGGATGAACTGATGTACCTGGTGGAGGAAAGCGAACGTTCCCGAGAGCTGACGAAGCAGGAGGCGGAGATCTCCAAGAATGCCCTTGAACTGAACGACATGTGCGTCAAGGACGTGATGACGCCGCGTTCCGAAGTGGACGTGATGGATTTGACGGCTCCCTTTGAGGAGAACTGGGAACTTGCCCGGAAGTCCCGCCATACCCGTTTCCCCCTGGTGGAGGGCGACCATCTGGACGAGGTGAAGGGCTGGGTGCACGTCAAGGATCTGCTCAAGCTGGTAGGGCAGGAAAATCCGGACCTTAGAAGCGTGCGGCGTGAGTTGCGCGTGGTGCCGGATACGATGCCTCTGGACAGCCTTCTGACGTTCTTCCTGAAAGAGCATGCCCATTTTGCCCTGGTGGTGGATGAGTTTGGTGATTCCATCGGCCTGGTGTTCCTGGACGATGTGCTGGAACAGATCGTGGGGGACGACATTCAGGATGAGTTTGACCAGGAGGAAATGCGGGAATTCGTCAAGACCGGCAAGGATACGTATGCCGTGAACGGAGCCGTTACCCTGTTTGACTTGGCGGATTACCTGCCTGAAATGGACCTGGATTGCCCGGGCGTCACCACCCTGGGCGGTTACGTGATCAGCCGGCTGGGTTACATTCCGGAAGAAGGGGAGGAATTGAAGATTGGCCGCTACCGGGCCGTAGTGACGGGGTCGGACGGCAGAAGAATCACGCAGATTCTGCTGACCCGCCTTCCGGAAGAACAGGAGGAGGAATGAGGCCATGACGGAAAAGTCACACCCGGATATGAGTTTTGAAAGGGAGGCCCGTTCCTCCGGTTTTCTTTATGTGGCCGGGGTGGATGAAGCCGGCCGCGGCCCTTTGGCCGGCCCCGTGGTGGCCGGGGCCGTCATTCTGCCTGAACTGCCGGAGGAACTGTCCGGGTTGAATGATTCCAAGCAATTGACCGCGGCTAAGAGGGAACGCCTATTCCTGGCTCTGCTGGATTGCGAACAGGTGGCCTGCTCCGTGGGAATGGCTTCCGTGGAGGAAATAGACCGTCTCAACATCCTGAGAGCCACTCATCTGGCCATGGCGCGCGCCGTGGAAGGACTGGCCCCGCATGCGGATTTCTGCCTGGTGGACGGCTTGCCCGTCAAGGGGCTTCCCGTTCCGCACCGCGCTATCGTGAAGGGAGACGGCAGGAGCCTTTCCATTGCCGCCGCCAGCGTGCTGGCCAAGGTGACGAGGGACCGCATGATGACGGAGGCGGATGCCTCCTATCCGCAGTACGGTTTTGCAAAACACAAGGGATATGGCACGAAAGCCCACATGGAAGCCCTGCGGAGGCATGGGCCCTGTCCGCTTCATCGCCGCTCGTTTGCGCCGGTTTCACAAATGGAACTGTCCATTCCTGAATAGGAAGGAGCGGGATACGGCATGGCTGGGAATGTACGGGGAACTGGCAGCGGCCTCTTTCCTGCGTGGGGAAGGGTTTTCCGTTTTAAGGAGGAATTGGCGTCCCGTCAGGGGCGGGGAACTGGACCTCGTGTGCCGGGACGGGAACTGCCTGGTTTTTGTGGAAGTGAAAACCCGTACGGGAAACAGTTACGGGGGAGCCCGCCGCGCCGTGGACGCCCGCAAAAGGGCGCTGATACGGCGGGGAGCGGCGGAATGGCTCCGCCAGCTTCCGGAACCGGTTCCCTCCCGTTACGATATTGTGGAAGTCCTGTACCGGGAGGGGAAGCCCCCGGAATTCAGGCATATACGCGGAGCGTTCAGGGAGAAGGATTTGCCCGCTTCATGAAAAGCGCCGCAGGC
>ERZ772881.3076-NODE-3076-length-10801-cov-3.390936_pt1 | contig 10801 bp, 8 predicted proteins | sample MGYA00580581_ERZ772881 | MGnify/ENA primary metagenome ERZ772881 (study PRJEB29015, sample SAMEA2737668) | human gut metagenome | biome: human gut; feature: human-associated habitat; material: faeces | place: China | collected 2012 ...
AATAGGAATCTTTACCAGAAAAGCCAACGCGGATCGTTCCTTTTTTCGCATCGAGGTTGCCATAAATCTGAACGCTATTATCCGGATTCAGGATAGTTCCGTCTTCTTTGGCATTGATATTGATTGTCGAACCGCTGCCGTGCTTAGCTGACACAGCATCATTCTTGCTGATGGTATTCACGTTTCCCTTAGTATCGATTTCATACTCATTGTCATAGCCATCATGGGTTCCCGTGGCGATATGGTCGTTGATATAAGTATTCCCCGTGACATTGATGACCGCCCCTTGGTCAGCATATAAGCCATTATGCGCAATGCTGGGTCCCGTCGTGTTGTTGGGATCCAGTTTGGTATCAATGTATAAATTGCCGATTTGAGTGGTCTCTTTCCCGATGAAATAGGCGTTAGTATTGACGATACCGCTGTCTTTTATGGCATTTTTTAAATCTGATTTAATCGTCAAATTATCAAATTGATTACCACCGCCACTATAAATACCATAAACGCCACTGCCTCCATATCTATGGGACAATAATCCATCGACCTGCAGATTTACATCATGGATCGTAGTATTTCCTGATTCCAGCAAAACAGTCTGATAATCACTCTTTCTATAATCGGCCATAGTCATAGACGAATCGGCCCCAAGAGTAGCACGCACAGTATATGAATTCAGATTTTTCTTAGAATTCATGATGATGAGGCCGCGTTTTTCTTTTGAAAGCTTATCGCCTGTATCATACGTAAAATTTCCATCCTTGAGCAGTCCACTCGTATCCACTTGAAGGCTGGGATCTTTGTCATTCTGGGTTACTGTATCATCTCCGTTGATATATAGAATCTGTTCATATGGCGGTCCCCCAGCAGCATATACGTTTTCATTGCATAATCCCCCTCCCCATGCACATCCAGTAACTAAACTGAACAAGACAAGTCGTTGTAAATTCCGTTTGTTCCTCATGTATACTCCTCCAATTCTATTTTTATTTCTTTTCACATGTCTTGCACAATAACATTATATCTCTATATACTCAAAACTGCCAGTTGACATTGATGTCGACCTGCTATTTCTTGTGCCAGCAGAAGCATAAGACCGGGTCCGTTCTCTTCACTCTTCACTCAAAATCCCATACGCTTTCCGGTACTTTTCCACCTGTTTCCGGTCCTTCTCCGTCACTTCCGGCAGCCTGGTCAAGTCCATGTTGTTCCGCAGGTCCGCCTTTTTCACGGCAATAGCGTAAGGATTCCCACTTTCTTTAATCTGCCGCACATAGTCCAGATACGGCACCTTTTTGTCATGGGTCAGCAGGATCACCGCATCTGTCACGGTTTTTCCAAACAACTGTTCTAGGGTTTCCCGGTCCATATCCGTATCCTCCAAGGTATCATGGAGCATCCCCACCAGGGCATAGGTTTCCCCCAGGGGCAGCACCTGATCCGATACGAATTTCACATGGTAAATATAGTCTTTCCCTGCACGGTCTTTTTGTCCTGCATGATATTTCTTTGCTACCTTATAGGCCAATGCCAGTTTATCCATTTTCACCGTTCCTTATCATTATCTGGGTTTTTCATTTTCACCAGGAATCGTATATCCCAGTCCTGGTATTTTTCCATCAGACCATGGACATGCTGGGCCATGATGATTGCCAGTACACCGGTATTCACATTATACATGAACCGGAACTCCTGGAAGTGGAAGGGTTCCCCCAGAAGGCCGCTGTAAAACTGATCCAGCACCTGGGAGGTCAGTTATTCCAGGGTTTTGCCCGTACCTCCCTTTTGGGAAAATTCCCAGGTCTGGCCGTTTTCATCGACGAAAAGGTATCCCTTTTGCCCGAACCGCCGGCTCATGGCAGGCCCCAGGCGTTCCAATTTCGGCCGGTACAGCACATTCAATATGGACCAGAACCTGGCAGCAGGGCTCCCGTCCGCCCCAGACCCATTCACAGCGAAAGTCCACCAACCGCAGCCACCGCTTCACCTCTTCCAGATCGTCGGGCTCCACTCCCAGGAACACCCCGCAGTGCTGCCGTCCGAACTGATCCAATAATTGGCTCTCCATACCTCATTCCTCCTATGGAAACTTGTCTTTGGATTCATGATTTCATCTTTATTACATCTTTATTATAAAATATCAGATGGGGAAAAAAATGGACAGATATTTCTTACCCAGCACAGCCTTCTGGCAAAAAACTGCCGAAATCTCAGTCGGTCTTTATCAGCGGTCAGTTTTCCCGACTTTTCTCGGCATTCCATAATTCCTGATACCCATAATGTATATTGTCTAAAATAGTTGCAAGCAAACATTTTTTAATACAGTATAGCATATTCTCATAAGGAGAAAATAAAAAAGCCCTGGCAAAAACTCTCGCCACAGCTTCTTTCCGGATTGTCATATTTAAAGCAAGTTTTATGGGTTATACAAGATATAGGTGCGTTTCTTTCTACAACTACTATATATGGTACTTAGTAGTAATACAGTAGTTTTTTCGCTTACATTTGTCCGCAAATCCCCAATCCATGCGGTTCTTCAGCCCCATCCCAAGGTAGTGCCATGGCATCAAACAATCTTTCCCCATCCTCAGTCCCATCATGGAGATTCCGAATATGTTTTCTCACTTTTCCCATGTAGTATACCCCCTCGGATTGTCTTTGTTTGTCTTATTGTGAACAGGTGTTCGCTTATGAGTTTATTATAGCACAAGTCTCAGATTTTAGTAGAGAAATTTTTTGGTCAGCTTGGTTAAACTATATAGGGCGAGGCTAATCTACTGAACAGGGCCTTTTTCTAAAAAAGGCCCGTCAGAACCTCTTTGTAGAGGGGTTCTAACGGGCTTTTTTGATAGAAGCTACCGTTTCCTGCGGAGACTAGAAGTTACTACTCTTCCCTGACTTAGTTATCTTTTTCTGCTTCGATTTCTTTTAATGACTTCCCATCCGCATTTTTCCACACCCTAGGTCCGCTGACGCTGTACCCAAGAACAAAATCAGCGGCTGCAGAAGAACTGGAAAAAAGCAAATCCTCTGTAGTTACCCAATCTTTTACTTTTTCATCAGCCATCCATTTCTCTCTTAGTTTGACAATTCCATTGCTAAGAGATTTCGTACTTAATTTTTCATTCAGTCTGGCACCTTGTAAAACTACAAAGCCTTCCGGTGTAACTTTTCCAACCCCATGGGCTGATCCTGAAGAGATATGAAGCAGTTCTTCATCATTATTCCCAATATCCTGTTTTTGAATCAGTGGCTCAAGAACCTTATACCCTAACGCATTGATGACCACTTTAACGTCATCAATAAACTCCTCCATAACAGCATAATCGGATTCTTTCAGCACAGTGTTCTGATAGGTGTTTTTTGTCAGGACCTTATACCGTTTGCATTTTTTGGCTATATCTACCAAACGATTTTCTAAATAACGGATCAACGCTTTATTGAGGTCCCGCCCGGTAAAGATGACCGCCATCGTCCAATAGTATTTTTCGTTATCTGCATCATAATCCCGTAAGTGCTGAAGCAAACGTTCCTTTACGTTCTCAGATTCTCCAATATAGACAGAATCGGAGTCATCATCTTCCTTGCAAAACAAAAAATAAACGCCAGCTTGTTGAATATCTTCCCGTTGACAGTTTTTCACTTCAATACGGGGAATTTTAATTGCTTTGCCATTCCAGTTAGACAGTTCCGCTGTAATGATGCTGTCTGCAGTCCCATTCACTAAGAAAAGTTCGATAGTTTTGCCGTAAGCCATTTTCTTTCCCATCCTTCTCAGAAATGATAGTTGATTCCTGGTTCTGCTGCTTTATTCACATCATATACCCCAAGTCAGTATTCCATCTCTGGTAAATCCAGCAGCACTTCCCGAGAATCGATTTCCTTTTCAGTCCGTGCGTTGATGATTTTCAGATAATACCGCTGATTGGCATCGTAATTCCGCTTCTGAAGGTCAAATTCCAAGGTGGATACACGATCACCCTGTTTTGCCGCTCTGCTCTCTGCCCGATATAGAGGTTCATTGGAAATGAGTTCTCCGGATCCGGTTTCAAAATGGATTTTATAAGTCGCTGCTTTCACCACGTCACTGACTGGCTGATTTTGGTAAAAACTGAGTTTAACATGGTAATTAGAGATTTTACGGATTTCGTTGATGAGAGTCACCTTGGCATCTTCTGTATCCACAACACCTCTCTTTGTGCTGATGAACAAACAGGGCACCAAAAGTTCCTGTGGGGAAGATCCCCCGTGGACGTAGTTCATTCCGCCAGAGGCTTTAAAGACGCTCATGCCTTTGGCCAGGACCACGTACCGGTCATCCTGGTTATCCAGCACTTTTCCCAAGGGAATGGAATACACTCCCTCCCGCTCTACAGGCCGGTCTGTCAGCAGGAACCTGCGGTCTTTCATCCAGATGCTGCCTGCATCCCCCACTTCCAGTTTATCCGCTTCCTGCAGTTTGCCCCGGGTATAGAGGAACCCGTGGTCTGCCGTAACAAGGAAGCGGTAAATATTCCCCGTCTTGGACAGCCGTTTGACCAGGCGGAACAGTTCCTCAATGGTCTGCTGAGCCGCCTGGAACACGGAGGATTCTGTTTTCAAGGCTTCTCCTGTAGCATCGATCCGGTTGTGATAGACGTAGATTACTTCTTTCCCTGCAGAGAAATTTTTCAATTCTGTGGCTTTCAAAGCCAGCAGGCTGTCATAATCGATGGCGGCAGAATGGGAATTCCGGGCCTGGAGGATTTTCTCCCGCTGGTTGGTACTGGCACAAGGCCGTCCGTCCAGCAGGACTTTGGGAGACGTGTCATGCTGCAGTTCTAGAGTCTTATGGGGCAGCAGTTCGGCCATCCCCAAAAAGGTAACAGACGGCAGGGGCGCCAGGCGCACTTTTTCTTCCACCGTGCAGTTTTCATCGTTCCGGAATTTTTCCGCCAGTTCCCTGGCCGCTTCCAGACGGAAGGCATCAGAAATCAGCACAGCCACTTTTTCCTTCACAGGAGCCACTTCGTCCTCATAGAAATTTTTCTGGAAGGGAACCACTTCCCGCAGGTATTCCGTACTGTAGGCTTCATTCCAGTGCAGAAGCAGCGGTTCCAGGAACTCATTCTGGTACAGATTCAGAATCATATTCCGCAGCGTATCGAACTGTCCGGCCCGTTCCCCTTCCACAGCGTCATAGGCCGTAACAAAATGACGGTATTCCGTATCTGCCTGCCAGTCGGTCCGACAGTACGAATCCGTCAGTTCTTGGAGGGTATTCCGGGGCACATAGTTCTGCAGGCCCAACAGTTTCTTCCCGGCCAGGAGCATGGTGTATTCTGCCCGGAATTTGTCCCCAAAATGGAGGCCCAGCCGTTTTTGGCATACATCTTCCAGAGAAAGGCCATCTAATTCCGCCTGGGTATCCAGGCCCACCAGACGCTCTTTCACCCACTGGATGAAAAGTTCATCGATACAGGCAAAAGAAGCTGTGGAAAGGAACAAAGCCAGGGGCAGTTTTCCCAGTACATGCACCGCATCCAGGTCCTGGGCCGCCTTTTGGGAAAGGCTGTCGAACCGTTCCTGATACAGCACATGGTTCATCATGTTGTCCAGCAGCACACTGCAGTTGTTGACCCGGTTTTTCAGGCCGGCTGTGCCAAAAAGGTCCCACTTTTTGGGAATCTTCTCCAGATGGTCCCGACATGTGGTCACCACAAAAAGCGACAGGATGAACCGGTCCAGACTGGGATTGGCTTCCTCATATCCGAACCGTTCCCGGCAAAGGGCCCACAGCACCGGTTCCAGGTTGAAGGTACGGATAGCTTCCATCCGGGCGTCCATTTCTTCTTCACCGCTGCCGAAGAGACCGTAGAACAGATCGTCCACGGTTGTGTTCCGGGCCTCCACCAGGGTACAGATGGCCACCCGGTACAGCACTTTTTCCTCCGCCGTCATCCAGTCGAAATCCCTGGCTCGTTCCAGGAAGTTTTCTCTCCGTTTGGCCGCTTCTGTACGCTGTTTCTGATTGGAACGGCCTTTGGGCCCAAAAAGGAAGTTCCGCAGTTTCTCCACCGCCGGGCGCAGCCGGACCGGGATCTTGGCGTTGGCCATGAAGTAGGATACCTGGTCCGCATAAAATTCTCTGGAATAGAGCTGGGTGTCTTCCAGATGGTTTTTCCGTACATCCGGTTTGACAAAAGGAGCATAGACGAGATATTTCCCTTCCGGATCATCATGCTCCAGGTGCAGTTTGGCCCGGAAGGCATTGCGTTCCGTCAGCTGCAGCACGCGTACATCCGGCGGAACCAGTTCTTCCACCGTATCTTTGAAATCTTCCCCGGGATCGTACCAGAAGACAATCCGGCTGGCAGCAAAAAGCTGTGCCAGTTTGTCCCGGATGTCCTTCACACTCAATTCTTCCATAGGATCTCCCTCTACTTGATTTTCGCCAGAATCGGATATTTGATACCTTCCCGATCGGTCTGCATTTTCTCGTAGTTCACCTTGACCCCATCATCCAGGTCCATGGCCAGGTGTTCGCTGGCCATATGGTCCAGCTTTTCGTCATAGGCTTTCACTTCGGCCAGCTGCTTTTCCAGGTGTTCTCTGCGTTTTTCCAGCTGCCCGATCCGGTGCTTGTCCTTCACGGTGGCCAGTTCCTGTTCCAGCATCCGGAGTTCTGTTTCGTACTTCCGCTGGACCTTGTGGAGGTACAGCATGACCCGGCCTTCCATATCCTGGTTCCAGCGGTGGATGTACACAAAGGCTTTGAAGCCGTTTTCCTTCCCGCTGTCAAAGAGCCAGTAGATGGGCCGCTTCTGATAAGTTTTGCAGTGATCTTTGTAAAAGTCTTTCAAGAAATAGTTCCGCAGCTTCTCTTTGGGAGTTGCTCCCTTTGTCCCCAGAGCATCGGTAAGGAATTCCAGGTTAACCTCGAAGTTTTCCCGGCCAAAGGCCTTTTTCAGCCAGGCGCAGATAAAGGAAGGCAGGTCGTCGTCAAAATATTCCTCGTCCGTAATAGGCAGAACGTTGTCATCGTCTGGAATGAAAGTCTTGTATTTGCCGGCATCCCACTCGCCCCCGGCATAAGCCAGTCCCGGAGTATCCAAGGAATACCGGCCGAACAGGCAGCCAACAGCATAGGACAGGAGGGATTTCATGACGTCTTCTTTGGTCAGCATATAATTGCTGCCGGCCATGGATTCCGGCACGTTCTCCTTCCGGTCGAACACCCGGTGGACAGTGATATTCTTATCCGCCACTTCCGGAGTCAGTTCGTCCTGGAGTCCGTACAGATCGATAAAGATCCGGTTCAGCTTCTGCTCTTTGTCCTGGAGCACGATGAACCGATCCTCACAGGCTGCCTGGAAATCCAGATACCGGTCTTCCAGGGTGGCCTCTCCACTTTCTCCCAACAGGCTGCTCGCCAAATCGGATATACTTTTTTTAAGCAAGGGATGAAACTGGAAGTCCCAAGAAGTTTCGAAGGAGTCCCAGTCGGTTTTTGATAAGTTTACATTCTCTTCAACATATTTGTTAATTTGATTATTTTTAGTTTTCTCAACTATTAACGGTATTCTAGCAATATCTCCAGCATTCGTATTTAGCGTAGGGCTTAACATTGTTGCATATGTTTGAGCAACTTTTGTATTAAGAAAGCCTAAAAGATAATTTTTTAAAGATTCTTCAGGATAACAACAAATTCCAGCAGCATTTTGCATAAAATACTCAGGATAAGATCTAACACTAAATGCCCCTGTAGTAATCAATGACCAACTAATAGTAGGTTTAAAATTATATTGTAAATTTTGCGGACGGGATTTTAACTTACCATGCCCATCACGGAAATTTTTAATTTCATATCCGTTTTTATTCCAATTTACAATATATTGTTGATTTCCATACTACCTTCTATATTCTCCACCTTTATTAATGGGATACCATTTTAAGGAATTTATTCCAGTAAACGATATTTTATTAAATTCAACTTCTTGCCAGAACCGTAAAAATCTATTATTATCACCAGTACTTAGGCCAGGTTTCGGAGGACAAATATTATAAATTAATGGATAATGCTTATATTGATTGAACACCGTACCACTTGCCCAATACACTATTGGAAATCCAGGTATAATTTTAAGCGACTCTACATCAAAATGATATAGATATTCACATTCAGAATTTTGAATTGCTTCTAAAGTTTTAATAGATTGTTGACTAGCTCCAGGAAATTTTTCTAAACTTATAAAGTTACTTTTTTTCTTTAAGTGATTATTGCTTACCACAAAAGTACAGATTGGAACATATGCTTCCTCAAAAAAAGAATGATACTCGGGTTGTATAAGAGATTCCAAAGTATGGTCAAACAAAATACGTTTGCGTATATTTTCATATCCTGAAAGAAACATCCAGGTATATGAAGTCATTAATCCTGTAATACCTTTCGGATTGAGAAAAGAGAGATTTCGCAAGATAAAAGCTGCATACAAATCGGATTTCCCATCAAGATAATTATGGGAAACAAAAGAAGTTAATTTTTTATTCATACCACCACTTCCCATATACGGCGGGGTGGTGGCGCACGCCCAGTATCGGCTGCTCATCACCTTTGCCTGTCTGGCCAGGCTGATCAGCCGGTTTCCATCCGTATACAGCCAGCCGGCCAACAGCAGATCATCCGTTCCTTCCTGCTGCAGCCGTTTAATTTCATCTACCAAGCCCTCATAATCTTTCGGTTCCACCGTAATCAAGCTGCCATATTCTTTGGCATCCTGGAAAGTGTCGATGAGGTAATCGGCTGCCTCCCGGAAGGTTTCCGACAGGTCCAGGGCCTGGGTCTGGGGAATCTCCCCTTCCCATTTTTCCATGCCGTTGGATTCTTCCACGGCATAGACCTGAGGCCGCAATTCTCGTTTAAAGATCTTTCGGTCATACTGTCGGGCTTTCATCATCAGGGCTAAATAAGTCAACTGGTACGCCCGATCATCGATATCCAGCCCGTACAGGTTATGGGCCAGGATGCTCTGGGCCGCTTCCCGTTCCGTATACCCCTGGGACAGGTAAATGTCCATGAGCACATCAAAGGCATAGACCAGGATATGGCCGCTGCCGGAGCAGGGATCCAGGAAGGTCAGATCTTCCGGCTTCAATTTGGCGTATTCCCGGTTCAGCTGCTGCAGCTGTGCTTCCACGGACGGTTCCTGTTTGGCTTCGGGAATATAATATTTCCATTTGGCCTGGAGGGATGCATCGGGATGCCCGGACAGCCACAGCCGGCCCAGGGAATTCTCCACCATGTATCGGACGATCCAGTCCGGAGTAAACAGCTGAGTCGCCGCCGGGATGTTCTCTTTCGAGATTTTGATGTTCTTTTTCAAATTGGCAAAGACTTCGTCTTTCCACTCAGAATTGTAATACTGATACAGCCAGCCGATGATCTGGACCTGATCCTGGAAGTCTTCTTCCGGAATATCATGGACCAGGTGATACACCACTCCATTGGGGTCGATATAGCTGAACTGGAGGAAAGCCTCACTGATTTCATCTTCCCCGTCAAAAAGGCCGGGAAGCCAGGCGGCCAGTTCCCGGCAGCGTTTGCCCAACAGGAAGGTGAACAGAGCGTCGTTCTGATTTTTGTCCTTCCAGGCCAGGATCTGGGCTTTTTCTTCCGTAGTGAATTCAAGATCGGAATCAAAAGGCCGGGAAACCAGGTCCGGATCCACTTTATCCTTGACTTCAGATGAAAGGATCCGCATATGATCCGGGAAATAGTCATTGATTTCCATATACCGGATGGCCGCCAGACGGTTGAACCAGGTGGAGGCCATTTCCTCCATCAGGGCCTGGTACGCCGTCCCATAGGGAATGGCTTTGTCCTGGAGCAGGCGTTTTTCGATTTGCTTCCGGGCGGCGATGGCTTTCCCTTCCACAGCCAAAGGAGCTGCAGCCCCTACTTCAAAATACAGGACTTCTGAAGTGGAAGAAGGCAGGGGCTTTTGGATGCAGTTCGGCGTGATTCCCAACCGGCTTGCTTTTTGCTGCATTTCTTCCTTCAGGGTCACCCGGGCCCAGGTGGCAAAATTCCGAATGGCGGTTTTATTCATGACAATCTCCTTACTATCTCAGTTTGATTTCATCAGCGTTTTTCAAGGCTTCTTCCAACTTTTGCCGCAGTTTGGCCAGATAATCATCGATATCCTTCTCCTTCCGGAGAATGACTACGGATTGAGGCATCAAATCCCGGGCCAGAAGGGTTTTGACTTTCTTTTCTTTTACGGGAGTAGCAGGGGGAACATCCGGTGCAGCAGAAGGGGCCTCTCCCTGCGGCTTTGGTTTTTCTGCTTCTTTCCGGGCCAGTGCCGCATCCTCCCGGTCAAAGGTGTCCAGAAAATGCCGGCACTGGGACGCAGACCGTTCTCTGTACCCCAGCAGTTTGGAAATATTGTTTTCCCGTCCAGCGGATTCTTTCAGTTCTTCGAAAGTCCGGACTGCCTGGGTTTCATACTTGCCGGCATATTCCTTTCCCTGGAGGGCATCCTGTACAGTATGGGCATCTGCCTCAATAGCCTCCTCCACCTCTTTCCCAATGGGTTCCAGCACTTTCATGTAGGCATCCCGGAAAGAATCGTTGAGGGCCGGCAGATCTTTGATATTCCGATAAGGCGTTGGATTGGTTACGATATCCCGGATTTGTTTTGCCAATTCTTTCACCAGAGGCGCATCCAGCAGATGGTCTTTGTTTTCCTGATAAAGATGGAGGGGTGTCAAACCGCTTTCTACAAAGATTTTCTGCTGGCTTGCATTATCCAGGAAACTCTGG
>ERZ772881.3080-NODE-3080-length-10784-cov-3.456613_pt1 | contig 10784 bp, 10 predicted proteins | sample MGYA00580581_ERZ772881 | MGnify/ENA primary metagenome ERZ772881 (study PRJEB29015, sample SAMEA2737668) | human gut metagenome | biome: human gut; feature: human-associated habitat; material: faeces | place: China | collected 2012 ...
GCGAAAAGAACTTCTAATCACTCAGAGCATAGGCTCTTTCGTGAAGAAGTTCTAAGTTTCGCATGGCAAAACGCTACGCGTTTTGAATATAGATGTAGGTTATATAAAATATAATAAATATTGATTTTACTTATATCATAAAGTGTTGTATACTAAGAGACAGTGTGAGAGAAACATTGTTCTCTCAAAAGAGTAAGAGAGTTGAGTTAGATTTATCACGAATTGTGATAAAGAATGGAGGAAAACATATGGAAAAGTATTTTAAAAGAAAAAAATGGTATTACATTAGTAGCACTTGTGGTTACAATAGTAGTTTTACTGATACTAGCTGGAGTAAGCATTAATTTAGTATTAGGCAACAATGGAATAATAGCAAAAGCAAAAGAAGCAAGAGATAAATCAGCACAAGCAAGCCAAAATGATTTAATAGCCATGAATGAATTAGCACAGGCATTAGAAGGTTCTTTAAGTGGAAACAATGGTGGAAGTTCAAGTGGCGAAGATGAGCCAACTGCTAAAACATTAGTAGAAGCATATGATGCCGGAGAGCTAAAAATAGGGGACTATGTAAATTATAAGCCGATAGCTGGAAAATCTTACACAAGTATTACAAATGAAAATGGTTGGGCAGACCAAACTTACACAGTAGATACAAATACAACATGGAGAGTACTTGGAAAAGAAGATAACCATATATTATTAATATCTGGAAGTCCAATAAAAAAGAATATGAATGCAAGTTCGACAAATGATTGGGATAAAGATCCATATTTGTACATGAAAGGTGCATATTCTTACGTAAATTGTGAAACAATGTTAAAAAACATTTGTGCAATTTATAGTAATAATTATGGAACAGCGAGAAGCATAACAATAGAAGATGTAAATAAAGCATGCGGAGTAAAAGTAGAAGGCAATACAGTTTATTTAGAATCAGATGCAAATAAAACAAATATTGATAAAATGGGTGTACTTGGAAATAGTTATACTTATAAATCATCAGATTATACACCAGAAAGTTATATAAATGGGAAAAGTAAAGCGACAGCAGGACAAACCGTAACTGCTACAGGATATTATTATGATATAACATCAATGACTGGAACTAAAATAGGAAATACAACGTTAGGAAGTCTACTATTTGATAAAACAACAGACGATGGTAACTATGCAAAAGCATATTGGCTAGCCTCTCCTGGAGTGGTTGCGAACTCTGGCATTGCTTTCTTTGGGCCTGGTCTTGTGGATGTTTATGCTGCGACCGGCTACGACTGTTTCGACTCGAGTGGCCGCTGGCGTGCACACAGGTGTGGCGTGCGCCCTATCATAACTCTAAAATCTAATATCACAACGGCAGAAGTTAAAAAGCTAGATAATCAAAATGTAACAGAGGATACATGGATCGGATATAGTGCTTCATGGAGCGCTAATGGCTCTGAAAGTAATGGAGAAGCAGGAAATCATTAAACTCATGTAAATTAAAATATGCCCCAAGAAGGACTTGTGACTTCTGGGGCGGCCTCTAAAAGGAGCATTAATGAAACTTGAGCACTTACGAAAGACTAATAAATGAAAGAAAAGTTTAAAGTAATTGATTTTATAAAAGAATTAATTGTATATATGGATGCTAATTTGCAAAATTTTCCTAGAAAGAAAGTAGAAATAAAAACAAAACTAAAAAAGGGCAGAAACCTAATAATAGGACTGCTCTTTTTATAAATAACAAAACAAAGCTAATCTGTTATTTCGAAAATTATTGACTTTTTGAGCTTTTTTGAGTCTTCTAAATTTAGAAAAGATAAGCAACCACAGAACAGTGAAGTGTCGCTGAAATGATTTAAAAATAGAAATACATCTCTAACGGCCAAAAAGAGATGTGTTTTTTTCGTTGTCTAATATAAATTCAAAAAAGTACTTGAAAATTTCTTTATTTTAATATAGAATATGTCTGATAATAATAAAGAAGGAGTTGTTTATCATAAACGTATTAAAAAAATCTTTTATGCATATCAGGCGTTCTATAAAGCTTGCAGTACTAATTTTGCTGTCAGTAGTAATAATTGGAATGATGGTTGTATACTTTTTTAAACCAACATATTCAGTTTCATTAAATGGAGAGTTTATAGGATATACACAGAATAAGAGTGAACTACAAGCAAAAATAAATGATGCAATCCAAAAAGGTGATGGAGCAAATTTAGCTTTTATTCAAATTGACTCAATGCCAGAATACAAATTATGCTTATTAAAAAAAGATGTACAAACAAATGATGATGAAATTTATAATAAAATAGTTGGACAAGGTACTACATATTATAGATATTATGCAATACTAGAAGATGGCGAAGAAAAATATTATGTATCTAAATTTGAAGATGCAGAAGACATTGTAAAACAATTAAAAGATAAAGAGAGTACAAATAGTGATAAAATAACAATATTAGAAAAATATAATACAAGTGAAGCAACATTCACAGATGTTGAAACTTGTGTGGCAAGCTTATACAAAGAAAAACCAAAAGTGGTAGTAAAAAGAGTGGCTTCAACAGGTAGATCAGCAATTCCGCCTTCATCAGTAAACACAGGGGCAAAAGTTAATTTAGGAATAAGCTTAATAAGACCACTTTCTGGAACACTAACATCAAGATTTGGCTCAAGATGGGGAAAAACACATAAAGGTGTAGATATAGGAGCAAGCAAAGGCACAAAAATAGTTGCAGCAGCTGCTGGAAGAGTTACAGTATCACAATATGGATACAGTGGAGGATATGGTAATTATATAATGTTGTCGCATGGAAATGGCGTTCAAACAGTTTATGGGCACTGTACATCATTGCTAGTAAATGTTGGAGAATACGTTTCACAAGGACAAGCAATAGCAACAGTAGGAAGCACAGGAAGATCAACAGGAAACCATTTACACTTTGAAATAAGAGTAAATGGAATAGCACAAAATCCGCAAAACTACGTATATTAAAATAATAAAAAACTTGAAGAATGTTAAATTCTCCAAGTTTTTTTATTTTACAAAGTACTTTGTTGCAACTTTTACTACATGATTTTTTATTATAAGTGTTGCTGTTTCATGCAATTTAGCAGCTAATGCATCAGAATATTCAATATATGTACCAAACTCTGTTATTGCAGAGTAAAATGACCTTAAATTAGGATATTTCACGTTTACGTCGTTAAAGATTAAATAGTAGTAATCATTATACGAGTATAACAATGAAGATTTTGAAATTTTGTCCACATTTCCAAGCTCAGATGTGGATAAGAACTCTGCAAAATTGCAAAAATCCTCGAATGTATTGAACCTATATATTAGAGAAGCTGTAGACATATTAGGAACTTTTCTAGATACCTTAAATTTTTTCCTTTCTGGCTCATTCTTTGAACGGCTTCTTGTAATTGTAAGCATAAATGTTCCATTATCTAAAGCGTATGTTTCAACCTTCAATTGATAGTTATCTGTAATAAAACCATAATCTTTTTCTGCTTTATCTAGAACAGATAAGAATAATGATTGTGTTTCACTAGAGTCTGACATAAAAGAGTGTAAATCTAAGTCATTTGCTTCTAAATCTGCACTACTTAATGTTATTTTTATTTTATCATCATTAATTTTCTCAAACTTCATTTAGTACCTCCTAAGATATACTTATATTATACTACTAAAATATATCTAATTAAATGAACAAAATATGGAAATATTGTGTTTATATATTATATTACTGTTATCTAATAAATGTAATATTTAATATACCACATAAAAAGCAAAAAATAAAGCGAAATTTGACGAAAATGAAAAAATATATTTAACTTTTAGTATTGAAAAAAACTCGATTTCAAGATATAATACAAAATGTAAAATTGAATTAGAAAAACGTTGTATCCGTAGGAGATAGAACTTTACATAAAACTAATTCGCAATAAAAAACGGAGGATAAAAATATGAAAAACAAAAATACATGGATATGCATACTATTCATTTTAGCAGGACTTGTTATAGGAGGTTTAATAGGGCAACTTACATCAGGGGTTGACTTCCTATGGTGGCTATCATACGGTCAAGAATTTGGACTATCTGCAAATTCACCACTTGTACTTGACTTAGGAATAGCAAAAGTAACATTCGCACTAATGTTTAAAATAAACATTGCAAGCATAATTGGCGTAATAATTTCAATTTTCATATATAGAAAAGCATTATAAGTTTTATAGAAAAATAGTGGTGGAAAGGATTTATATTGACTATAAAAAAATTACCATCAACAGAAAGACCATATGAAAAAGCACAAATGTATGGAATTGAAAATTTATCAAATTCAGAATTATTAGCAATAATAATAAAAACAGGAACAAAAGAAAAAACATCAGTACAACTCGCACAAGAAATTTTATCAATAGAAAGTAAAAATAAAGAAAATATTCAGTTTTTGCAAGATATTTCACTAGAAGAGCTAACAAAAATTAAAGGAATAGGAATTGTTAAGGCAATTCAGATTAAAGCTGTATGCGAAATGGCAAAAAGAATTTCAAAACCACTAAATGCTAACAAAGTGCAAATAATGTCATCAGCATCAGTGGCAAATTTGTTAATGAATGAGATGAAATACGAAAAAAGAGAAAAAGTAAAAGTACTAGTTTTAAATACAAAAAATGTGCTAATTAAGATTATAGATGTGTCATATGGTGGCACAAATTCAGCAATAATAGAGCCAAAGGATATATTAGCAGAACCAACAAAGATGGGAGCACCAAAGATTATTTTGGTACATAATCATCCGAGTGGAGACCCAACGCCGAGCAAAGAAGATATAGAAACAACCAAAAGATTATATAATGCAGCTACATTATTAGGCATAGAGCTATTAGACCACATTGTAATTGGAAACGAAAGATACACAAGCGTATTTTCAATAGGAGGATTGAGGTAAACAATGAATTTTTTTACATTTGTATCGAAAGACATAGGGATGGATTTAGGAACATCTAATATTTTGCTAACAATAAAAGGAAAGGGAATAGTTCTAAACGAGCCTTCTGTTGTGGCAATAAATAGACAAAACAACCAAATTGTTGCAACAGGGCATGAAGCAAAGGAGATGCTTGGCAGAACTCCAGAACAAATTAGAGCAGTAAGACCAATGAAAGACGGTGTTATTGCGGATTTTACTGCAGCACAGATGATGATTAAAAATGTAATTACAAAAGTTTGTAAAAGATATAATGCTGGTAGGCCAAGAGTTGTAGTAGGCGTTCCATCTGGAATTACCGAGGTTGAAGAAAGAGCCGTTGAAGAAGCTGTAACTCAAGCAGGAGCAAGAGAAGTGTATTTAATAGAAGAACCTATGGCGGCAGCAATCGGTGCAGGAATAGACGTGGCAGAACCAACAGGAAATATGGTAGTAGATATAGGCGGAGGAACAACTGAAGTAGCCGTAATATCTCTGGGTGGAATAGTTGTAAGCGATTCTATAAGAGTTGCAGGTGATACCATGGATGATGAGATTATTAATTATATAAAAAATAATTTAAATCTAGCAGTAGGAAGTACAACAGCAGAGCAAGTTAAGCTCGAACTTGGTTGTGCAATTACGCTAGTAACACAAAAATCTATGGAAATAAGAGGTAGAGAGCTAACAACAGGATTACCCGAAAACAAAATTGTAACATCTGAGCAAGTTCAAGAGGCAATGGCTCCTTCTATAGAAAAAATTATAGATTTAGTTAAAGCAACCCTTGAAAAAACACCACCAGAGCTAGCATCAGACATAATAGAGCGTGGAATAGTGTTAACAGGTGGAGGAGCTTTAATAAAAGGAATAGATACATTAATTTCTCAAAAAATAGAAATTCCAGTTTATGTAGCAGATAGACCACTTGATTGTGTTGCAAATGGAACTGGTAAAACAATAGAAGATATGGACAAGCTTAGAACGGCGTTAATTAGGAATAGAAGAAGATAAACTATAGCCAAAATTGTAATTATTTTTCAATTATCAGAAGGAGGCATTAACTATAAATGTATAGGAACAAGAAAACCGGCATAATAGGAGTAATTATTACTATTATAGTTTTAGTTGTAATTGTAATTATTTCAAACATAAAAATTGAAGATTTTTCACATATAGGTGGAGCATTAAGTTCTTTTGTAATGCCAGTTCAAAATGGAATTACTTACATAAAGAATAAATTTAGTGGAAACAGCACATTTTTCTCAGACCTTGCAACTATAAAAGAAGAAAATAAAACCTTAAAAGAGCGTAACAGTGAACTTGAAAAATCTTTAAGAGAATTGGAAGTAATAAAGTCTGAAAATGAAACATTAAAAGAATATGTAAATTTAAAGGATAAATATACAGAATACACAACTATTCCAGGCTATGTAATTAATAAAAATACAAGCAACTACAGCAACATAATAGTAATAAACATTGGTAAAAATGATGGTGTAGATGTTGGAATGCCAGTAATTGCCGATGCAGGATTAGTCGGACATATAATTTCTGTTACAGATACAACTGCAAAGGTACAAACTTTATTAGATACATCTAGTGCGGTAAGTAGTGTAGTTGGAACTGCAAGAGATTCTGTTATAATAAAAGGAAATCTAGAAAATTCAAACATGCTAAAAGGAACATATATACCAACTTCTGCGGCATTACTAGAAGGTGACAAGGTTGAAACCTCTGGGTTAGGTGGAATATACCCAAAGGGAATTACAATAGGAACCGTAAAAAAAATAATAGAAACAAAAAATTTAACTAACAGATATATTTTAGTAGAACCTGCCGTTAATTTTGATAAGCTGGAAACGGTTTTAGTAATTATTAAATAGGATAAGCATTTTTATGAAAGGAGCTGAGTTGGAAAAGGATTAAATTTTGGCAAGGAAAATGAATTCAAAAGGTAAGGGCGCGCATACTTGTTGTATGTAACCGCGTTTTGAATGAAATTTGACGTAGCCAAAATTGTAATTATTTTTCAACGTACAACGATGAAAAAAACAATTACAATACTATGTTTAGTATTAATATTTTTTCTAATATATTTTTTGCAAGCAAATTTTTTTACTTGGTTCAACATAGCTGGTATAATGCCTAATCTATACGTAATTCTTGTACTATTTATAGGTTTGTTTATGAAAAGAAAATTAGGAGTAGTATTCGGTTTTGCATTTGGGCTATATTTAGATATAATACTTGGTAAAACCGTTGGAATATCTGCTTTTGCACTAGGTGCAATCGGACTAATTGGCGAGATATTGAGTAAAAATTTTTCAAAAGATAGTCGTTTTATAGTAACACTAATGGTTATAATTACAACGGCAATCTATGAAACAGTTTTATATATTTTTACAATGCTTAGAACAGAAGGAACAATTGAAATATTAGCATTTTCAAAAATACTTCTTGTTGAGCTTGTGTTTAACACATTAATAACAATAATAATATATCCATTAATAAAAAAAGCTGGATATTATGTAGAAAATTTATTTGATGATAAGTTTATTTTAACAAGATATTTTTAAATTATTAATAATATTGTGCAAAGTTTTCTAATGGATAAATTATTACACAGTAAATTTAAAAAATAGAAATACTAAAATTTAGTTTTATTTGTAAGAAGGTGATTAATTGGGAAAAGAAAAAGCTAAAAATGATAGAATTAGATATAATATATTAACAATATTAGTATATATAGTTGGAATTGTGCTACTTGCTCAATTATTTAATCTTCAAATTGTGCATGGAGAAGAGTATAGGGAAACTTCAAACACAAAGCTTACAAGGGAAAGTGTACTAAAGGCAGATAGGGGAAGTATTAAAGATAGTTCTGGAACAATGCTTGCAACAGTTGATGCCCAGTATTCAATAGTTTTATATAAAACAAAGGTTAACAACGAGACTTTAAACACAACAATATTGAAATTGTTAAACATATTATCCACAAACGGTGACTCATATGTGGATAACTTTCTTATAGATGTTAATCCATACAGGTTTAAACTGGAAGAAGAAGAGAGTCAGAAAAAGTGGAAAAAAGCGAATAACATAGATGAAGATGCAACAGCTGAAGAAGCTTTTAACTATTTTAAAAATAAATATGGTATTACATCTGACAATGTAGAAGACATAAGAAAAATACTAGCAATAAGATATGAAATATCATATAAGGGATATAGCAGTACAAAATCTATAGAAATAGCAAGCAATATAAGCAGACAAAGTTTAGAGCAGATAAAAGAGAGAAATGCAGAGTTTTCTGGTGTAGAGGTTGTTGAAACTCCAGTAAGAGTCTATCCACTAAAAACAACAGCTTCTCATATATTAGGGAGAATTGGTAGAATAGAAAGTAGTGAGCTTGAAGGGAACGAAGACATATATAATCAGAACGATATCATAGGAAAATCTGGAATTGAATATGTATTTGAAAAATACTTAAAAGGAACAGATGGCGTAAAGCAAATAGACATGAACGTTGATGGTACAATAACAGACGAATATGTATCAAAAGAGGCTGTTTCTGGTTCTGATGTAATATTAACAATAGATTCTAAGTTACAGGCTGTAACAGAACAGGCACTGGCAAACAACATAAATAAAATTGCAAACCATGGTTTCTCGCAAGAAAATAACCCAGCAGATGCTGGTGCAGCGGTTGTTTTAAATGTAAAAACAGGTGAAGTAATCGCGATGGCAAGTTATCCAGACTACGACCCATCTGCTTTCGTAAATGGAATAGACACAAATACATGGAATTACTATATAAACGGAGATACAAAACCATTGGAAAACAAGGCAATATCTGCAATGTATTCTCCGGGTTCTACGTACAAAATGGTAACAGCACTTGCAGGACTCGAAACAAGTACAATTACCCCGAAAACAAAAATAAATGATACAGGAGTATTCAGAAAATACAATAGCTCTTGGAAATGCTGGAATAGACATGGACATGGATATTTAAATGTATCGCAGGCAATAGAACATTCATGTAACTACTTCTTCTATGATTTAGGAGATAGACTTGGAATAGATAATCTTGCAAAATATTCATATTATTTGGGGTTAGGCCACAAAACAGGAATAGAACTTAAAGGAGAAATTGATGGTGTACTTGCAAGCAACGAAATTGCAAAACAAGAAAACAGAGTATGGAATCCAGGAGAAACAATTTCTGCTGCAATAGGTCAGAGTTACAACACATTTACTCCATTACAAATGGCAAAATATGTTGCAATGATAGCAAATAGAGGCAAAAACTTAGATGTTACAATAGTAAAATCTATAATAAATCCAGACGGAAGTGAAGTTTCAAGAGACGAATACGAATCATATGTAAACGAGAAGCTAGGTTTACAACAAGAAAATGTAGAAGAAATGAACTTCAAAGAAGAAAACATAGAAGCCATACTAGAAGGAATGAGAGGAGTTACAAGCGAATCTGGAGGAACAGCATATTCAACTTTCAGAAACTTCAACATAGAAGTAGGAGGAAAAACAGGTTCTGCTCAAACAGGTGTACAAGGTAAAACAAACGCATGGTTTGTTGGGTTTGCACCATTCGATGACCCAGAAATTGCAATAGTAGTATTTGTTAGAAATGGTGGGCACGGAAGTTACACAGCAGAAGTTGCAAGAGATATAATAGCCCAATACTTTGGAATGAACACAAACCAAGTTACAGAAAACACAACAGCAATACCAACAGTACAAATAATAAACTAAAAATGAACATCTGATAAAGCTAAAATAGAAAGTGCAAATATAAATATAAAAGAGGATGTAAATATGAAAAGTTGCATAACAATAAATCTAAAAAAAGACAACATAGTAATAAAAATAAATGAAGATTTTTCACAAGAAGATATAATGTACTCATTAAGAAAGAAAATACCAGAACTAAAAAAATTATATCAGAGTGAAAAAACGCCAATAGTAATAACAGGAAAGGTACTAAAAAATAGAGAAATAGACGAAATACAAGAATTAATAAAAAAGCACCTCGATGTAAAAATAAAATTTGATAGCCCAAGAACATTAGGACTACACGGAATTACAAAAACATATTGCAAAGAAATAGCAACATCAGAAACAAAATTTCATAGAGGCTCAGTAAGGTCTGGACAAAAAGTAGAATTTGAAGGAAGTCTAGTAATAATAGGAGATGTAAACGATGGAGCAGAAGTAATTGCAGGGGAAAACATAATAGTTTTAGGCGACTTGAGAGGCCTTGCACACGCAGGTGCAAAAGGCAATAAAGAAGCAATAATAGCAGCATCTTCAATAGAAGCTCCACAGCTAAGAATCTCTAACATAATAAAAGAAAGAGAAAGAGAAGAAATACTAGAAAGCACACAAAAAACATATGCATATGTAGATGCAGATGGAAAAATGGAATTAGAATAGGCAGAAAAAATTATAGCATAAGCAACCAAAAATATAATAAAGTTTAAATAAATCCTCAGATTTCAAGAAAATTGAAAGCCTGTGGATTTTTATGTATAGATGAAAATGTTATTTTCCCAAATTTTTTACAAAATATAAAATTTGCAATACAACAAAATACAACAAAAAACGACAAATTGAAAAAGTTAAAGAAAAACTATTGCACACGTGTGAAAGTAATGATATTATTTTACTTGCATAAATAAATTATTATGTGAGAAAATAAACCAAGGAGGAAGAAATTTATGTTAAAAAACAAAAAAGGAATTACACTAGTTGCGTTAGTCGTTACAATAGTAGTTTTGTTAATTCTTGCAGGAGTAAGTA
>ERZ772881.3086-NODE-3086-length-10757-cov-4.783125_pt1 | contig 10757 bp, 7 predicted proteins | sample MGYA00580581_ERZ772881 | MGnify/ENA primary metagenome ERZ772881 (study PRJEB29015, sample SAMEA2737668) | human gut metagenome | biome: human gut; feature: human-associated habitat; material: faeces | place: China | collected 2012 ...
GCATTACTCGACGGGCGTGATAGTGCGCCGCGCCCGTCGCTAATGGGTTAGGAACATCGATGACAGAAGGAGAAATCGATGAGTAAGAAAGAATGCATCGCGATGCTCCTCGCAGGAGGACAGGGCAGCCGATTGGGGGCACTCACCCAAAAGATCGCCAAGCCGGCGGTTAGCTTTGGTGGCAAGTTCCGCATTATCGACTTTGCGCTGTCTAACTGCATCAACTCCGGGATCCGTCGTATGGGCGTGATCACCCAGTACCAGTCCCACACTCTGGTGCAGCACATTCAGCGCGGCTGGTCATTCTTCAATGAAGAAATGAACGAGTTTGTCGATCTGCTGCCAGCACAGCAGAGAATGAAAGGGGAAAACTGGTATCGCGGCACCGCAGATGCCATCTACCAGAACCTGAACTTCATCGACCTCGCCGATCCGGAATATGTCCTGATCCTCTCGGGTGACCACATCTACACGATGGATTACTCCTGGATGCTCGATGCGCACAAGGCCAATAAGGCAGAGGCTACGATCGGCGTCATCGAAGTACCATGGGAAGAGGCTCCGCGCTTCGGCATCATGAACACGGACAAGACGGGCCGCATCGAGGCATTCGAGGAGAAGCCGGCTAAGCCGAAGAGCAACCTCGCTTCGATGGGTATCTACATCTTCAATAAGGACTTCCTCAAGAAGTATCTCGAGGAGGATGCCAAGGACGAGACGTCGAGCCATGACTTCGGCAAGAACATCATCCCGAAGATGCTCGCCGACAAGGCGCGCCTCTATTCGTACGCTTTCGATGGCTACTGGAAGGATGTCGGAACGATCGAGAGCCTCTGGCAGGCCAACATGGACCTGCTGCAGGATCAGCCGCCGTTTGAGCTCAATGGCGACTGGAAGATCTACTCCTCGAATCCTTCGATGCCGCCGCACTATGTAGGCCCTGACGCCACGGTCCGCAACTCGATGATCAGCGAAGGCTCGATGGTCCTCGGCGATGTCGAGAACTCGGTCATCTTCCCGGGCGTCCGCATCGGCAAGGGCGCGAAGGTCCGCAATTCGGTCATCATGCCGTCGACGGTCGTGCGCGAGAATGCCGTCGTCGACTACGCGATCGTCGCACAGAACTGCGAGATCAGTGAAGGAGCAAAAGTAGCAGGTGAGAAGGGTGCCATCACGGTCATCGCAGATGGCGAGACAGTCGTAGCAGCAGCGGCGGGCAGCAAGCAGGCCGGCTAAGATTATCAGCTCTCAACTAGTAGATACAACAGAACACAGACCAGAAGATCGGAGTGAATCAAATTGAAAACAGTAATGGGGATCATCAATCTTCAGGAAGACAACAGTCTCATCCGAGAGCTGACAGACCGTCGTGTCGTCGAATCGCTGCCGTTTGCCGGCCGCTACCGCCTCATCGACTTTGCTCTGTCGAGCATGGTGAACTCGGGCATCCAGAATGTCGGCGTCATGCTGCCAGACAAACCGCGTTCGGCCCTGGATCATCTCCGTTCCGGTAAGGATTGGGATCTGGCCCGCCGTCATGACGGCCTCTTCTACCTGCCGGCTCCGCATGATGAGGAATCCAGCCGCCGTGGCGATCTCAAGAACTTCTACTACAACCTCGACTTCTTCGAGCACAGCTCACAGAAATACGTCCTGCTGGCAGGCGGCAGCTTCGTCTACAACATCAACTTCAACGAGCTGCTGCGCTTCCACCAGAACACGAATGCCGATATCACGATGGTCTACTACACGGCTGCGCAGGAAGCTGCGGGCCGTAGCACCGTCATCGAGACGGCTGAGAACGGCCTCGTCGAGGATATCGCCGAGAAGCCGGCCATCTACGATGGATCGAAGGTCTCGATGAACGTCTTCCTCATGGAGAAGCGCATCTTCGTCGAGATGATCCGCTACAGCTACGAGCATGGCGGACAGGATCTGCTGCTCGACGGCATTATCCGCCGCGCAGACGAGTACAACATCTATGCCTATGAGCACGATGGCTACGTTGCGCATGTCGATTCGACGGCTTCGTACTACAAGGCCAACATGGACATCCTCGAACCGTCGGTATGGGAAGAGCTCTTCATGGGCGAGAATTCCATCTACACGAAGGTCAAGGACGAGGTTCCGGTCCAGTACAAGGACACGGCCGTCGTCAAGAATTCGCTGATTGCCAATGGCTGCATCATCCGTGGTGAGGTCGAGAACAGCATCCTGTTCCGCGGCGTGACCATCGAGAAAGGCGTCAAGGTCAAGAACTCCATCATCATGCAGAAATGCGATGTGCAGGAGAATTCCCTGCTCGAGAATGTCATCTGTGATAAGAACGTAGTGATCACGAAGGAGAAATGGCTCAAGGGAGCGCAGAACTATCCGCTGATTGTTGCGAAAAATGTGGTGATCTAAGATTGGGACAAGCCGTTGTAAATAGAAATGCGCCAGCAGGTATGGGCTGGCACCTGATTTACGACGGCTTTTCTTTTATAGAACAAGTGAGTCTATAGAAAACAAGTAAGTCAAAGCCAAGGGGAGTGTTTTTTTTGGCACGAGAAACAAAGGAACAGAAACAGAAGAGCCGCGAGTTCGATAAGCTCAAGGAAAATCTGAAAATCCGTTTTGTCAATACGGCGCATCTGATGTATGGCCGCGAGATCAAGGACCTCACGAAGAATGAGGTTTACCAGACGGTAGCCGCAACGGCGAAGCAGTCCATCTCCGACAACTGGATCAAGACGAATAAGACGTATGCTGAGCGTCAGGAAAAGCAGATCTATTATTTCTCGATCGAATTCCTGCTCGGCCGCCTGCTCAAGTCGAACCTCATCAATCTCGGCATCGAGGAGGCCGTCAAGGAAGTCCTCGAGGACTTCGACCTCAGCCTCGTCAAGACGTTCGAGGAAGAGCCGGATGCAGGTCTTGGCAACGGCGGCCTTGGCCGACTCGCTGCCTGCTTCATCGACTCGATGGCGGCACACCGCCTGCCGGGCCACGGCTGCAGCATCCGCTATCAGTACGGCCTGTTTGAGCAGAAGATCATCGAGGGCAACCAGGTCGAGATCCCGGACAACTGGCTCAAGAACGGCTTTGCCTGGGAGTACCGCAAGCCGGATAAGGCCATCGACGTCAAGTTCAACGGCAATGCCTACATGAAGAAAATGCCGGACGGCAGCCTCAAGCTCGTCTACGAAAATCCGATGACGGTCATGGCAGTGCCGTACGACGTGCCGATTGTCGGCTACCACAACAACACGGTCAACACGCTGCGCCTCTGGAACGCAGAGGTCAACCGCGATTTTTCGGATTACGGCCGCCTGACGCAGGAACAGATGCGCCAGAAGAACGACTATCGCAACTTCGTCGAGAGCATCACGCGCTACCTCTATCCGGATGACAGCACGTACGATGGCCGCCGCCTGCGCCTTATCCAGGAGTACTTCTTCGTCTCCGCCGGCGTCCAGAGCATCGTGCGCCATTACAAGAAGGTCGGCATGGACATCCACGATTTCGCCCAGAAAATCGCCATCCACATCAACGATACGCATCCGGCACTCTGCGTCGCCGAGCTCATGCGCATCCTCGTCGATGAGGAAGGCCTCGAGTGGAACGAAGCATGGGCCATCACGAAGAACACGATCGCCTATACGAACCACACGATCATGCCGGAGGCACTCGAGAAGTGGCCAATCGACATGTTCAAGCCGTTGCTGCCGCGCATCTACATGATCATCGACGAGATCAACCGCCGCTGGCTCATCGACGTGCGCGACCGCTATCCGAACAACGAGCAGAAGGTCCACGAGCTCTCGATCATCCAGGACGGCATGGTCCACATGGCTCGCCTGTCGATCGTCGGTTCGCACAGCGTCAACGGCGTTGCGAAAATCCATACGGACATCCTGAAGTCCACGACGCTGCACGAATTCTACGAGTACAATCCGCGCATGTTCAACAACAAGACGAACGGCATCACGCACCGCCGCTGGCTCATGGGCGCGAACCCGGAGCTCTCAGACCTCATCGATGCGACCATCGGCAGCCGCCGCTGGCACCGTCATCCGGAGCAGCTCGACCTGCTCAACGATTATGTTGAGGACAAGCCGTTCCTCGAGAAACTCGGCGCCATCAAGCACCTGCGCAAGGAAGCTCTGGCGAAGTACGTCAAGGAGCACAATGGCATCGATGTCGATCCGGACAGCATCTTCGATATCCAGGTCAAGCGCATCCACTCGTACAAGCGCCAACTCATGAACATCCTGCACATCATGTACCAGTACCATAAGCTCAAGACCGACCCGAATTTCGACATGCTGCCGACGACGTACTTCTTCGGCGGCAAGGCCGCCCCGGGCTACTACATCGCCAAGGAGACCATCCGCCTCATCAATGCAGTCGCGGATAAGATCAACAACGATGCGAGCATCAAGGGCAAGATCAAGGTCGTCTTCATCGAGAACTTCGGCGTCTCGATCGGCGAGATCGTCTATCCGGCAGCCGATGTCAGCGAGCAGATCTCCACGGCATCGAAGGAAGCTTCGGGCACGGGCAACATGAAGTTCATGATGAACGGCGCAATCACGCTCGGTACGCTCGACGGCGCGAATGTCGAGATCCGCGATGCGGTCGGCGGCGACGAGAACTGCGTCATCTTCGGCCTCAAAGCGGAGGAAGTCCTCAACTACTATGCGACGGGCACCTACTCGGCCTGGGATGAGTACAACACGAATGAGAACGTGCGCCTCGTCGTCGACCAGCTGACGGACGGCACGTACGGCAACTTCCAGTCGCTGTTGGATTACCTGATCCGCGCGAACGACGAGTTCTTCATCCTCAAGGATTTCAATGCCTATGCGGATGCGCACGTCGAGATCATGAAGCGCTATCAGAAGCGCTTCCAGTGGCTGAAAGCCTCGGCTGTCAACATCGCAAACTCGGGCGTCTTCTCGTCCGACCGCACGATTGATGAATACGCAAATGAGATCTGGCAGGTCAAGCCAGTCATGATTCCGTAAGCTGTGAACCGCAGGGGCACTGCCCCTGCCTGGTTCCAAGGGGATACACAGAGGGGGATTATTGTGAAAACATCAGAATTAAGCGAGTTCGACCTCTACCTCTTCCATCAGGGGACGAACTATCATGCATACGAGATGCTCGGCGCTCATTTTGTCGAGCGTGATGGCAAGAAGGGCGTGCGCTTCGCCGTTTGGGCACCGCATGCGAAATCCATCAGCGTCGTCGGCGACTTCAATGAGTGGGACACGCGCGTGAATCCGATGACGCGCGGCCGCGATGGCGAGATCTGGGAGGTCTTCATCCCGGACATCGAAGAGGGGGCTGTCTACAAATATGCGATCGAGCCGCAGTGGGGTGGCCCGCGCATCATGAAGGCTGACCCGTACGGATTCTACGCCGAGAAGAAGCCGAACACGGCTTCGCGCGTCTACGACCTCTCGAAGTACGAGTGGAAGGATGGCGACTGGTTTGAGCAGAAGAAGAAGGAGTCGTCCTACGAACGCCCGATGCTGACGTATGAAGTCCATGCGGGCTCCTGGCGCCGCACGAAGGACGGCGAGTATCTTTCTTACCGCGACCTCGCAGACCAGCTCATCGACTACGTCAAGAAGATGAACTACACGCACATCGAGTTCATGCCGCTCTGCGAGCATCCATTCGATGGTTCGTGGGGCTACCAGATCACGGGCTATTACGCCGTGACGAGCCGCTTCGGCACGCCGGATGACTTCCGCTATCTTGTCGACAAAGCCCATGAGAATGGCATCGCCATCATCATGGACTGGGTCCCGGGCCACTTCTGCAAGGATGAGCAGGGCCTGCGCCACTTCGATGGCCAGACGCTCTACGAGTCCGACAACGAGCAGCTCGCCGAGAACTGGGAGTGGGGCACGACGAACTTCGACTACGGCCGCACGGAGGTCCAGAGCTTCCTGATCTCGAACGCGATGTTCTGGTTCGAGGAGTTCCACATCGACGGCCTGCGCATCGACGCAGTCGCGAACATGCTCTACCTCAACTACGGCCGCAAGGATGGCGAGTGGACGCCGAACAAGTACGGCGACACGGGCAACCTCGAGGCCATGGACTTCCTCAAGAAGCTCAACGAGAGCATCTTCAAGTACCATCCGCAGGCCTTGATGATTGCTGAGGAATCGACGGCTTGGCCGCTGATCTCGAAGCCGGTCTACATGGGCGGCATGGGCTTTAACTACAAGTGGAACATGGGCTGGATGAACGATATGCTCAAGTACATGTCGCTCGACCCGATCTACCGCAAGTGGAACCACGACAAGGTCACGTTCTCCTTCATGTACGCCTTCAGCGAGAACTTTGTGCTGCCGCTCTCGCACGACGAGGTCGTGCACGGCAAGTGCTCGCTGATCAGCAAGATGCCGGGCGATTACTGGCAGAAGTTCGCCGGCCTGCGCACGTTCTTCGCGTACTGGATCGCACATCCGGGCAAGAAGCTGCTGTTCATGGGCGGCGAGTTCGGCCAGTTCATCGAGTGGAATTACGACGACAGCCTCGACTGGCATCTGCCGCAGCAGTACCCGATGCACAAGAAGATGCTCGAGTACAGCCGCGCACTCAATAAATTCTATTGCGACCACAAGGCACTCTGGCAGGTCGACTTCGACTGGAATGGCTTCCAGTGGATCGACTGCAACGACAACGAGAACAGCATCGTCTCCTTCATCCGCAAGGCGGAGGACCCGTCCGACTACCTCGTCGCCGTCTGCAACTTCACGCCGGAGGTCCGCCATGGCTACCGCATCGGCGTGCCGGAGAAGGGCAGCTACATCGAGGTATTCAACTCGGACGACGAGGCCTTCGGCGGCAGCGGCGTCAAGAACGAGGGCGAGATCAAGACGGAGGATGTCAAGTGGCATGACCGCGATCAGTCCATCGTGCTGACGATTCCGCCGATGGCAACTATCTATCTGCGCCACAAGGGACAGCTGGCCGCTGGCCGGAATTCTTTTGACGAGGCTCCGGCGGAGCTCGAAGTCAGAGGCCATGAAGAAAAAAGTTCTGCCGACAAGGCAGAAGCCGCCGAAGCAAAGCCAAAGAAGACGGTGCGCAAGCGCACGGCTGCCAAAAAGGCAGAGACGTCTGCAGAAGTTCCGGAAGAGAAGCCGAAGCGCCGCGGCCGTCCCCGCATGACGGAGGAAGAGAAGGCTGCGGCCAAGGCCAAGAGAGAGGCTGAGAAAGCGCCGAAGAAGACGACGCGCCGCCGCTCTGCGGCCAAGACGACAGCCAAGAAGACGACGCGCAAGACGACGAAGAAGACAGCCAGCAAGACGGCAAAAGCTGCAGCTGCTGAATCCTGATTCTATTCTTGATGTTATTCTTGTTACTGATACTGCAATATCCACTATGAGGGGGATTCATGAATGAAAGTTCTATATGTTGCTTCTGAGGCTGTTCCTTTTGCCCAGCGGGCGGTTTGCCTGTTTGTCAATAAAAAAGTCTTGCAAAAGGGCGTCAAAAAGGTGAGCACCTTCAACACCCAATAAACATGTCTGGACTGCATGTGGCGAGCCCCAACGCTCACCTTTTGGTGCGCTAACAGGGCGAGCTCTTTTGCAAGAGTTTTGGAGCTCTTTTGCGAGCGTCAGGTGCGCGAAATGTACACGCTCTTTTGCTCACCTTCTGGAGCCCCAAAGCCCTTGTTCAAAAAGAGCTCCGCTGCCGGTGCATGGACTGTGTAAGCCGGTAACTTTCGCCGGAGAAGATCACAATATGGCTGTGGTGGATCAATCGGTCAACCAAAGCTGCCGTCAGCCTGTTGTCTCCAAAGACGGTGTTCCACTGAGAAAACTCCAAGTTGGAGGTAATAATCAGGCTCTTGCGCTCGTAGCAGTCAGAGATCACTTGGAACAGCAGCTCGGCTGCGTCCTTGTGCAGCGGTACAAAGCCAATTTCGTCAATCACAATCAGCTCCACCTTTTTCAGAGAGCCGAGGAAGTTGTTGAGAGTGCCTTTGTTGTTCTTCTCGAGCAGGAGATTGGCAAGACCAGCTGCGGTAAAGAACTGCACCTTTCGCCCCTCTTGGCAAGCTTTCAGGGCAATGGCCGTGGCAAGATGTGTCTTGCCTGTACCAACTGTTCCCATAAAGATCAGGTTTTCCTTGGGAGTGAGAAAGTGCAGATCGGTCATATATTCCTGCGTTAAACCGCTGGGAAGTTGAATGGCAGAATTCCAGACAAACTCATCCAGGGTTTTCAGTACACGGAACCCTGCTGTTTTCACCATACGGTTAATGCGGTTGGCCTCTCGCTCCTGTAACTCCAGCTTTAGAAGCTCGGTCACGTACTGCTCGGTGTTCTCGTACCGTACCGAGCGCCAGCCCTTTGCCATACCGCCCAGCTTTACCTGCCGCATCATCAGTTCAATCTGCTCAGCCATGGGCATCGCCCCCCATCAGGCCATCGTAAATGGAAAGATTGGGATTGTAGTTCAGCATTGGGCCGGAAGTCAACTGCAATGGGTCAGGACGGTATTCCTTTTTCGCCACCATGTAGTAGCACTGGCGCAGACTGTCAGTGTCGGTTCTTCCGTTCTGTGCGGCCAGCTCCAGTGCATCATCACACAGGTCGGCATTGCCGTCGTTCACGATTTCGCTGAGAAGTTGTAGGGCGTTCTTGCGCTCTTTGCCTTGTGTGGAGGCCAAGTAAGTCTGCCACTGTTGCGGCATCTGGTGGAAGAACCGGGTGTTTTCCATTGCTCTGGGCTTTTTGCAAAGGGTTGCCACATACTGCGTCCAGTCATAGATTTCATCATTCTGCTTGTAACTGCGCCGGAAACTACCAACGGCATGGTGGTCATGGAAAAATTCAATGTGGTCAAAGAAGATTTTGGCCTGCACCACTTCCCCGGCAAGTACCGGGGACAGTCCGTACCGGTTCGTGTCAATCACCACAAAACCGGTCTTGCTCACAGTCAGCGTAGAATAGCGGAATACCGTGAATGGATAATCCGGCAGATTCAGCAGCGCATCCGCATCTGCCTGCCACAGTTCCAGGATCGGAACCTTGTGGATGTAGTGGTCACGCTGGGCATCTTTTTCGCACCATCCCCACAGGTATTCCTCATTAAATTTCTCAAAGGAAGTAATAGTGGGAACCGGCACAAAGGCATTTCTGCGGCTGTACCCAACCTTGTTCTCCACATTTCCCTTCTCGTTGCCAGAGGCCGGATTACAGAACTCGGCCTGGAAACGGTAGTGCAGCATAAAACGGCTAAAACCCTCTGTGAGAAATCGCTCTGTGCCTCGCAAGACCTGTGCAACAGCGGTGGTCATGTTATCGAAACGAAGCCGGGGCGGTACACCGCCCATGTGCTCGAAGATGCGCTTCATACCTTCCATCAGGCACTCCTGGTTCTGCGAGGGGAATGCTTGCGTATAACCCATATTAGAGTGCGGGAAGGAGATGGTCAGAGCGTAGCCCTTCTGCTCCTGCCCTCCGGCGTCATAATACAGGAACTCCCCGAAATCCACTTGTCCGCATCCTGGTGTGCGTTCCAAAGGAAGAAACCCTGCGCTTTGGACTTTCATTACATACTTCTTCTTGCGGACATATCGCTTCACGCTGGAGTAGCTGCCCCTAAAGCCGTACTCGTCCCGTAGGCGACAGAACAGTCGCCAGGCTGTATGCCGCTGCTTTCTTGGAACCTTGCGGTCTGCTTCCAGCCAGCCGTCCACAATGGGAATGAACTCACCCAGCACCGGATAACTCGTTGGCTCAGTATCCGGGAGATTGTCCTCGTTCCAGTTTTCCTTCTGGGCGTATTTCTGGACAGTTTCAAAGCTGTGACCTGTGATGCGAGATATTTCCCGCAAACTTTTCTCTTCATTTTCGTAGAGATCTTTGATATACTGCACTTGAGCCATTCTTAACACCTTTCCGCTACCTCCTTAGTTTATTCGACACAAACTAATGGTAGCTATAATTTGGGGGGGGGTGACAACGGCTCATTTTTTGTGCCATTTGGGGTGCTCACATTTTGGCGCCCTTTTGCTCGATTTCTATTTTACCGAAAACACCGGTGAGGCGAACCTATATCCAGAAGAAGAATAACCGCAAAAAGCTGCGTCCCTTAGGTATACCAACCTTTACTGACAAATTGGTGCAGGAAGTGTTGCGGATGATACTGGAAGCGGTATATGAACCTATCTTTCTGGATGTCTCCCACGGTTTTAGGCCAAAAAGAAGTTGTCATACGGCCTTAAAACAGTTGAGACGGGAGTTCAACGGTACGCGTTGGTTTGTTGAAGGCGACATCAAAGGTTGCTTTGACAACATCAACCACGCTGTTCTTGTAGGCTTGCTGAACAATAAAATCAAGGACGCTCGGATAACCAAGCTGATTTACAAATTCCTGAAAGCAGGATATTTAGAGAATTGGCAGTACCATAAGACGTACAGCGGTACACCGCAAGGCGGTATCATTTCTCCGCTACTCGCCAACATCTACCTGCATGAATTGGACAAGTTTGTAATGAAGTTGAAATCCGAATTTGACACGCCCGGAGTGGGACAAATCACACCTGAATACCGAGAGCTGCACAATGAAATCAAACGGCTATCCCACCGCTTGACGAAAGTAACAGGTGAGGAAAGGGAAATGGTGCTGGCAGAGTATAAGCCCAAACGTCAGAAACTGATGACCATTCCCTGCACTGCGCAGACCGACAAAAAACTGAAATATGTTCGGTATGCGGATGATTTTCTAATAGCAGT
>ERZ772881.3091-NODE-3091-length-10740-cov-4.799438_pt1 | contig 10740 bp, 13 predicted proteins | sample MGYA00580581_ERZ772881 | MGnify/ENA primary metagenome ERZ772881 (study PRJEB29015, sample SAMEA2737668) | human gut metagenome | biome: human gut; feature: human-associated habitat; material: faeces | place: China | collected 2012 ...
TATGGACCTTGTAGTCCTAAGAATTACCTGATGTTTTTTCAGTGAACACTAATTATAACAATCCTATCCGTGTACACTTCGGCGACGATGTACTCGACAAGGAACTCCCTGCGGAGCTGCGTCGCTACGGCCGTCGCGTGATGCTCGCCTATGGTCATGGAAGCATCAAGAAGAGTGGACTCTATGACCGTCTCGTGGCCATGCTCAAGGCAGCAGGTAAGGAGGTCATCGACTTTGCGGGCATCATGTCCAATCCTACCTATGACAAGGCGCAGGAGGGCGCGCGCATCGCCAAGGAGAATCATGTGGACTTCATCCTCGCCGTAGGTGGCGGCTCTGTCTCCGACTGCTGCAAGGTGGTCGCCGCTCAGGCCAAGACCGACGAGGACCTCTGGGAGATGGAATACCAGGAGCACCGCATGCCCACCGACTTCCTGCCTTTGGGTGTCGTTGTCACCGCCGGAGGAACGGGATCGGAGGAGAACGCCGGAGCCGTTATCACCAACACCAACACAAACACAAAGCAAAAGAACGGCATGCTCGGGGCTTTGGCCGACTTCGCCATCCTCGACCCGTCACTCACCCGTACGCTGCCCATGGGACAGGTTGTCTCGGGAGCCTTCGACACGCTGAGCCACTGCATGGAGACCTACTTCGGCAAGCCCACGGCTACGAATGTCTCCGATGAGGTCAATGAGGCCGTGATGCGCAACGTCATCCACAACCTGCGGGCCATCATCGCCAATCCCGACGATGATTTTGCCCGCGGAGAACTCCTGTGGGACGCCGCCCTCGCCGAGGACGGAAGTCTGAAACGCGGTAAGCAGACCGATTTCCAGTGCCACATGCTGGAGCATCAGCTCGGGGCTTACACCGACTGCAACCATGGTCGTGGCTTGGCCGTGCTCCATCCTGTGCTCTACCGCCATCTCTATCAGACGGCACCCGAGAAGTTCGCTCGCTTCGCCCGTGAGGTGTGGCACATCGCTGTCGAGGACAAGGCCGACGAGCAGATGGCAGAGGAGGGCATCAACGCACTGGCCGCCTTCATCCAGGAGATAGGACTACCCTCACATCTCTCCGATATGGGCATCAGCCTCACCGACGAAGAGCGTCGGGCCATCGCCGAGTCCACCTTCATCATGCCGGGCTGCTGCCGACAGCTCTCGCCCGACGAGCTGGAAAAGATTTTCAAAGAGGCTGAATAAAAGGATATTAGCTTAACACATTTGTCCTAAAAAGATTGTTATCAGAGGCCACTCTTCGTAATGAAACGGAGAGTGGCCGTTTCTTACGACATACAGAAAAGCACATTTCCCCTCCAAATTGGTAATTCTATCCGAAAAAAGAATAGAAATGTTTTGCGATAAACCCATTAACTTTGCATCTGTTAATGAAAAGAAACGAATAAAATGCAAAAAGTAAGAAAATTCTTCACGTTGATGTTATTTGCTACAGTCATTGGTGCTTGTTCTGGCAGCAGTGACGACGAGATATTCTCAAAGGCAGACAGCATCGAACAGAACAACAATGGCACCAACACCAATGACAACGATTCCACGAAAGATGCAGGGCGCAGTGACTCTATCGCTCAGGGCGATTCCGTGCTCATCGTCTATTTCTCACGTACGGGATACAACTATAATGGCTCCACGACAAACTTGAAATGGACCAATCCCGGCAACACCGCCATCATGGCTTCCTATATTCAGGAATACACACATGGCAGGCTGTTCGAAATAGTAGCCGCCACCACCTATCCCGACGACTACATGCAGACGGTAGCCCAGAACATGGAGGAGGAGCGCACCAATGCGCGTCCGGCCATCCGCTATCCGCTCAATGTCGACATGAGCCACTTCCGCTACGTCTTCGTAGGCTCGCCGGTATGGAACAGCCAGGCCCCGATGATTATGCACACCTTTTATGAGACCTATCGCCCGCAGCTCCGTGGCAAGACGATGATTGCTTTCGGTACCCACGAGATGAGTGGCATCAGTGGGCTGGAGCGGGCTATGCGCAACGACTTGGGCACAGACAATGGCAACAACTTCCTGGACGGGCTGGGACTCATCGGACGCACCATACAGTCGGAACAGTCAAGAGAGCAGGTAAGGGATTGGATTGCAAGAATTTTGCCTTCTCTTAAAAATTGATCACATCCAAAAATGAAGTAGATGAGTATTAAGGAGGAAATCGTAACTTGCAAGTTTCAACAATGTGACAACAAAAAAAATATACGACATGATGAAAATAAAGAAGATGACGACAATGATCACAGCACCAGGCTCTTACCTCGTCAGCTCGCTCACCGACATGATGGCATGGGACGCTACCGACCACGCTGACCTCATCGACCAGCCTCTGCTCGTCATCGCAGGTGAGAAAGCCGACAGCCGATATATGTCTGAGGAGGCATTCACCAAGGCTACAGGGACAGCCGACAAGGAACTGTTCATCGTGCCGGGAGCCACTCATATCCAAACCTATTATATCAAGGAATACGTTGATCAGATAGTCGGCAAAATACAGAAGTTCTTCCAAGATAAGCTAAAATGAAACGATTGATTTTTTATTTCTCTGCCACGGGCAACTCGCTCTATGTGGCACGAGAGCTCGCCAAGGCAGTGGAAGGCGGTGAGGCCGTGAGTATCCCCAGCCTGATGCATTCAGGAGAATATGATTTTGAAGCTGACGAGATAGGCTTCGTCATGCCGCTCTATGGTCATATGCCGCCCAACATGGTGCGGGAGTTCATCGGCAGGGCCAAGCTCAAGGCCGACTACTTCTTCACGGTCTTCACCTTCGGTATGCGCCCTGGTCCCGTATGCCATTTGGGACGAAGAGTCGAGCAAGGCGGGCTACAAGATGGACTACATCAATGTGGTGCAGTTGGCTGATAACTGGCTCCACCACTTCAACATGGACGTCCAGAAACAGCTCGATCCGGAGAAGCACATCCCCGAGCACATTCGGCAGATAGCCGACGACCTGGATCGGCACCGCCACTGGCTGCGTCCTGTGGTGGCTGAGGACTGGGATGCCCATGTACAATTCCGGAAAGGGTCAGGCATCAAGACCGAGGACGGTTTCCGCATGGAGGCTTCCGGGCGTTTCGTCATCACCGACCGATGCGTGCGCTGTGGTGTCTGTATCAATGTATGTCCGCGCAACAACTACCGTCGCGTGGGTAACCATATTGAGACGAACGGCCAGTGCGACTACTGCTTGGCCTGTATCCATAACTGTCCGCAGAAAGCCATTCAGTTCCGGCCTATCACAGACCCATTCCTCAAACCCGAAGAGAATCCCAACAGCCGCTACCGCAACCCAAACGTCAGCCTGAAGGATATCGTCATGGCGAACAGATAGCAGGTTTGGATGCCTCCAACTGCATCACCGGCGGCCTTCCGGGGGTGGAGATATAAGTTGGTTTGAGAAGTTCGGCGCCATGAGCGGAATAGTATCTCAGGATGTCGACGACGACTCTCATCTCCCAAAGCGACACACCGAGTAGCTTGCCGGTCTCGATGGTGTTGATGCGTGCAAGCTCCTCCTTGCGCTGTTCTGCGAGGTCGGCAGCACTCGAGAGAACCTCGGCGCGCTCCTCATAGGGGTGGTCTGTCTCCACTTCAGAAAAGCCTCGTTGTTCTTCTCTATTTTCTTTTCCAGTTCGTCATCGCTCAAATAATTGAACGTGGCGGTTGTCTTTCCCGTGTAGGTGTTGTGTGTGTTGTAAGCCATAATGTTACAATTTTTATATTCTGTTGTTATATTCTTCCGATTGAAAAGTTACGGCGAATCGAAGGATTCGGCATTACACAAAATACGGCTTGTCTGAACAAAATAGCGGAAATGAAAAGGTAGAGTAAAATCAAGTAGAAAAAGGCAAATCTTACCGACTATTTTGTAAATCCACTATCAGAGAAACAGCGTATCTTTGCAGCCGTAAATCAATAAAACGAAAAAGATGGAAACAGTGAAATTGAACAATGGCGTTGAGATGCCAATTATTGGTTATGGTGTGTTTCAGGTAAGTCCCGAGAAGGCATCACGCTGTGTTGAGGAGGCCATCGGCGTGGGCTACCGCTCCATTGACACCGCGCAGGCTTACTATAACGAGGAAGGCGTGGGCGAAGGTATCAAAAACAGCGGTGTGAGCCGCAGCGACCTTTTCCTCACCACGAAAGTATGGATTACCAACGCCGGGGAGGAGAAGGCCATGGCCAGCATCGACGAGAGCCTGCGCAAGTCGCAGACCGACTACATCGACCTGCTGCTCATCCACCAGCATTACAACGACTACTACGGCACCTATCGCGCCATGGAGACAGCACTGAAACAGGGCAAGGTGCGGGCCATCGGACTGAGCAATTTCGAGGAGGGACGCTTCACCGACCTTGCGGCCTACAACGAGATTATCCCCGCAGTGCTCCAGTTGCAGACCAACGTGTTTAACCAGCAAAATGAGATGCAGGAGTTTCTCAAGCCCTACGGCACGCAGCTCATGGCATGGAGCCCGCTCACACAGGGGCGTAAGGACTTCTTCACACATCCGTTGCTCGTCCAGATTGGTGCGAAATATCAGAAGAGCGTGGCTCAGTTGGCCCTGCGATGGCTTACCCAGCGTGGCATCGTAGTCATCCCGAAGTCAACCCATAAAGATAAAGAGCGCATGGAGCAGAACTTTGACATTTTCGACTTCCAGCTCTCCGATGACGACATGAAGCAGATAGCGACACTCAACGAGGCCGACCACGGCACGATCAACTTCGACGACCCGAAGTTCATCAAGTGACTAGCCGACACCTACAAGTAAAATTAAGACCAGAAACATGACAAGGGGGCGACATCGCCTCATGTCATTAGCCAATAAGAATCAAAATAATGAAAATTAAGCACATGATTTTAGCGGTTGCTCTGTTGGTGTCAAGAACTGCAACTGCACAGATGAAGAGCGTGGCCGGTGTGCCTCTGCTCAGGTTGAACAATGGAGTGGACATGCCCCAGTTCGGTATTGGCACTTATGGCATTCCCAACGACTCGGTGGCCGCCGATGCTGTTTGCTACGCCCTGAAAAATGGTTATCGGCATATCGACACCGCACATGCCTATAATGACGAGGATGGAGTCGGTGAGGGTATACGCCGAAGTGGTGTGCCGCGTGAGCAAATCTGGGTGACAAGCAAGTTGTGGCCGTCAGACTATACTGACAGCGACACCGACAAGGCCATCGACAAGATGCTGCAACGGTTGGGTGTGGAATATATTGACCTGCTCTACATCCATCAGCCTGTGGGCGACTGCAAGGGTGCTTACCAAGCGATGATTCGTGCTTACAAGGCCGGGAAAATAAGAGCGTTGGGCATCAGCAACTTCGACTACGATGACCCGCGTGTAAAGGCCACGCTGAACTGGTTCCTCGACAGTGCAGAAATACGTCCGCAGGTGATGCAGATAGAATGTCACCCTTACGCACAGCGACTGGCCATGAGAAAAATTCTTTCTGAGAAAGGTGTGCAGTTAGAGTGTTGGTTCCCCTTAGGCGGTGCCATGTCAGGTGGCGCGCTCTTCCGTGACCCAGTGATAGCGCGTATTGCCAGAACTCATGGCAAGACTCCGGCGCAAGTCATCATCCGTTGGCATTTGCAGGAGGGCTTCTCTGTCATCCCTGGAGCCACCGACCATGGTTATATTAAGGAGAACATCTCCACGATAGACTTCGCTCTTTCACAAGCCGAGATGGACGCCATCCGTGCCCTCAACAAGGAGCGGCGCTTCTTCAATGCCAACTATGAGCAGACCCTGCGGTTCATTGGAGGACAACAGCTGAGAAAGAGATAATTGGTGAAACATAATAGAAATAAATACGTCTAGTAGTTACACGGTTACGTTTTAACGCTTCATTGATATTGGGGCGACTGTTTATGGTAGGAATTTGGATTGGCATCATCGGACCTATAGATAATGGTATCGATAAAATAGAGATTGCCGTCGATACCTACCAAAACTTTGTTGGGTGAAGCGTCAAAGATGTCGTGGATGCCATTCGTGTAATATTCTCCATCTATCTGAGGAATAAATCCCAACCGTATCAACTCTTCACTTATTTCCTCTTCTGTAGCCTCTCTACCTGATATGATATAAGGTTGACTTAGAACCGCACACACTTTACCATCCCGATTCTTTGCAAAGCCTATCAAGGTGTAGGCACAATCAGGGAAATAAGTATTATGAGCTTTGATACGGTCAAAGAATGGCGTAAGATTATCGTCTGAATAACGGAAGTCATTCAGTTTATAAACAACATCATTGTCTTTGGATAGACAAACTTCGTTCTCCGAACCTCTATCAGCAAAATCGCCAAGAGATTCAGGTGAATCTATCCAGCAATTGTTATTCTTGGCAAATTCTGTTAAGCGAGCGATTTAGTCTCCCTTGCAATCCGTTGTTCCCGCAACCGCTTGAATTGATTTAAGCACTCTTTGTGCGACAGTTTCAGCTTGCTTCAGGATTCCACGGACTGGAGTTTCACCTCGTTGATCTTCTTGTGATAGTCGTTGAGTATCGGTTTCATCCATTATTCCTATCTTTTCCTATGGTGAGGGACTGGCATTAAAGAGTCCCATAGCAAGACGGCATATAACCATACCCTGCTATGGGACGTGACGACTATATATTATCCGATTGCAGTCTACAGATACTTCTCGAGGAAGTCAGCGATGACTGCGACATTCTCCCTCACATACTTGTCGCCATCGTACATCTCGAAATGGGTGGCATCTTTGGTGACGTGGAGGAACTTATGCGCTGAGCCCGCGTTCTCGTACATCCGCTGTCCACCCAAACGTGAGAAGGCGTTCTCGCCGATGATGACGAGGTAGGGCTGGTGGAGCTCACGGATGAACTGCGTGGGATGGAAGTGGCGCCACGACAGCGCGCTCCACGACACCGCATTGACATAGTTGGGGGTGGCTCCACGCTGGGCATTGCGATAGTAAGCCTCGCCGGGTGAGCCCGCCGCAAGGTCTACACGCTGAGCCACGCCCGTCTTCTCATACATTTCCTTGTCATGCAGCAGCACAGAGTCAGGAGTGGAGATTATCCGGTCCATCACCGTGAAGGGTACGATGCTCACTACTGCCTTTACCCGTGCGTCGTCCTTGGCACCGTAAGGCAGATAACTGCCGCTGCCACAGATGCCTACAGCGGCGATGTGGGCGGTGTCGATGTCGTCGAGTGTCGTGAGGTAGTCCACCGCGCTGCGCAGGTCGGAGGCTTTCACGTCTGGATCCTCCAGTCCCCGCGGATGGCCCTCGCTGGAACCGATGTAACTGTTGTCATACACAAGCGTGGCGTAGCCCTTGTCAGCCAACATCACGGCGTAGTTGCTCTGCGGTAGCTCTTTGGTGCTGTACATAGGCCCGCCAATGATGACGGCCTTCAGCTTTTTGTCGGTCTGACGTGTTCGGGGATGGAAGAGGATGCCGGCAAGCTTCAGTCCGAGCTGGCGGTTTTCAAACACCACCGGCGTGCGGTCCACGCGCTCTATGGGCAGGGTGATGGTCTTCAATGGTTCAGTGTGGGTAGGCTCCGGCACGAGGCCGTCGCCCGACGTTGCTATCTGGGCCTGTGCCGTGAGCGACAGCGCAGCCAACAGTGTCAATAATATTTTTTTCATGATTGTTTGTTTCAACTTTATTATTCTACAATTCTCTTTTTTTACAATGAAGCAGTGCCTTACTTGTTGAGTATCTCCCTCAACGCCTTCGCCTGGCTTTTGTTGTTGGCCATGCCCTCATAGGTGAAGCCATACATTCCTGCAAAGCGACTCATGGTGTATTCGCCGTCGTCGAGCATCATCTTCGTGGGAGCAGCACCCTGATAGAGGAAGAAGAGGCGCTTGCCACGGAATGAGCCCTCGCTGATGGTGCCATAGAAGCGTTCCATGAGCGTGCGCACTGAGGCGCAGATGTTATGCCAGTACACGGGCGAGCCGATGACGACGATGTCGGCCTGCCGTATCTTCGCCACCACGCTGTCCAGTTGGTCGCCGGGCAATGTCTGGCCGTAGGCATTGATGCGGTAGTCGGTGAGCATCAGCGTCTCGTAGTTGCAGCCCTCAAGGAGTGTCTTGGCCAGTGCGGCGGTGTTGCCGTTCACCTGCGGACTGCCATTGATGAAGAGAATCTTCTCTGTCTTGTCATTGTTGTTCATCTTACTCATATTCTCATTGTTGTTCTTGCAGCAGCCTCCCGTCACGAAGAGCAGGAGCGCTGTGCACATTGCGATAATCTTTTTCATGTTTCCAATGTTTTGCTTCGGGTGCAAAGTTACGGCTATCCAGTCGAATACCCTTTACACAAATCGCCGCTTGTCTGCACAAAAAAGCGGAAGAGATGGAATGGGGAAAAGGCAAACGAGAAAAAAAAGTGAAAAAGGGAAATTCGCACCGACTAATTTGTAAACCCACTGTTGGGTGAATGCCGTAACTTTGCCGCAGTAAAAAGCAATGCAACGATGAGTACATCCTTGAACACATTATTAATAACAGCCCTTTTGCCTTTCGCCTCTGCCTGCTCCTCGACGGGCGGTACAGAGGCCCTCACCAAGGGCAATGGCTCAATAGACAATGACACAACAGAGATGAGAATAATAGCAGACAGCGACACATTCACTGTACGCTCTACCGTTGGCGAGGTGGTGCGCGACGTAGCCTTTGGCAACTTCGGCGAGCTGCTCTTCCCCGTGGACCGGCGCGTGCCCGACGATATGACGCTTGGCGAGGTGAGCAGCTCCAACGTCTATGTGTGGTACAACTACATTCGTCCGGAAACCACCATAGATATTGTCAACACCCTCCGTCGGCATGCCATCAGCGGCGACACCATCTTCTTCCGTTTCTACACCGACGAGGAGATTCGCCGCGACCCAGAGAAAGCCTACACAGGACTGTTCTTCTTCCGTGGACGGCGTGGCGCACCCTTCTCCGTTTGCAATGCCGGAGGCGGATTCATGTACGTGGGAGCCATGCACGACAGCTTTCCTCATGCCTTGGCATTGAGTCGCATGGGCTATAATGCCTTTGCCATCATCTACCGGCCCGACACGCCCTACGACGATTTGGCGCGGGCCTTGGCATTCATCCACGACCATGCGCGTGATCTCGGCGTGCGCACCGATGGCTACTCGCTCTGGGGTGGCAGCGCGGGAGCCCGTATGGCAGCAGTGCTCGGCAATGGTGACTACCTGCGCCAGCTCACAGGTCGCAGCGACATTCCGCAAGCCTCAGCGGTCATCATGCAATACACTGGCTACAGCAGTGTGTCGGCTTCCGACGCTCCCACATATGCTTGTGTGGGTACTGCCGACGGAATTGCCCCGTGGCGCACCATGCAGCGGCGCCTGCAAGCACTCTCGGATATGGGCATCGACACCGAGTTCCACAGCTACGCTGGGCTTCCCCACGGTTTCGGACTCGGCACGGGCACCGTGGCAGAAGGCTGGATCAACGATGCCGTGAAGTTCTGGGAGAGACAAAATAACAAATAACTTGAAGGATAAAGACTATGAACAAGATGATGAATTTATTGCCCATGCTTGCCGTCTGCCTGTTCACCACGGCATGCTCAGGACAAGAAGACAACACACGGCAGAGCCTCGACCCCACCGACAACGGGGAGCGACCGATGAAGAATGACACCAATAGGGCGCAGACTGCCAACGACACCGCCAACGTGATTGCTGCACAAGACCCCATGTCCTCGCCCATCTATTTCTGGGCAGAGGGCAATATGCCGCACGTGACTGACTACACTGGGCCGCAGGGCAGTTATCAGGACCCACCGTCGTTCCGTCCTTACATGAGCTACTTCCCTGCTGAGGAAACGCCCAAGGGAGCCGTACTCGTATGTGCCGGCGGCGCGTTCATGTTCCGCAGCGACAGCAACGAGGGCACGCCCGTAGCCCAATGGTTCTCCCGTCACGGCTACCAGGCCTTTGTGGTGAACTATCGCGTGCAGCCCTACACCATGCAGGAGGGCAGCCTCGACCTGGCGCGTGCTGTGCGCTTCGTGCGCAGCCATGCCGCCGACTATGGTATCAACCCCAAGAACATCGCCTCGGTGGGATTCTCCGCCGGCGGCATCCTCTGCGGCGACGAGGCCCTGCACTACGACGGACTTGTCAACGGCACGGCTCTTGACCGTCGCTATCGTCCCGATGCCCTCGACAGTGTGTCGGCGGATGTCTGCACCATTGGCATGATATATTCGTTCTACGGCCGTCTGAGCTATGGCACAACCGATGTGGAGCTGTTGCGCTCTGGCAACCTGCCGCCCACTTTCTATGCCTATGGTGACCGCGACCCGTTCTATCGTCAGTTCCTGGCCAACGCCGACGCCGTGAGGCGTGCGGGAGTTGAGGTGGACCAACACGAATATCCCAACACGCCCCACGGCTTCGGTTACACCATCGAGGACTGGATGGTGAGGTTCGACGAGTGGATGACGAGAATCATGGAGAGGGAATGACAAGTATTGTTGAGCGACATCGTGTCGAAAATATTGCTTGAATCTCGTCATGTTTATCTCTGGTATCGATTTTTATCTTTCATAAAAGCAAGGATGAGAATTTCTGATGATTTTATCTTTTATAAAAGAAATTATTCGTATATTTGCACAGTATATTAATTAGTGTTCACTGAAAAAACATCAGGTAATTCTTAGGACTACAAGGTCC
>ERZ772881.3094-NODE-3094-length-10717-cov-49.936410_pt1 | contig 10717 bp, 10 predicted proteins | sample MGYA00580581_ERZ772881 | MGnify/ENA primary metagenome ERZ772881 (study PRJEB29015, sample SAMEA2737668) | human gut metagenome | biome: human gut; feature: human-associated habitat; material: faeces | place: China | collected 2012 ...
TACCCTCAAAACAGGTCACTTGGCAAGATAAGTGGTTTCAAACTTCCTCATTCCTCATTCCTGATTTTCCACCAACCCCCTAAACCCCCTAACCCACTAGCCCTATTCCCTTCCTGCGGCAGTCACAGCCTTTCTCTCCCCGTAGTATAATAAATACATCTTTCATGCAGGAGGAAAGGCCATGACTACAGGACATTGGGACCGGGAGACAGTGAAGGGGCTGTGTCGGCTCACTTCGGAATATTGGAAGAGCGGTGAGAGGAAGAGTGCGTTTCTCTATCTTTTCGGAATCATCATCCTTACGATTGCGGCGGTGTACATGACGCTGCTTCTGAACGACTGGTTCAATGAGTTCTACAGTGCCCTCCAGAATTATGACAAGGAAGCGGTATACCATGGTCTCGTGCGGTTCACGGCCCTGGCCTTCGGTCACATTGCCTTTTCCGTGTATGCCTATTACCTGCAGCAGACTCTGGCCCTCCGGTGGCGGCGGTGGATGACGGAGGAATATCTTTCCCGGTGGACATCCCACCAGATGTTTTACCGGATGGAAATGTTTTCCGGCGGCCGTTCCGATAACCCGGATCAGCGTATTTCTGAAGATATCAACCTGTTCACCACCCGTACTCTGTCTTTCATGTCCGGCCTTCTCCGGGCGGTGACCACCATTTTCTGCTTCATCTTCGTCCTCTGGACCCTGTCGGAACCCCTGTCCTTCAGCCTGGGAGGCACCACGTTCCACGTGTATGGGTACCTCGTATGGACGGCGCTGGCCTACTCTGTCATCGGTACCTGGATTACCCACAAAGTGGGGCACCGCCTGGTAAGCCTCAATTTCGTGCAGCAGAAACTGGAAGCCGATTTCCGATATGCCATGGTGCGGCTCCGGGAGACGTCGGAAAGCGTGGCTTTTTATCACGGCGCCCCGGAGGAACGGCGCATTTTAGGCGGCCGTTTCCAGAAGCTGGTGGCCAAATACGGTTTACATCATCCGGAAGCAGAAGCAGCTGTCCTGGCTCACGAATTCCTATGGCCAGATTGCCATTATTTTCCCCTTCGTCGTGGCGGCGCCAAGGTACCTGTCAAAGAGCATTTCATTAGGCGGTCTCATGCAGGTGGCCAACTGTTTCGGCAAGGTCCAGGAGTCCATGTCTTATTTTGTGGATGTATATTCGGACCTGGCGGAATGGATGTCCTGCGTGGAACGACTGCTGACCTTCGATGAACATATGAAGGACCTCCGGGAGGAAACGGAGAAAGAAGAGGGGCGGCTCCACCGGGAAGAGGGACGGGAGCTTGCCCTGTCCCATGTGGACGTAGGCCTTCCGAACGGGAAACGGCTCCTGTCCTCCATATCCTGTACCATCCATGAAGGGGAGAAGGTCATTCTTAAAGGCCCATCGGGTTCCGGGAAATCGACGCTCCTTCGGGTCCTTTCAGGGCTTTGGCCCTTCGCTGAGGGGACCCTTGTCCTGCCGGAGCAAAAGGAGGTGCTCTTTATTCCCCAGCGTCCCTACATGCCTATGGGCACCCTGGAAGAGGCGGCCCTCTATCCCGGGAGAGAAGGAAGCCGGGCGGACCTGGAGTACTGGATGAGGGAATGTGGCCTTTCCCAGTGGATTTCCCATCTTCCGGAAGAAGGGGACTGGGGCCATGTGCTGTCCCTGGGGGAACAGCAGAAACTGGCCTTCGTCCGTATCTTCATGACAAAGCCCCGGTGGGTTTTCCTGGATGAGGCCACGTCCGCCATGGATGAAGAAACGGAAAACAGACTGTACAGCCTCCTGGTCCGTATGCCCGGTATCACCGTGGTCAGTGTAGGCCATCGGTCTACACTGGATAAGTACCACACAAGGACCCTGCAGGTCAGAGAAGGAACGGTCCTGTGAGACCGGTTGTCTGTGTACGTCACCGGGGCCGGGAGTCCGTGCACCGGACGACAGACGGTCAGACAGCAGATGTCAGATAGAATCAGCAGTAAAGCTCCGGAACCTCCATTCTCAACTCTCAAATCTCAATTCTGCTTTTTTAGTGTCATATCCTGTCATTGCCATTTCTATAATAAAGACAGTTAAGGATTTGCAGTGAGCCGGGAGGTGGCAGTTATGAATTGCGAAGAGATCCGGGAAGCCCTTTGGAATGACAGGGATTGCCAGTTTTTTGAGTATCATGGCCGGGAGTGTATTATCCACCCGTTCCATGGGGGCTATGAACTGTGGTACGGAAAAAAGCGGTGCCAGGTGGAAAAGGCGGAGGACGTTTTCCGGGTGCCCCTGTTCGATGGGAGGGCACTGGAAGAAATTACCGGGGAAATCCGGTACTATGGTTCCGGTGATGAAGTATGAGAGGAGACAGAAGCGGGAGAGAGGGGGACTCTCCCGCTTTTGTTTATGGATTATGCATATAAGTCATAAAGAACATATAGAAACTTTCTTATTTGATATTTGACTCTTTTCATGGTTCTGCTATACTGAGGTCAGAGGTAAGAAAGATTCTTATCTCTACCACCTTGCCAGGGGAATTCTGCCGTCGTCTGCATATAGACCCCATTTGTAGATTGTTTTCACATCACAAACTCAATTGTTCATGTTTTCATAGTCAGATGAAATGTAGAACCGGATTTGAGCTCGTTAGTGATGGCGGCAGTACAAATGAATCCCCTCCTTCCCCTGGCAACCATCTTAATGACCGGAGCAGGCAGTAAAGCTCCGGGAAGGCCTCCGTTCCCCGCAAGACGGAGGCCTTTTTTCATGCCCGAAAGAAGGGCTTTAGGATTTTATATTGACCGGTAGTCTAAAAAGCTTGCTTTCTCCTTTCCAATTGCATATAATTTCATTTATGTGACTGTAGAAACTTATAAGGAGAAAGGAATCAATACTGTGATCGAAGCTATTTATAAAAGAAGAAGTATCCGCCATTTCCTCCAGAAGCCTATTCCCAAAGAAGATATGGACCAGATTCTGGAAGCCGGCATGTGGGCACCGTCCGAAAAGAATGCGCAACCCTGGAAATTTATCGTGGTCCGGGGGACAGAACGGAAGGCTATGGTGAAGCGGCTGAAGGAAGGAATCATGAAAAACCGGAAAGGGGAGGAAGGCGCCATTTTCGGAAAGAAATACGAAAAATTTATTCCTTCCGCCATTTATACGGCCCGGGTCCTGGAACAGGCACCGGTTATCGTATTCGTGCTGAATACGAAGGGTCTGGACCTTCATAAAGACTATCCGAAGGACCAGTACCTGATGGAACTGGCAGACGTGCAGTCCATCAGTGCCGCCATCCAGAATATGTGCCTGGAAGCGGCGGACCGCCATATCGGCAGCCTTTGGACCTGCAATGTCTTCTTTGCCTACGACGAGCTGAAAGAATGGCTCCATGAGGAAGGTGAAATGGTAGCAGCCATTGCCTTTGGCTATACCGATAAGGAAGTCCGTCCGCTTCCGAGAAAACCGCTGGAAGAAGTGGTGGAATACCGCGGCGGCTATCCGGAAGAATGGAAAGAAATGCTGGCAGCAGAAAACAGAGAATAATAAAAGCCCCGGGAGAACCGGGGCTTTTTTATGAGATCGAAGTCGGGACTGAGCCATTCAGCGCTTCCCGGACCCCGCCTCCTCTGGCGCCTGCTGTCCGGCTGCCGGGATTCTTTGCTGTGCAGCTTCTGGATAGCTCAATCCTGTTCTCAATTTTTCAATGGCTGATTGCCATTCTTTCCCCGGCAGAGAGACTCAAAACAGTGTATAATAAAAGAGATGTAAACAACAGGTGACTCAAATGCAGGAAAGGTGGAAATACTATGTTTAATCCGATTTTCAAGAGAAGAAGTGTACGTTTCTTCAAGGATACCGACATTTCCAAGGTGGACATGCGGGAAATCCTTCGGGCCGGCATGTGGGCTCCCTCTGCCAAGAACCGGCAGCCCTGGAAGTTCATCGTGGTTAAGGGAGACAGCAAGAAGGAAGCCCTGGACCTCATGGAAAAGGGAATCGAAAAATCCGAGAAGGGCGAAGGAGTCCTGGCGGGGGCTCCGGAACTCTATACCAATGCACGGTTCACCCTGCGCTGCATGGCAGAGGCACCGGTCCTTGTGTTCATAGTCAACCCCAATGGCCGCCCGCTGACAGATAACTGGACAGCCGCTGAGAAGATTCATGAACTCTCCGATGTACAGGCCATTGGTGCCGCTGCGGAAAACATGGCTCTCCAGGCTACCACCATGGGCATCGGAAGCCTGTGGATCGGCAATGTATTCTTTGCCTACGAGGAACTCCATGAATGGCTGGGCGAAGGAGAAATGGTGCTGGCCATGTCCTTTGGCTATCCGAACCATAATCCCTGCCCTCTGGCAAGAAAGAGTGAAGAAGAGGTCATCGAAGTCCGGGACTGAGAATCAGAAAAACGCTGCGGAATGCAGCGTTTTTTTATTGCCAGTAACCGGCAGGCCGGCTCAAGGACCACTGCGAAGCAGCTTCCGTATCCGGCGTTCTTCCTGATTTTACTTCTTCAGTTCTTCTATGTTCTGCTGCATGCTTTTGGCCGTGTCAAGCAGGTGGCCCGCCTTTGTCATGAGCTGGTCCATACGGTCGCTTTTATATTCCTGCACCGTCATGCCATCGGAAAGGGGAGTGGATCCCGGGCGGCCTCCGGAAATTTTCACGTACAGATCGCCCACTACCCCGCTGGTATCAATGGTGAACCGGGCATCCGCAGGAATGACCGCACTTTTTTTGATATCCATCACCAGAATGGCCTTGCCATCTTCTACCCGTATTTTCCGGACATTGCCCACATAGACACCGGCATAGAGGACCTGTGCATTTTCACGGATGCCTTGGGCATTGTCGAAGACGGCATGGATTTCATAGGTGTTTCGGTGAAAGAGGCGGGACGGGGTCATAAAGAGCCCTGCCGCCCCTATAATAAGGGCCAGGAAAAATACGGCAATTCCTGTTTTTGTTTCCCTGCTCATGGTAAGACTCCTTGCTGCAAAATACTTCATTTCCTTTCCGGAAGGAAATGGAAATCCTCTCCCCAGCGGCAGGAAAGGATCTTTACTATTCGACGGCCTGGCCGGCGGATTCCCTCTCCTGCTATCGGTCATGCGGGAATGGCAATCATCGGACCGGCTGGGTGACTTCCCTGGGCTGCCGCTCAGCTTAATTTATGTATATCATACCATGAACGGGAAAGGCAGGAGCGGCGGAAGTATGCTGCCGGCTTTCCCGGCATCCATACATGGCCATGAAAAAAGAGCAGCACCGAAGCGCTGCTCTTTTTTATGTTTTTTTATTTCACCAGCATCACCGGGCATTTTACATGGTGAATGGTATAGTAGCTCACACTGCCCATGAACATGGAGGACAGGGACGTGCGGCCGCTGGTACCCATGATGATGAGGTCCGGTTTTTCATCTTCCGCCGTGAGGGCGATCATCACTTCCGGTACCCCCATGAGGAGGTCCTGCTTAATCTTTGTCCCTTCAGGAACGGTCTTCATGAGGCGGGCCAGTACGGCGGCGCCCTTTTCCTTCAGGGGACTGGTGTCATCGTTTGCCTCTTTCATGTGGATTGTGAAGTCCGGGGAGCTCATGCTTTCCGCATCAGCTACGTAAATGACGTGGATTTCCGCATCGAAGAGGGCGGCAATCTGGAGCCCCTTCTCGAAGGCATGGGTGGACATTCTCGAATCGTCCACAGGAATCAGAATCTTATGTATTTCTCTATGAATCATAAAAATCCCTTCTTTCCGCAGGAAAGAAACCTCTTTTCCCTGCACCTGCCGGCACGCCGGCGCTCTGGACTCGATTTACTTTACAATCAGTACCGGGCATTTGGCATGGTGCACGGTGTAATGGCTCACGCTGCCCATGACAAAGGAGGAAACAGAACCTTTGCCGCTGTTGCCCATGATGATGAGGTCCACATCTTCCGCTTCTGCCGTGCGGATGATGGAGGATCCCGGAACACCGATATTGACGATCTGGCGGATTTTCACGTCCTCCGGTGCATCATTGGCGTAGAGGGAAAGGGTATCTTCCCCTCTCTTCTTGATGGAAGAAGTATCCGATTCCGCCAGGCTCACCCGGTATACCGGATAAATGAGGGTATCCGCATCCACCACGTAGAGCAGGATCACTTCGGCTCCTGTCTTTTCCGCGAAGGCGCAGGCATAGGAAAAGGCCCGCTCTGACGGGTCAGAACCATCAACGGGAACAAGTATCTTTTTGATTTCCATAATAAGACCTCCTTCGGGTGATTTCTTCCCATAATCTTCTAACATTATTATAACAGATTCCGGGGTCCGCGGGGAGGAAAAGGGGCCGGTTTTTACCTTATTTTAAGGGGATTCCGGCTCACCGGCCCAGGGCTTTTTCTCCTTTTTTCTCCCACGGTCGTATGATAAAATATAGAAAGTCCAAAACCTTTTAATTGGGCCATTCCCGGAAGGGAAATTCTTGGGAAAATCCGGATTCGAAGGTCCCGCTGCCTTTTAAGGGACCTGTGATGGAATCGGGATTTCATTTAAACCGTACAGCCGGTGCGAAACAGATTTCGCAAGCTGGTGGGAGAGGTTCTCTCCGTTTGTTACGAAAGAGATTTCGTACATTTTTAGAAAGAAGGAATTTCATATGGGTAATTACAGCAATTCCGATAATTTCTTCCGTCTCGCTGACGGTAAGGTGCTGGGGCGTGTCCGCCCGGAGGTAAAGGCATCTACACCGCAGGAGGGTATGAGGGATTATCGTTTTTTTGTGGATCCCCTGTCTCCGCTGCCCAAGGGATATGAGGATTCGGAAAAACACGGATTTACGGGATTTTTGAGTAATATTGTAAGCGAAGACAGTGAATTCAGGACTGCCAGTGGATACAGCGGCCTCAGCAACGGGTACAATGCATTCAGCAATGAGGAGGAAGCGGAGGCCTACCTGAAGGAAACCTGCGGCAATGCGTTTGTCACATTTACACCGGCCCTGAAAAAGAATAAATACTTCGTCCTCGATGACCTCCAGATCGAGGAACGGGTTCCCTTTGCGCTGGAAGGGGAAGCCCGGTATTATCCGGTGCCCGCCTTTGGTACGGTGAGCCAGCCGATCTTTTCCGGGGACATCAATAAATTCTGCTACCACATCCTGTCTGGTAAGCCCCTGCCGGGACTGCCCAAAAAGTACTGGAACAATGACGTGCAGCCCCGGGTGCTCGTAGCAGCCACATCCCGGGCCTTCGAGGACAAACTGGGACCCTGGGTGGTATTTGCCCCCCTCTTTGATGAGACCTTTGACTCCTCCGTCATCGGAGAAGGGGGAGCCTATTTCCGGGTGCGGAACCGTGGTCCCCTGGGATATGGTACGGTGGACATGAAAAATTCGGAGCTCTTCTCCCGCATCGTCCGCTGCGCCCATTCGCCTCTGTGGTTCGTGCCGGAAGAATTCCTGCCGGATCTCCGGAAGGGACTGAAACAGGTACCGCCGGATGGAGACCTTCTCCGGGACAGCGGCATCCTGGTGAACCCCTTCGACCAGGAAACTGTTTATATTACGAAGAAGGGAATTCGCCGGGACTTTGACCTGCCGGAAACGGAAGATGTGGATACGGCGGTTCGGGACCTCACATCGGAAGAGGCACCGGCGGCGGTGGAGGATACGGAGAAGGAAGTGGCTTCGGAAGAAAAGAAGGAGAAGCCATTGGGGGAGTCCGGCTTCCTGCTCCGTCTGTCCGATGCGGCAGCCAATTCCGGCCTCCTCTATGAGAAGGAGGACCTCATCAACTTCCACGTATCCATGAAATCTTCCCGCCTCACCATCCTGGCCGGCATGAGCGGCACCGGGAAGTCCGGCCTCGTCCGCCTCTATGGCCGGGCCCTGGGACTTCCGGAGGAGCAGGTACGATTCCTGGCAGTGCGGCCATCCTGGATGGACGACGGTGACATCCTGGGCTATGTGGATATGAAGAATATGGTGTACCGCAGTGCCGACACGGGGCTGGCGGAGCTTCTCATCGAAGCGGCGGCCCATCCGGAGAAACTGTACCTCCTCTGCTTCGATGAAATGAATCTGGCCCGGGTGGAACATTACTTTGCCCAGTTCATTTCGGTACTGGAAAAGGAAGAAAATCCGGTGATTCGCCTGTATAATCCATCGCTGGCGGGGAAGCTGTACAACAGCAGCGCCTATCCTGCAGAAATACCGGTGGGCCGGAATGTGCTTTTCACGGGGACCGTGAATGTAGATGAATCCACCTACCATTTCTCCGATAAGATCCTGGACCGGGCAAACGTAATCACACTGCACCAGGGGCGGTTCCATGACCTCCTGGGCCTGGAGAAGGGGAAACCGGTGGACTATCCGGAAATTTCCGCCTCCCTCTATGACTCTTTCCGCAAGGAGGAAGGACTGGGGCTGACAGAAAAGGAACTGGACCTGCTGGATGCGCTGAATGATGCTTTCCGCAAGAGCGGTATCCAGTGCGGTATCGGTTTCCGGGTGGCCCGGCAGATGGGCCGGTACCTTTCCAATATTCCGGAAGGATCGGATTTCACCCACGCCGATGGCTTGGATTCCCAGGTGGTCCAGCGGATTCTGACCAAGCTCAGAGGCTCTTCCCAGCAGCTCATGGGCCTTGTCTCTTTCAATGACAAGGGAGAATTGTCAGGATCCCTCCTGCAGGTACTGAACCGGTTCAGCAGCCTTGCACCCTTCGACAGGGCGAGGGCTGTACTGGAAGAAAAAGCCGGGGAGCTGAAGCTCTATGACTACACCATCTAAACTGCCCTTCAGCCTGTCCTTCTCCGGCGGCACCGAAAAGGGGCTGCGCCCTTTTACCCGGATGACAAGGAATCCCCGGGAGCTGGGAAAGGCCCTGCGGCCGGGCATGCAGTTCACAGAGAACCAGGATATCTCTGTCCATTTTGAGGCACCCCGGGGATTCCGGTTCACCATGGACGGTCTGGACGTAGTCACCGTTCCGGGGGCGGAAGAAGAGAATGGGCAGTCCTGGATTACCCCGGCCCGGCGGCTGCAGCCGCCGGTACTCCTCTTTGAAGGCCAGGATTTTCCCCTGGTGCCGGGATACTATGTGCTTACGGTGGAAGGAAATAGCCACAGCTGGTATGGTGTCATGGAAATCACGCCAAAGTACCTGGGAAAACAGGCGTGGCAGGACATGCGGGACGAGCTGTCTGAGGAGATCCGGACACTGTCCTTTGATTTCATGAAGAAAAATATCCACCTTCCCCGGACCCTGGAAGGGGACATGGGCATCGATTCCTCCATGCTTCTCCGCTTTTATACCATCAGTGACGAATCCAGGGTGGTACTGAATGTGCTGGAAGAACTGTCTCACTCTGCCAATGCGCGGCTGGCGCTCCGGATGAAGCAGGTGCGGCAGAGGGAACGGATGAAACCGGATCCCCATGTACGGCCACAACACGTGAAACAGAGGGAAGGCGCCGCCAAAGCGCCGGCCCTCTATACAGAAATTACAAGGGACGTGGCGGAAAACCGATTTGCAAAATCCCTCCTTCTGGGACTGGACAGGACACTTCGCGATTTCCTTGGGGAAATTGAAGGCCCCCTGGATAACCTGGAAAAGAGAAAATCCATCCTCCGGAAATACAGGCAGAGCCTGGAGCTGACCACCGCAGAAAAAGCACTGGACCAGCTCATGGTCTATAAAGAACGGGCCAAACGGCTTCGCGGGAGCATCCGGCAGGTAACCATGGCGCCCTGGTTTGAAGAAGCCCGGGGAGAAATGCCGGAATCTGTGCCTATGGCCGTATTCCGGGATCCCCGGTACAGCGTCCTTTACCGACTCTACAAGAACCTGTCCCATCCGAAGGACAGCTTCGAGATTTCCGGGTTTTACCAGTTCCGCTGGAAACGGACGGACAAGCTCTATGAACTCTGGGGATTTCTCCAGTTCATCAAGGCCCTTTCCGCCAAAGGATGGGAAGTGGAAGATGGCATTGCCGTTATTAAAGAAGGGGGTAAATACCGCCTGTCGTCCCTGGAATCGGGGACGGAAATCAAAATGAAAAGGAATGGGGAAGAAGTGCACCTCATCTATGATGGCATCGTGCCCTCCTCCTCCCAGGACACGGACCGGGAAAACCATCCGGTCTATACGAATAACCGGCACCGACAGCCGGATCTTCGGCTTGATTACTATAAGGGTGGCCTCTATTACGGCTCCCTGGTGGCGGATTTCAAATACCGGGACGTGCTGTACCTTTGGCAGGACCCGGCGAAAAGCGAAAGCCTCCGGCGGCAGTTCAACGCCTATCGGGATATGAATACTAAATTTTACAGGGACAAAGATGAAATCACATCCCTCCGTGACAGCCGGCCGGTGAAAGAGGTATGGGTTCTTTTCCCTCGGGAAGTGCCACCGGAGAGCGATGAAGATTTCAGTCTCCGCTTCCTTCCCCTGGCTCCGGGACTCTCCGGAAATAAACAGCTGGCAGACCGGCTGGAAGAATACCTGCAATCGTTGGGAAAATAAGGGAATAGAAACAGAGAAGACAATAGAAAATAGAAGATAGACGATAAATACCTGCAGGTGTTTTGCCGGACTTTCCGGCAGAGCACCTGCAGGTTTTTGAGTGAAGAGAGAAGAGGAAAGAGGGAAGATCGAATCCGCCGCAGGTGTTAGACGATTCGCTTATTATTCGCCCTGGGCCACTTCGCACGCGGGACGTTACCCCCAGCCACTTAAAGGCTTGCAGC
>ERZ772881.3097-NODE-3097-length-10710-cov-3.532520_pt1 | contig 10710 bp, 6 predicted proteins | sample MGYA00580581_ERZ772881 | MGnify/ENA primary metagenome ERZ772881 (study PRJEB29015, sample SAMEA2737668) | human gut metagenome | biome: human gut; feature: human-associated habitat; material: faeces | place: China | collected 2012 ...
TAAATGCACAATTATAAGGTGATTCGTTTTTCTGCTGTGTCTCGTTATGCTCGGAAAGCTTTTTGCCTGTCTGCATATAAAATTCCAAAGCCCTTATAACTCTTTTTACATTATTGGGATGAATGTCTTTCGCTGATTTTTCATCTACTTTTGCAAGCATGCCATGAAGCACTTCATTGCCCTCTTTATCAGCCATATCTTTAAGGTACTTCCTGTATTCGGATTCTTCATTTACATTATCAAAATTAATATCGTATAAGAGTGCCTGAATGTAAAATCCGGTACCACCTGCTATTATCGGAATATGTCCTGCATCATATATTTTTTCCATTGCATCTTTTGCCATTTTCTGGAATAATACAACATTAAAATCTTCATCCGGTTCAAGGCAGTCAATAAGATAATGTTTTACACCTTGCATCTCCTCCGGTCTGATTTTTGCTGTGCCTATATCCATTTTTTTGTAGACCTGCATGGAGTCGGCACTTATAATTTCGCCGTTTAAAGCTTTTGCAAGTCTTATTGAAAGTTCTGTTTTTCCGACAGCTGTCGGTCCCGTCAGTATTATCAATGGTTTCATAGAATACGTTTAAACTTCCTTTCGACTTCATATTTTGACATAACTATAAGTGTAGGTCTGCCATGAGGACAGTTGTATGGATTTTCAGCCTGCATAAGTTCTTCTATAAGTTCTTTTGCCTCTTCAAATGAAAGCTTATTGTTTCCTTTCACAGCAGCCTTACATGACATCGTTGCAACACGTTCTGTTATTATATCAAGGTCAGTGCTGTTATCATCTGTCAGACCATCTATCATATCTATAAGCATCTGTTTAAGATTGATATTTGGAAGTCCTGCCGGAAGCCCGTTGACTTTATACGCATTTCCACCAAATTCCTCAATCTCAAAGCCCAGCCTTGAAAATGCCTGTTTATTGCGTTTGTACGCATCTTCCTGCTGCATGTTAAGTTCAATAATGACAGGTGGCATTATCATCTGCGTATCCATGTCCTTTACTTTTAAGTGATTCATAAAACGCTCGTAAAGAATTTTCTCATGTGCGGCATGCTGGTCCATCATATAAAACTTATCTTCATATTCAATAAGCCAGTACGTCTCAAAAAGCTGGCCTATAATCCTGTAGTCAGCCTTTGCTTTCCCACTCATAAGAGGAGTATCAAACATTGAAAGCTGTTCGGCCTCCTGCTTTTTTTCCGCTTCATATATCTTTTTATCTTCTTTTATCATTTCATCAGAACGCTTGATTTCAAATGGTTCCGGAAGACGTGTCGGCGGCATTTTTGTATAATCTGTTATGTTTTTTATAAAGCCTGCGGTTTGATTTTCATTTACAGTTTTTTGTTTAACAGAAGATTCTGTTGAATTGTAAAAACTCTCTCTTGGAGGCTCAATACGTGGTGCCTGATAAGGTTTTGAATCTGTATTTTCCTGTACGTAAGATTTTTCGGTCTGTTTTATATTTTCAGGCGATTTAGTAAATTGCTGCTGCTTTACCGGGTCGGGCAGCTTTACGCGTGCTGCAAGCTCTCTGTTTGCAAGACATTCCTTTACAGTTTCAAGCACAAATCTGTATACAAATTCATTTTTTGAAAAACGAAGTTCCATTTTCGTCGGATGTACATTAACATCCATTATCGACGGATTAATTTTAAAATGGATTGCCGTAAAAGGATAGTTATGTGGCATTATATAGCCTTTATATGCTTCCTCTATTGCTTTTGTAATTATTGAACTTTTAATATACCGCCCATTGATATAATAATTTTCATAGCCACGGTTTCCACGGCAGATAACAGGTTTTCCTATAAATCCTGTTATTTCAACATCCTGTGTCTTACCGGATATTTCCATAAGGTTTGATGTAATATCACGACCGTACACACCATAAATTATATCTTTAAGATTCATATTTCCGGATGTGTGGAGTTTATTCTGGTTGTTATTTATAAAACGAAACGATATGTCCGGATGTGACAGGCTCAGATGTTCTATAAGTGCATTGACATATCCCGCTTCTGTTGCGGCAGTCTTTAAAAACTTGCGGCGTACAGGAGTATTGTAGAACAGATTTCTCACAATAAATGTAGTTCCGTCAGGAGCACCTACTTCTTCAAGTGATATTTCATTACCACCTTCAATAACATATCTGCTGCCTGTAAAATCATCTGCTGTCTTGGTGATAAGCTCGACCTGTGATACAGCAGCTATACTTGAAAGTGCCTCACCTCTGAATCCGAGAGATGAGACATTCATTAAATCTTCAATTGATTTGATTTTGCTTGTTGAGTGGCGTAAAAATGCCATAGGAATATCATCCTTTGAAATTCCGCTTCCGTTATCTGTTATTCTTATAAAAGATATTCCACCGTCTTTGATTTCTATTGTAACAGCGGTTGCACCAGCATCTATTGCATTTTCAACAAGTTCCTTTACAACTGATGATGGTCTTTCAATAACTTCTCCGGCAGCAATTTTATTGATTGTTTCCTGATCCAATACCTGAATTGACATTTTTCCCTCTCTTTCTGCAGTTTACCAGCGGTTATTTATTTTTTCCTGAAGCTTGTATAATGTGTTAAGTGCATCAATAGGTGTCATGTGTCCTATATCAAGATTTTTAATGTCTGCAACTATGTCATTATCACTTACCGTATCAAAAAGTGACATCTGCTTTACTTCAAGTTCATCTACTTTCCGGTATTCTTTATTCAGCTTATCAAGCTTTTTGGAATATTGTGCAATATCTTTTGCTTTCTGTGAAATATCAGCATCGCTTAATTCCGTAACAAGCTCTTTTGCACGCTCAATTACAACATCAGGCACTCCGGCAAGCTTTGCAACCTGAATTCCGTAACTCTTATCAGCACCGCCTTTTATGATTTTACGTAAAAATACTATATCATCGCCTTTTTCTTTTACAGCTATACAGTAATTATTTACACCATCAAGCGTTCCTTCAAGTTCGGTAAGTTCATGGTAATGTGTGGCAAAAAGTGTTTTTGCACCTAAAAGCTTCGTATTTGCGATATGCTCAACCACAGCCCATGCTATGCTCAAACCGTCAAATGTACTTGTACCTCTTCCTATTTCATCAAGAATAAGAAGACTCTTAGGTGTTGCATTTCTTAGAATATTGGCAACTTCCGTCATCTCAACCATAAATGTTGACTGTCCCGAAGCAAGATCATCAGATGCACCTACTCTTGTAAATATCCTGTCTACAATACATATATTGGCACTGTCAGCCGGAACAAATGAACCGGTCTGTGCAAGAAGGACAATAAGTGCAGTCTGTCTCATATATGTTGATTTACCGGCCATATTGGGACCCGTTATAATTGAAACTCGGTCTGATGCATTATCAAGATAAGTATCATTGGCGATAAACATATCATTATTCATCATTTTTTCAACAACAGGATGTCTGCCGCCTTTTATGTCAATAACACCTTTTTCATTGATTTTTGGCTTGACATAATTATTCTGCATTGCCACAACTGAAAGTGAGGCAAATACATCTATCATTGCAATTGCTTTTGCAGTTGACTGGATTCTTACAACCTGCGTTGCAATGTGTTCTCTCACCTGGCTGAATAAATCATATTCAAGACTATTAAGCTTGTCTTCGGCACCAAGAATAACATCTTCAAGATGTTTTAACTCGTCTGTTGTATAACGCTCGGAATTAGTAAGTGTCTGTTTTCTAACCCAGCTGTCCGGAACCATTGATTTGAATGAATTTGTTACTTCAAGATAATAACCGAACACTTTGTTATATTTAACTTTCAGATTCTTGATTCCTGTATTGTTACGCTCACGTTCTTCAAGCTGTGCAAGCCATTCTTTTCCTTCTGTCTTTGCTCTTCGCAATTCATCAGCTTCCGCTGAAAATCCATCTTTAATCATTCCGCCTTCACGCATTGATATAGGAGGTTCTTCAACAATAGCTGAAAGAATAAGATTATAGATATCCCTTAAATCATCCATATCTTCATAATATTTTTTAAATAAATCCGATTTGAAATTACCGATAATTTGTTTTATATACGGAAGCATTTCAAGTGAATTACGGAATGCAATCAAATCTCTTGGATTTGCCGACTTGCAGCTTATCTTTGTCATAAGACGCTCCAGATCGTAAATAGGATTCATATATTCACGTAATTCTTCCCTGTCAATCTGGTTATTGCAAAGTTCTTCAACAACATTCTGTCTGTTTATTATTTCATCTTTATTAATAAGAGGCTGCTCAATCATAGAGCGGAGTGCTCTTGCACCCATAGCAGTTTTTGTCTTATCAAGGACCCAGATTAATGAGCCTCGTTTCTGTTTTTCACGGAGTGTCTCTACAAGTTCAAGATTTCTACGCGATGAACTGTCAATAAGCATATATTTTCCTGTTGTATAAGGAGTGAGCGTGATAATATGTGACATATCGCTTTTTTGTGTCTCATAAAGATATGTAAGAAGAGCACCTGCAGCAATGATACCTGTCGGATAATCTTTTACACCAAGACCGTCAAGTGCTGATATTTTAAAATGAGATAACAGCTTTTTGATTGAACTGTCCTCATCGAAATACCAGTTTTCAAGTGTTGACATTGAAATATTCAGTTTTTCATTTACAGCTGTTAAATCAATACCACTCATGGCAAAGTATTCATTTACAATTATTTCGGACGGAACAAATTTATTTATCTCATCAATAAGCTCATTTTCCGATTTTAATTCTGTAACAAAATAATCACCTGTTGAGAAATCACATATCGAAACACCTATAACATCTCCTTGATAATATATACAGAAAAGATAATTGTTTTTAGTTTCATCCAAAGCCTGTGCATTAAGATTGGTTCCCGGAGTTACAACTTTTATTACTTCACGTTTTACAATGCCTTTTGCAAGCTTCGGGTCTTCCATCTGTTCACATATTGCAACTTTGTGTCCGTTAGATACAAGGCGGTTGATATATGTCTCGGCAGCATGGAAAGGAACGCCACACATAGGTGCACGTTCCTCCTGTCCGCAGTCTTTTCCTGTAAGTGTAAGTTCAAGTTCTTTGGATACAGTTATTGCATCATCAAAGAACATTTCATAGAAATCGCCAAGTCTGTAAAATAATATACAGTCATTATATTGTTTTTTTGTCGCAAGATAATGCTGCATCATTGGTGAATATTCAGCCATTACAACATTTCTCCCATATAATAAAATCCCTTACATTCTGTAAGTTTTACATCAACTATATTGCCGATAAGTGATTCATCGCCCGGAAAATGTACAAGCATATTATTAGTGAGACGTCCTGTAACAAGGCTTGAATCATGGTCGTTGATACACTCAACGAGAGCTTTTGCACTCTGTCCCTCATATCTTGCACTGATTGTATGTGAAACTTCATTAATTGTTGCAAGAAGCCTGTTAAATCTGTCTTTTACAACATCTTCAGGTACCTGGTTTTCCATTTTGGCAGCAGGAGTTCCTGTTCTCTTTGAATATATAAAAGTATATGCACTGTCATATTTAACTTTTCTTACTACATCAAGTGTATCTTCAAAATCTTCTTCCGTCTCACCGGGAAATCCGACAATAATATCTGTTGTTATTGACACATCAGGAAGTCTGTCTCTTATCTTATCTACAAGTTCGAGGTAGTGTTCCTTTGTATATTTTCTGTTCATAAGCTTCAGAATGCGGCTGCTTCCTGACTGGAGAGGAAGATGGATATGATTGCAGACTTTCTTTGATGTTCTCATAACTTCAATAAGGTCATCCGAAAAATCTTTTGGATGAGGTGTCATAAATCTGATTCGCTCAAGCCCGTCAATTTTTTCTATTTCTCTTAAAAGTTGTGCAAATGAAAACGGTTCTTCAAATGTATTTCCATATGAATTAACATTCTGTCCAAGAAGCATGACTTCTTTTACACCATCGTCAACGAGACGTTCGATTTCACGTACAATCTCTTTAGGTTCACGGCTTTTTTCGCGTCCACGCACATAAGGAACTATACAATAGCTGCAAAAATTATTGCAGCCATACATAATATTTACACCTGATTTGAACGGGAATTTTCTTTGTGTAGGAAGTTCTTCCACAACATCTTTTGTGCTGTCCCAGATGTCAATTATCTGACCTGCCTGCTGCCAGTGTGTATAGAGAAGTTCTGCTATTTTAAATATATTAAATGTACCAAATATAACGTCAACGAATTTATATGATTTTCTGATTTTTTCTACAACATCCGGCTCCTGCATCATGCATCCGCAGAGTGCAATAACCATATGTGGATTCTTTTCTTTTATTTTACTTAACTGGCCGAGTCTTCCATATACACGTAAATTTGCATTTTCACGTACTGTACATGTATTGTATACAACAATATCGGCCTCTTCTGAATCTGTTGGAGTATATCCGATTTCTTCAAGGATTCCCAGAAGTTTTTCGGAATCTCTTGCATTCATCTGGCAGCCAAATGTCTGTGTGCAGCAAAGAAGAGGTCTGTTAAGTTCTTTCTTTAACTGTGCAACATGTTCTTTACATTTTTCTATAAAATACAGCTGTCTTTCAAGTGCATTTTCGGGTATTGCATTATTTATGCTTAAATTACTCATTTATTGTTTTCCTCTTTCTTATCCTTTTCCGGTATTAGATTGTACATTAACATACAAAATTGTGTCAAGAAACATGTTATCAAGAAACACGTTAATTTCTGATGAATTTTGATTCAAATTCATCTGCCGGCATCGGTTTTCCATAATAATATCCCTGTATGCAGTCGGCCCCCAATGCTTTAACGCACACAAGCTCTTCGGCGGTCTCGACACCCTCCACGCACACCTTTATTCCAAGCTTGTGTGCCATATCGATAACATATTCTACCAGCGAATAATTTTCTGTATTACTGTCTATATTCTGGACAAACATTCTGTCAATTTTTATTATGCCAAATGTCATATCACGTATATATCGAAGATTAGAATATCCTGTGCCGAAATCATCAATCGCAAGTTTGAAGCCGAGAAGTTCAAATGAACGCAGAACATTACGCACCATAGGATTGTTTTCAAGCTCACCGCTTTCAGTAACTTCAAAAACAATATTTTTGTGACTTATATCTTCCTGGGTGATACATTCCATTGCATCACCTACAATATCACTTTTTATAACCTGTACAAATGAAAGATTGATATTGACTGTGAAATCCGGAATTATTCCGCACCATTTTTTACACTGCTGCACAGCCTGGGTTATAATCCATTTTCCAAGCGGAATAATAAGTGAACTTTCCTCTAGAAGCGGGATAAAATCAACCGGTGACATAAAACCGTATTTATCGCTGTTCCATCTTATAAGTGCCTCGGCACCTTTTATAGCATTGCATGAAGTATTGAATATTGGCTGATAATATACTTCAAAGCCATTAAAGCCATTTATAATACTGCTTCTTAAATGTTCCTGAATATCCATTTTATGAATATAAGTCTCATACTGTTCTTTTGAATATGCAACAAATGTATTCCTGCCTTTGAGTTTTGCTTCATGTAATGCAAAACGTGCATTCTGGATTACACTGTCAAATGAATCACGTCCCGATTCAAATATATCTGCACCGCCGGAGATTGTATAAAAAATGCTGTAATTACGCTCTTTTATCATATTGTCAACACGGACTCTTATGTATTTATAAAGCAGCTTTGCTTTTTCAACGATTTCTTCATCAGTACCCTGTCTTGTCATAAGAATTGCAAATTCGTCCCCTGAAAGACGGTACACGGACTTCGTATCACCTACACACTGAATTATACATCCTGCTATATCAGCAAGAACTTCATCACCTGTTTTAACTCCATATTTTTCATTGACTGCCTTAAAGTTATCTACACCGATAAGGAGCATGTAACCGCGTTTTTTTTCAGAATTATTGTCCATCATAAAATAATTTTTTTCAAGCATGCTTTCGCTGTAAAGATTAGTTGTATTATCATACTTTCTTATTCTGCCAATTTCTTCAATTGCACCTACAAGATAAAGTAGATCATTTTCTTTATCATATACAGCCTCACCACGGCAGTTAATCCATACAGGCTTTTTTTCTTTGTTGTACCATCTGTATTCAAGGTCATGTCTTCCTGATTTGTTTTGTTTAATACGATTAATGTCATTAGCCAGCATTTCTATATCATCCGGATATATTACTTCATTAAGTTTCTCAGCTGCATTATCAAATGACACACTGTCAAGAGCAAATATGTCCAAAGCTTTATGGCTTATCGTATAATAATCATTTGTTAAATCATATACATAAATACATCCTGACGTACATTCATCTAAAATATTAATCAAATTTTCGTAATTTAAAACACGCGATACGTTCTCATTGTTCCAATTCATCTTATGCCCCATTTCAAATCTTATACTGACATTTGTGCAATTATTATTTTCTGACCTGGCCGTTACCTAGTATTACATACTTGCCTGTCGTAAGAGCTGACAGCCCCATAGGTCCCCTTGCATGGATTTTCTGTGTGCTTATACCTATTTCTGCACCAAAGCCAAATTCAAATCCATCTGTAAATCTTGTAGATGCATTTACATAAACTGCGGCTGCATCAATCTCATCAAGGAATTTTCTAGATGCATTATAATCATTTGTTATAATTGATTCTGAATGCCCTGTATTATATTTATTAATATGTTCTATAGCTTCGTCAATCGTATCAACTGTTTTCAGGGATATAATATAATCAAGATATTCTGTTCCCCAGTCTTGCTGTGTTGCAGGAACAATGCGTGAATCAGCTTCACATGCTGTTTCATCTCCTCGTACTTCTACATTTTTTTCTTTGAGACGGTCAACGACAAGTGGAATGAATTCTTTTGCTATTTTTTTATTCACAACAAGAGATTCACACGCATTACACACACCAATCCGCTGTGTCTTTGCATTATAAATTATATCGCATGCCATTTTAAAATCTGCATCTTCATGGACATAAATATGGCAGTTTCCTGTTCCTGTTTCAATTACCGGAACTGTACTGTTATTTACTACATTTTTTATAAGACCGGCACCGCCTCTTGGAATGATTACATCTACATATTCATTCATCTTCATAAGTTCATTTACATATTTTCTGTCTGTATCAGAAATTAATATAACAGCATCTTCGCATACGCCGGCTCTGATAAGTGTATCTCTTATTATCTCAACAAGTTTTATATTGGAGTTAATGGAATCACTTCCTCCACGGAGTATAACTGCATTTCCTGACTTAAATGTCAGTCCGAAAGCATCAACTGTGACATTTGGCCGCGACTCATATATTATTGCGATTACACCAAGCGGAACTTTTTTATATCCTATCATAAGACCATTAGGACGCTGTTTCATTGAAGTAATCTCACCGACTGGATCTTCAAGTGCAACAAGTTGTCTTAATCCTTCAGCCATTCCTTCGATTCTGGCATCTGTGAGTGTAAGCCTGTCAATAAGTGCAGTTTTCATGCCATTTTTAACAGCTTCATCAACATCTGCCTTATTAGCTTTTTTGATTTCATCAGCTTTTTTAATAAGTTCATCTGCAACCATTTCAAGAACTTCGTTCTTTTTTGTGATTTTAAACTTTGCCATCTGTCTTGACGCTGCTTTTGCTCTTTTTCCCAATACATCTAATGATTCCATTTTTTCCTCCAAAAACACTTAAACTAGAAAACTCTGTCCTGTGTCACAATGATATCAGGGCATATATCAAATTCATCGGTCTCAAACTCTTTTGTTATCTGCATTTCAAATGCGGCAGCTACTGTAAATATATTATTATGGTCTTTAAGAAATCTGTCATAAAAACCGCCGCCGTACCCGGCTCGGTGATGTGATAAATCAAAAGCCATCCCGGGCATTACCATAAAAGCTTCATCGCTGTCTTCCCATACTGTACCGTCATCATCCGGTTCTGGTATTCCATATGCACCAGGAGTTAAATCGTGAAAAGAATTTATTTTTATAAATTTCATGTCTTTTCCATAAACTTTTGGTACATATACATTTTTATCCAAAGAAATACAATCATTTATAAAATCATGTGTATCAACTTCATTATTATAACTTACATAAACAAGAATATCATGATTTTTTTTAAATTCTGGCATTTCCTTTATTTTTTTAAATATAGCTGCACTATTATTCTTTATATAGGCTTCGCCAAGCATAGCTCTTTTTGCTTTTATTTCTTTGCGTATTTCATGTTTAGTCATATTATCACTCAAAAATCTTCCAACTTTACCCGACAAATATAAGCAGATCATCAAAATGCTTTATGCACCCTTTAAATTTGTCTCTTGTTTTATATATCGCATGATGCATATCCGGAAATCTGAATACCTCCACAAAATCATTTTCTTTCCTGAATATAGACATCTTTTTGACATGTTCACTTGTAACTATTATATCATCCTGAACATATTCGACGCAGACATCTGCTGGTAATTTATATTCTGTTTTCTGTGTGTTCAGGTTGATTATACGTGTTCCTTTATCACTCTCAAGGAAATTATAAGGAACCCCCGATATCACGCATATATTCTTAAAGTCTGCTGCCTCCGATATACGGCTGTTAAGCCGTACACGTTTGACTTTGTTATCATAATCATATATTACAACTTCTTCACTGTCTGCAGATACATCTC
>ERZ772881.3099-NODE-3099-length-10707-cov-4.611716_pt1 | contig 10707 bp, 9 predicted proteins | sample MGYA00580581_ERZ772881 | MGnify/ENA primary metagenome ERZ772881 (study PRJEB29015, sample SAMEA2737668) | human gut metagenome | biome: human gut; feature: human-associated habitat; material: faeces | place: China | collected 2012 ...
CCCCGTTAGACAGCGCCGTCGCTGCCCCCGCCGCTGCTCCCGCCGCTCCCGTCGCCGTCAGTGGTTCTATCGACACCGATGATTTTCCCCTCACCGACGGCCAGCAGGCGCTTCACCGCTATATGACCGCCTACCATACCACGCTGGGGGACCTGACGGAGCCGAGCACCGACGGCGTATTCTGCGCCGATGACATCGCCGCCTATGAGCAGGCGGTTGGGAATGATCCTTCGCAGTCTCGGCCGGGGATGGTCCTCTGCATCCTTGGCTGGAAATAAGCCCTATCATCTCCGGCCGGGAATAAGACGTTGCGCCCTGACAGTTTTGTGGTATAATAGGACTGTCAGCGGACAGAGCCATGTCCAGTTACCATGTCCACTTTTGTCCGCAGAATGTACCAATTCACCGGGAGGATGCCCTATGGAATTTCGTGTGCTGGCACTGGGAGATGTTACCAGCGAGGATGGCACCCGCCATCTGGCCCGTACCCTGCGTCCCTTTCAGAAGGTCCACGGCGTGGACTTCACCGTGGTCAACGGTGAGAACGTCTCCGGCGTGGGGCTGACCCCAGATCAGGCGGAGGATCTCTTCGCCGCCGGCGCCGATGTCATCACGCTGGGCAACCATACGTGGGGCAAAATGCAGATCGCTGACTATCTGGAGGACAGTCCCTACATCCTGCGGCCTGCCAACTTCTCCCCCCGCACGCCGGGCCGTGGCGTGGGAGTCTACGACTGCGGCCGCTTCCGCATCCGGGTCATCTCCCTCATCGGCCGCTGTGACCTGTCATGGGGCAGCGACAACCCCTTTACCACAGCGGACCGCCTGCTGGCGGAGCCGGACGCTCCCACCTTCACGGTGGTGGATTTTCACGCTCAGGCCACCAGCGAAAAGCTGGCCATGGCCTACTACCTGGACGGCCGGGTCTCCGCCCTGTGGGGGACCCACACCCACGTCCCCACCGCCGATGAGCGGGTGTTCCCCAAGGGTACCGGCTACCTGACGGATCTGGGCATGACCGGCGCCGTGGAGTCGGTGCTGGGCATCCAGCCCCAGCAGTCGGTGGAGATGTTCTTAGGCGGTCTGCCGGGCCGCTTCCGCCCCGCCTCCGGCCCCTGCAAGGCTCAGGGGGCGCTCTTCACGCTGGACAGCGCCACGGGCCTGTGTACGGCAGTGGAGCGGGTGGATATCCGCTGAGCACAACATTTGCCGCACAAAATTTGTCACATAGGACCCGTCACGCAGGTTCTATCACATAGGAGAAATGAGCCATGTCTGTTGAAAAGGTCCGGGCGTACCTGACGCCCTATGGGGTGGCCCAGCGCATCCGGGAGCTGGAGGTTTCCAGCGCCACGGTGGAGCTGGCTGCCGCCGCTCTGGGGGTGGCCCCCGCCCGCATCGCCAAGACCCTCAGCTTCAAGGTGGGAGAGCGTCCCATCTTAGTGGTGGCCGCCGGGGATGCCCGCATCGATAACAGCAAATACAAGCACTTTTTCGGCGTCAAGGCCAAGATGCTGACACCGGAGGAGGCCGTGGAGCACATCGGCCACGCCGTTGGCGGCGTATGCCCCTTCGCCCTGCCGGAGGACGTGTCCGTGTATCTGGACGAGTCTTTGCGGCGGTTTGAGACGGTGTTCCCCGCTGTGGGCAGCGCCGCCTCCGCCATTGAGCTGACCTGCCCGGAGCTGGAGCGCTGCTGCGGAGAGCGGTTCTGCCGATGGGTAGACCTCTGCCGTGGCTGGCAGGAGGCATAAAAGGAGGACGCTATGGCAAAAATTCTACACACGGCGGACTTCCATCTGGACAGCGCCTTTACCGCCCTGCCGGAGGAGAAGGCCCGGCTGCGCCGTCAGGAAGCTCGCCAGCTGACGGACCGGCTGGTGGACTACGCCAATGACCACGGCGTGGAGCTGCTGCTGCTGGCCGGGGATCTCTTTGACTCCGACCAGCTCTACGGTCAGACGGCACAGGAGCTGGCCCGGTCGCTGGCCCGCTTCCGGGGCCACGCCGTCATCGCCCCCGGCAACCACGACTTCTACGCCGCCTCCAGCCCCTATGCCCGGCTGCTGTGGCCGGAAAACGTCCACATCTTCCGGGAGGAGCGGCTCCAGCGGCTCCCCTTCCCTCAGTACGGCTGCGTGGTATACGGAGCCGCCTTCACCTCCCCCGACGCTCCCGCCGGGCTTCCCGGTTCTCTTGACCCGGAGGACGAGGGGTTGGCCCGCATCCTGCTGCTCCACGGAGAGGTGGGCGTCCGGGACAGCCGCTACCGGGCCATGACCCTGAAGGACGTGGAGCAGAGCGGTGCCGACTATCTGGCGCTGGGCCACGTCCATGCCTTCGGCGGCGTGCAGCAGGCAGGACGCACCTTTTGGGCCTATCCCGGCTGCCCGGAGGGCCGGGGCTTCGACGAGCTGGGGGACAAGGGCTTCCTCACCGGCACCGTGGAGCCGGGACAGGTGAAGCTCACCTTCGTTCCCTTTGCCCGCCACCGGTATCAGTGGCTGACGGCGGATGTCACCGGCGTTGACCCGCTGGAGGCGCTGCGCCGGGAGCTGCCCCCACACCCGGAGGCGGACATCTTCCGCATGGTCCTCACCGGTGAGACGGAGGAGCCGCCCCGGCTGGACGCCCTCTATGACGCCCTGTCCCCGGACTGCTTCTATCTGGAGCTGCAGGACCGCACCACCCGTTGCCGGGATCTGTGGGAGCACTGCGGAGAGGACACCCTGCGGGGCCTGTTCCTCCGAGACCTGCGCCAAAGATACGACGCCGCACCGGCGGAGGAAAAGCCCCGTCTGCTGCAGGCCGCCCGGTTCGGCTTGGCGGCGCTGGAAAACCGGGAGCTGTAAAGCGCTTTCAATTTACTGCCCACGGCGCAGGCCGTGAGAGAGGAGCCATTCCTATGAAAAAGATCCTCATGATCGGCACCGGCGGCACCATCGCCTCGGAGATGACGCCGGAGGGCCTGACACCGGAGCTGAGCACCCACCAGCTGCTGGCCTATCTCCCCCGCATCGCCCAGCTGTGCCATGTGGACTGCATCCAGCTGTATAGTCTGGACAGCACCAGCATTCACCCCGCCCACTGGCTGGGGACGGCCCAAGCCATCCGGGAGCACTACGACGACTACGACGGCTTCGTCATCAGCCACGGCACGGACACCATGGCCTATACGGCGGCAGCCCTGAGCTATCTGGTTCAGGACAGCCCCAAGCCCATCATCCTCACCGGTGCCCAGAAGCCCATCTGGTTCGACGGCACCGACTCCAAGCGCAATCTTACCGACGCCTTTCTCTATGCCTGCCGGGGCTGCGGCGGCGTGCAGATCGTCTTTAACGGCCGGGTCATTCTGGGGACCCGTGCCCGCAAGACCTACTCCAAGAGCTTCCGGGCCTTCTCCAGCGTCAATTACCCCGATCTGGCGGTGGTGCAGGACGAGCATCTGTTACAGTACATCCGTTGTGAGAGCCGGCCACGCCCGCTATTTTATGACCGGCTGGACCCCCATGTGGGGCTGCTGAAGCTGATCCCCGGCACGGAGGATGCGTTGGCGGAGTTCATGCTGGACCGCTACGACGGCCTCATCATCGAGAGCTTCGGCGTAGGCGGCCTGCCGGAATACGACGGCGGACACCTCTACGACGTGGTGCGCCGTGGGGTGGAGCGGGGCAAGATCGTGGTCATGACCACGCAGGTCCCCAACGAGGGCAGCGACCTGACGGTATACCATGTGGGGGGACACCTGAAGAGCACCCTCCGGCTGCTGGAGGCCTACGACATGACCACCGAGGCCGCCGTGGCCAAGCTCATGTGGATCATGGGGCAGACCCGTGAATTTTCGGAGGTGGAGCGGCTGTTTTACCAGCCTGTGGCGCAGGATATCCTCCGCTTCGGGGACGAATAAGATGTTTGCTCCGGTGGGACACTGGGTGTGTCCTGCCGGAGTTTTTTTCGCACTCCGGTGCAGACTAACGGGGCAAAAAGAGGGAGGCGGACAGTCAGCTGTCCGCCCCAAGTGAGGAGAAAAAATGGATAAAGCATTGAAAACGCCGTCCCTCAGACGAGGGCCAGCACCAGCCACAGCAGGCCGATGACACCGCCGCCCAGCAGCGCCGCCATCCATGTGGTGAGCCGTCTGCGCCGGGGCGGAGCCCCGTGGGTGCGGGCGTAGCTCTTGGCGATGCGAACCGCCTGCTCCACCACCTGCTGGGATGAGACGCCGCCGCCTGCGGCGTCGTTGCTGAGAATGAAGATCGCCTGCTCGAAAATATGGGGATCGGGGGACTCCACCACGATCACCCGTCTGGAAATACCTTTTACCAAGGCCACGCCCTCCTCTGTCCGGTGATGTTTGACAGATAGAGTATTTCCGGCGTCGGCGGCGGTTATACCTGCCGGGGGCGGTTTTCTCCCGGCAGGGGCAGGTGTACCGCCAGCACGGCGCAGTCGTCCTCCAGTCCCCTGCGGCTGCGGGATTCCGACAGGATCAGTGCCGTCAGGGCGTGGACGTCGGTGCCGTTCCACCCCGCCAGCAGATTTTGCAGCCACTCGTCGCTGTTCTCGTCGGCGATGCCGTCGGAGATCATGACAAAATAGCTGCCTGCCGGGAGGGCCAGCCGAGTGACCTCCGGCGGCTCCGTCGTGGCCTGCAGTCCCGCCGGAAGGGAATGGGCGGTGAAGCGGGTAACGTGGGCGGTGTGCTTGAGATAGGAGGGCGCAGCGCCGTATTTATAGAGGGTGGCCTCGCCGGTGGAGCGGCGCAGAGCCAAAAGATCGATGGTGGTGAAGGCCCCGCCGGTCTCCCCCCGCAGGGCCAGCGCCGAGTTCAGGGTCTTGAGGGCAGGGGCCGGTTCAATGCCCGCCCGCAGGAACTGCTCCAGCAGCCGCACCGTCAGCGCCGCCTCCCGGTGGGCCTCCGGGCCGCTGCCCATGCCGTCGGAGAGCAGGAGGTACAGCATCCCGCCTGTCTCCACCGTGGCCAGCTGGTCGCCGCACAGCTGCTGTCCCTCCTTGGGGCGCAGGGCCGAGGACACCCGATAGCCCACGGGGCCGGGGGACTCCTCCATCGGGGCGTGGGCCGCTGCCGCCAGCAGATCCCCCATCTGGGCGTACTGCTCCTGAGCCTGACGGCGGGAGCAGCTCAGCTGGCGATGATATTGGCGGCGCAGGAGGAAAAGCCGCAGCTCCCCGTTGACGGCGGCGATAAACTCCCGCAGATGGACACACCGGGCGGTGAAGTACAGGGGAAAATCCTCCGACTGGGCCGTGCCGCGGCGCAGCAGCGCCGGACAGGCATCATTGAAGGCGTTGTAGGTGGCGTTATAGTTCTGCTGCCAGCAGTTGGCGCACAGGACGCAGGAGCGGCACACTTGTTCCGCCGCCCGATCGAAGATCACTGAGGGATTTTCCGGCGGGGCCGGGGCCGTATCCCGGAAGAAGCTGTCGTACAGGGAGCGCAGTGCCGCTGCGGACTGCTCCAGCCGCCGGGGCCTTGACGTCTCTCCGGGTGCATCCGCCCGGGCGGCACGCTCTGCGCAGGGAGGCAGCCAGCGCCGGGGCAGCAGCAGATAGGCCGCACCGCCCGCCAGACATGACAGCAGCAGCTGTCGGGGAGGACCGACATCCAGCAGCACTGCAAAGACGATGGTGGGCAGAGAAAAGGCCGCCGCCGGGAGGATGCGGGGTAGGCGGCCATAGAAGGCGGCCAGCGCTCCGCCGCAGCCGTAGGCCACCGTCAGCAGCAGCGCCGGTGTCTCCGGTACCAGATCCGCCGCAAGGCCCGCACAGGCCCCCGCCAATCCCGCCGTCAGGGGCGGCAGACGGCGGGAGAGGAGCAGCAGCTCCGCCATCAGCAGGGCCTTCCCTACGGAGAACAGACCCTCTACCGTCACCGGTACCAGTGCCAACGACAGGGCGGCGGCGTACAGCAGTCCCTTTTGCCGGAGGGTCGTGCCGTGGGCAGTCAGCAGCGCCGTGGCTGCCGCCAGCAGCGCCGAGGCTGTCAGGCACAGCACCCACTGGCTCAGGGGGCGGTACAGCAGGTACACCGACTGGATCAGCAGCTGGGAGAAGGCCGCCGTCAGGGGCCGGAAGGCGGGGCGGCGGTAGAGCTTCGTATCACAGAAGGCCGTCTGGGCGGCGAAAAGCAGCACGGCAGCGGCGGCATGGCGCAGCCCCGGTTGAAAATCCAGAAACAGCAGCGCTCCGCCGGTAACACCCAACAGGGAAAGCAGGCCCGGCAGGCCCGGTCCTGCGGCGGCGGCCGCCGCCAGACTGAAGGGGGCGTACAGTCCTCCCAGCCGGGCAGCGGTGAGGACGCAGCAGAGCGCCGCCTGCCCCAGCAGCGTCAGGATGCGGCGGAGCCGTCTGCCGGGCGGCGGGAGGTGAAACTTCATGGACAAGCCCTCCTTTTTCCCCTATTGTAGTCACCGGCGGCGGGAAAAGCTGTCGGGAAATGGAGTCCGGCGGATTTTTCCGTGGACGGCGGTGTTTACGGGGGCGGAAAGCTGTGATATAATGAAGAAACCTTGACAGAAAGCAGGTGGCCGCTATGAAAGCGCAGCGTCCCTATCCGCAGATCACCATCACCCCCAAGGGGGAGGCCGCTCTGGTGGGCGGACACCCATGGGTCTATGAGGGGGAGGTCACGGGACTCAGCGGCCCCGTGTCCGACGGACAGCTGGTGGACGTCATCAGCCGCCGGGGCAGTTGGCTGGGCTGCGGCTTTTTCAACAGCCGCTCCCGCATCCGGGTACGGGTGCTGTCCCGAAACCCCAATGACCGGTTCGACCAGGCCTTCTGGCGGCGGCGCATCCAGTACGCATGGGACTATCGCAAGACCGTCATGGGGCCGGAGGATAGCCGCTGCTGCCGGGTGATCTTCGGAGAGGCCGACGGCTTCCCCGGTCTGACGGTGGATCGGTTCGAGAGCGTGCTGGTGGCGCAGGTGCTGTGTCTGGGCATGGAACTCATCAAGGAGGAGCTGTTCTCCCTGCTGCTGGAGGTGCTGCGCTCCGACGGACAGGACGTGGTGGGTGTATATGAGCGCAACGACGTGGCCATCCGTGGTCTGGAGGGTATGGAACAGGGCAAGGGCTGGCATCCCGTGGGCGGTGAAAAGGTTCCGGACTTTACAGCGGTGGATATTGTTGAAAATGGCATCCGCTACACTGTGGACTTTGAAAACGGGCAAAAAACCGGCTTCTTTCTGGATCAGAAGTACAACCGGCAGGCGGTGGCCAAGCTGGCCCGTGGCCGGACGGTGCTGGACTGCTTCACCCACACCGGCTCTTTTGCCCTGAACGCTGCACGGGGCGGAGCCAAGCACGTGACGGCGGTAGACGTGTCGGAGTTCGCCGTGGCGTGTGCCAGAGAAAACGCACGGCGCAACGGACTTTCCGACGTGATGGAGTGCGTGGCGGCCAATGTGTTCGACCTGCTGCCCCAGCTGGAGCAGCAGCCCAAGCGGTACGACTTCATCATTCTGGATCCCCCGGCCTTCACCAAGAGCCGCAAGACCACCCAGCGGGCCATGACCGGCTATAAGGAGATCAACTACCGGGCCATGCGGCTGCTGCCACGGGGCGGCTATCTGGCCACCTGCTCTTGCAGCCACTTCGCCACGGAGGAGCTGTTTTTGAAGATGCTGCGCTCGGCGGCCAAGGACGCCGGGGTGCAGCTGCGGCAGATCGAGGCCCGGCAGCAGTGCTGCGACCACCCCATTCTGTGGGGCGTGGAGGAGACCAATTACCTGAAATTCTATCTGTTTCAGGTGGTTTGATGAATACGATTCGTATATTTTTCTTATAATATTACAAGTAGTTGCAGAATATGACAGAGGAGACCGGCCGCAGCCTGTTTCCCGAAAGGAGCATTTATGAACACCAACTGGAACGACCCCAATTTTCAGGGCTTCGGCGGCAGGCAGAGTCCCTTCGGGAAGCGGCCTCCACGGCCCAAAAAGGAGCACAAGGCCATCGGCACGCCCCTGAGCCGCACCCTCATCAATCTGGCGGTGACGCTGATCTTTGCGGCGGTGTACTTCTATGTGGTGCTGCCGCCCATCAATTTGCAGGCGGAGGAGTTCTATTTCTTCATGCTGCTGTGCTGCGCTGTGTACTGCGGCTGCGCCGTGCTGACCTCCGGGTTTCAGGGCAGCGGGGCCAAGGGCTACTTTGGCTTCGTGAAGAAGCAGTGCCGCATCCCCGTGATAATCGCCGTGGCGCTGGTGGCCGTGGCCATCGTGGGTGGTATCGTGGGCTGGCAGGTGATCCGGGCCGGGGCCTACCGGGATCTGCTGACGGTGGAGACCGGTGACTTCGCCACCGAGGTGGAGGAGATCAGCTATGACCAGATCCCCATGCTGGACAAGGACTCCGCCGAGAAGCTGGGCAACCGCAAGCTGGGTGAGCTGTCGGACATGGTGTCCCAGTTCGAGGTGGCGGAGGAGTACACGCAAATCAACTACAAGGGCCGCCCGGTGCGGGTGACGCCCCTGCGGTACGGGGACTGGATCAAGTGGTTCAACAACCGCTCTGAGGGTCTGCCCGCCTATCTTATCATCGACATGGTGACCCAGAATGTGGAGGTGGTGCGTCTGGAGCAGGGCATCCGCTACACCACCGCCGAGCACTTCGGCCGCAACCTCTATCGCTATCTGCAGTTCCACTACCCCACCTATATCTTTGACAAGCCGGCCTTCGAGATCGACGAGGGCGGCAATCCCTATTGGGTCTGCCCCCGGATCCGAAAAACCATCGGGCTCTTTGGCGGCACGGACATCGACGGGGCCGTGCTGGTGAACGCCGTCACCGGGGAGCATCAGTACTATGACGCCAAGGATGTGCCGGACTGGGTGGATCACGTCTACACGGCGGATCTCATCGTCCAGCAGTACGACTACCACGGTACCTATATCCACGGCTTCATCAACTCCCTGTTCGGCCAGCGGGATGTCACCGTTACCACCGATGGCTATAACTACATCGCCATCGGAGACGACGTGTATATGTACACCGGCATCACGTCGGTGGTGTCGGATCAGTCCAACATCGGCTTCATCCTCTCCAACCAGCGCACCAAGGAGACACGTTTTTACTCCGTGGCCGGCGCCGAGGAGTACTCCGCCATGGATTCGGCACGGGGGCAGGTGCAGCAGATGAACTACACCGCCACCTTCCCTCTGCTGCTGAACATCGCAGATCAGCCCAGCTACTTCATGGCGCTGAAGGACGCCGCCGGTCTGGTGAAGATGTACGCCATGGTCAACGTCAGCCAGTACCAGATCGTGGCCACCGGCGGCAGCGTGGCGGAATGCGAGAGCAACTATCGCCAGATGCTGGCCCGGTATAACCTCATTGACCCGGCGGATACGGAGCCCTCCGCTTCGGATCAGGGGGAGGTCACCGGCGTCATCGCCGACCTCCGCAGCGCCGTTATGGACGGCAACACCTGGTACTACCTCCAGCTCTCCGACGGCACGGTGTACTACACCATCTCCGCCGCCGAGGCTCCGGAGGCCGTGATCCTCAACGTGGGCGACACGGTGACGGTGAAGTATGCCGAGGGCGAGGGCAGCATCCTGCAGGCTTACAGCGTGGCCAAGGCCGTCCCGGCGGCGTAAAGCAGAACACAGAAAAACGGCGTGACCATGCGGTCACGCCGTTTTTTGTTCCAATGGGAGGCAGGCTTGCTGCCTGCCCTATGCAGCCTTGACGCTCCAAGGCTTTGGAAGCAGTCTCTTCGTAAGCTCAGCGCTTGCTGAACTGAGGTGCGCGACGGGCGGCCTTGAGGCCGTACTTCTTTCTGCCTTACGGGCGAAAACCGTTGATTTTACTGGGTTTTCAAGGGTGTACACCACATTTCCATTATGCGCTGCTTTTTCTCCCAACTTCGGCGTTACCGTGCGCTGAATTTTCTGCCCATTGATATACCGGACATAGGTACGCTCCTTTGTTGATCTTGTGACGATATACTGCCATACTCGCTTGAACTGCGTATATGACAGCGGACCTCCATCCTCAATTTGGCGCTGTGCTTCTTCCACTTTTTCAAGAAGTTCTTCCGGAGTCCTTGCGTAAAGGGCGACTCGTCTGCCATCGGCATCTTCAATTCGTGTTCTGTAATATTCGACCCCCTTTAGCACCACAGTGCCATACTTGGGTATCTCTTTTTTCTTTCTTGCCATTCTTTCACCTCCCTAAATGTTGGTATCAGCTGCCGAATTTGTGAGGATGAGCAAGCTATTTCTTTTTGGGACGGTGCTGCTTGCGGTATGTCAAGTTGTTATCGGCAGGTTTTGCCCTCTTTGTGCATTTGGCAACATATTCCTGAAGCGCTGCATCTGTAAAATACACGCACCCATTTGGAACATACTGGACGTAGGAAATCAAGCCGTTTTGTCTGGCTGCATCCAGCGTGGCAATACTAATCCCCAAAATCTTGGCAGCTTCTTTTCGTGTAATCAGTTTTTCCATATGCGCATTTATCCTTTCATGATATATTCAACCCTCCGATTCTCTGGTAATAAATGCGCCGTTCTGCTAGTTTCAAATACATGACTCCCAGCCAAGTTAACATTCCATCAACTCACAAGCTCACTATATTACACTTGCAACCAGAGTTAATTACAGCATTCTTTTTGCGGCACACCTCCGCCCGTGGCGAACGGGTCCATGGAAGTCTCATCCCCCCGCCTTCATTATG
>ERZ772881.3101-NODE-3101-length-10696-cov-2.081289_pt1 | contig 10696 bp, 11 predicted proteins | sample MGYA00580581_ERZ772881 | MGnify/ENA primary metagenome ERZ772881 (study PRJEB29015, sample SAMEA2737668) | human gut metagenome | biome: human gut; feature: human-associated habitat; material: faeces | place: China | collected 2012 ...
ACTTCATCATGCCCGACCAAACGCTGGATGTCCTTACGCCGCGCACTTTGCTGATCGTGGTGGACACCTACCAGAAGCGCCTGCTGGAAAGCCAGAAAATCTACGAAAAGTGCAAGCGCGTCATCGTTATTGACCACCACCGCATGGCGGTCGGCCATATCGACAATCCGCTGCTGCTTTACCACGAGCCGTACGCATCCAGCGCCAGTGAGCTGGTGTGTGAACTGCTGCAATTTCTGCCCAAAGAGGATAACATCACCGCCCTCGAGGCGCAGGCATTGCTGGCCGGTATCATGCTCGATACCCGCAGCTTTGCGCTGCATGTCGGTGTGCGCACCTTTGAAGCCGCCGCCTGGCTGCGCAGCCGCGGTGCCCAGACGGCAGATACCAAGCTGCTGTTCAATACCTCGAAGGAGGAGTATGAGGCTCGCGCCCACATTGTGGAAAGCGCCTACATTTACAAGGGCTGCGCCATCGCGCTTTCGGGCGAACTGGATGCCGGTATGAACGTTGTGCTGCCCATGGCGGCCAACGACCTGCTGACCATCCAGAATGTGGAGGCCAGCTTTGTGGCTGTGCAGGTGGGGAGCGGCGTGAATATTTCCGCCCGCAGTCTGGGGGCGGTCAATGTTCAGGTCATCATGGAAAGTCTGGGCGGCGGCGGCCACCAGACCATGGCGGCGGCCCAGCTCAAGCACATCACGCCGGAAGCGGTCCGCTCCCGCATCGAGACGGCTATCGACAACTACTGGGCATCGCAGAAAAAGAGCAGTGCCGCAGAAAAATGACAGGGAAAGGTTCTTTTTATGAAGCAGTATGATTATCTGATCGTTGGTGCAGGCCTGTACGGCGCTGTGTTCGCCCACGAAGCCAAGAAGGCGGGCAAAAAGTGCCTGGTCATCGACAAGCGCAGCCACATTGCGGGCAACATCTACACCGAGCCGGTGGAGGGCATCAATGTGCACCGCTACGGCGCGCATATCTTCCACACCAACAACAAGGCCGTGTGGCAGTATGTGAACCAGTTTGCAGAGTTCAACCGCTACACCAACAGCCCGGTGGCAAACTACCACGGCGAGATCTACAACCTGCCCTTCAATATGAACACGTTTTACCAATTGTGGAAAACCGCGACACCCGCCGAAGCACAGGCGAAAATCGCTTCGCAGCGTGAGGCCGGGGCGGTCGGAGAACCCCGGAACCTCGAAGAGCAGGCGATCTCGCTGGTCGGCAAGGATATTTACGAGTTGTTGATCAAAGGCTACACCGAAAAGCAATGGGGGCGTCCGGCCGTCGAGTTGCCGGCTTTCATTATCCGCCGCCTGCCGGTACGCTTCACTTACGATAACAACTATTTCAACGATCCTTACCAGGGAATTCCCGTGGGCGGGTACAACAAGCTGATCGGTAAATTGCTCGAAGGGATCGAATGTCGCTGCAATACGGATTACTTCCGTCACCGGAGCGAACTCGAGGCGATGGCCGGTACCGTCGTGTTTACGGGACCGATCGACGAATATTTCGGGTATTGTTTCGGGCCGCTCGAATACCGCAGCCTCCGTTTTGAAAACGAACTGCTTGACTGTGAAAACTATCAGGGTGTAGCCGTTATGAACTATACTGACGAAAAGACCAAATTCACAAGAATTATAGAGCATAAGCACTTTGAATTCGGTACTCAGGAAAAGACGTATATAACAAGAGAATATCCGTCCGAGTGGCAGGAGGGTATGGAGCCGTATTACCCCGTAAACGACGAAAAGAATCAGTCGCTTTACAGCAAATACAGCGACCTTTCAAATGGCGAAAGCAATATTATCTTCGGCGGCAGACTTGCCGAGTATAAATATTATGATATGGATAAGGTCATAGCTTCGGCTTTGGCGGTAACAGATAAATTATTTTGAGCGAGGGACGGTCAAAGGCTATGAATGATGTAAAAGTTAGTGTTATAATGCCTGTTTACAACGTCGAAAATTACGTTGGCAGGGCTATCGAGAGTATACAAAATCAGACCCTTACCGATTGGGAATTTTTTGCCGTAGACGACGGAACTCCCGATAACAGCGGTAAAATCTGCGATGAATACGCCGCAAAGGACTCGCGTATAAAGGTTATCCATAAGGAAAACGGCGGCGCTCCCTCGGCGAGAAACGTCGCCATAGATAAGGCTGTCGGAAAATATATGTATTTTATGGACTCCGATGACTGGGCTGAAAAAACCATGCTTCAGGATATGGTTGATTTGGCCGAGAAAAACGATTTACAACTCGTTGTTTCGGGTTACTATATCGACACATATTACAGTGACACCGAAAAATTCACGCAGGAGCAGGTCTACAAGGATAAGATATACAAAACTCAGGCTGAATTCAGAGCCGACGCACACAACCTTTTTGACCGCAATCTTCTCTACACTCCGTGGAATAAGCTCTTCTCGGGCGATTATATAAGAGACAACAAGCTCTATTTCCCGCAGACCTTCTGGGATGATTTCCCCTTTAACCTCTCCGTTGTGCGCGACGTTGAGAGAGTCGGCGTGACGTCAAAGAAGTATTACCACTTTATCCGTCAGAGAGCCGAGTCCGAAACCGCCAAGTACAGAAGCGATATGTACGAAAAGCGCGAGGAGGAGAACGAGTGGATGAGAGAGCTCTATGAGCACTGGGGAATTATGACTCCGGAGATAGAGGAATTTCTCTCGAGAAGATATATCGAGCGCATAGTCGGATGCGTTGAAAACGTTACAAACAAAAACTGCACCTTGCCTGCCGGCGAAAAAAAGGCGCAGATAAGAAAGATGATAAACGACCCCAAGGCGCGCGCGGCTGTTTCTGCGGCTGTGCCGAAGTCAAAGTATATGAAGCTTATGCTTATACCGATTAAGATGAAGAGCACCGCGCTCACATATCTTGAGGGCAAGGTCATTTCTTCCGTTAAGTCGGGCAATACAAAGCTTTTCGCAAAGCTTAAAGCGGGAAGATAAAATAATCCGAAAGGCTGTGAAAAATATGAGCGCACCGTATTTCAGTGTTATAATGCCGGTTTACGGCGTCGAAAAATATCTCAGGGATACGCTTGACAGCGTTCTTCGGCAAACCTTTGCCGACTTTGAGCTTATACTCGTCGACGACTGTTCCAAAGACGGCAGCGGCAAGATATGCGATGAGGTTGCAGCCTCGGACGGCAGGGTTCGGGTTATCCATAAGGAGAAAAACGGCGGAGCGAGCAGCGCGAGGAATCTCGGCACAAAGTCCGCTTCGGGCAAATATCTCTATTATATGGATTCCGACGATAAAATTGACAGCGATATATTTGAAAAAATGTATTCGGCTTCGCGTGACGCTTCTCCCACGGTTGTGATGTTCGGCGCGGTGGAGGAGTATTACGACAAGACCGGTAAGCTGTATATGACAAATCCCGTGTCATATGAGAGCAAAGCTCTCTCGGGTAAAGAGAATGTGGCGAAAGAAGTAATTAAAATCGAAAACACCACGCTTTTCGGCTACCTTTGGAATAAGATTTATCTTAAAGACGCGGTGTTTTCCTCCGGAGTTACATTTTGCGATATGCCGCTTAACGAGGATTTTAAATTTAATATAGATTTCTTCAGATATGTTGATTCCATGGTAATTCTTGATGACACGGCATACCACTATGCCAAGAGAGACAATCAAAGCCTTACGTGCCGCTTTGTCAAAAATTACTTTGAGCTTCAGGAAATGCGTATAAACGAGCTGCTCGGTTTTTACCGTGAAAACGGTATGTGTGACGGAGATATACTTAAAAATCTTGCCGGCATATATGTCAGAAGCGTATTTTCGGCTCTCGAAAAAAATAATGACAAACGCTCCGGAATGTCCGGGAAAGACAGAAAAGACTGGCTCAAGGCTCAGCTTAAAAGTGAGCTTTACAAGGAGCTTATGCCTTACGCCGAGCCTGACAGCAGGCTTGTAAAAATTATGGCGGACTGGCTTAAAGGCGGAAATACAGGCGTGCTTCTTTTCACGGGCAAATTTATTTCGGCGGTCAAAAAAAGCTTCCCGTCGCTGTTTTCGGGGCTTAAGCTAAAAAAATAATGTGGAGGGCAAACAGTTGAAAAAGGTGCTTTTCGGCTATATTATGAACGGAAAAGCCGGCGGAATTGACAAGTATATGCTCAACTTTTTTGAGCACTTTTCCCCGGGTGAGGTGCATTTTGATTTTCTCACAACACAAATAGATAATGAGCTTAAGGAAAAGCTTGAGAGCAAGGGCGCGGGGCTTTTTGAAATACCGACTCTTAAAAATCCGCGTGCTCAGTATAAGGCGATTTGCGATATAATAAAGAAAAACGGATATTTCAATATTTCTACCGCGATATGCTATCCGGGACCCAAAGCGGCGCACGACTGCGGAGTAAAAAAAGTTATCATACATTCTCACAGTGCGTGGTATGACTGTTCAAACCCGAAAAAGCGCGCGCTTATGATAAAGCTCAATAACCTTTGCCGCAATTTCCTTTATAAATACGGAACCGACTTTTACGCCTGCTCGGCTCTTGCGGGTAAATGGATATTCCCCGAAAAAATCGTCGGGTCGGACAAGTTTAAGCTCGTAAAAAACGGTATTGACCTTGCAAGCTTTACGTATTCTCCCGAAAAGAGGGAAGCAATGCGCGAAAAACTGCAATTGCAGGATAAATTCGTCATAGGCAGTGTCGGAAATTTCCTTTATCCCAAAAATCACGATTTTATGGTGCGTGTATTTTCCGAGCTGTGCAAAATCGACAGCGACGCACGCCTTTTACTCGTCGGTGACGGCTTGCTTTTTGACAATGTAAAGGAGCAGGTAAAGAGCCTCGGCTTAGCGGACAAGGTTATATTCTCAGGCAGGCAGACCGATGCTTATAATTATATGATGGCTATGGATATATATCTTATGCCGTCGCATTTCGAGGGCTTCGGCATAGCCGCTGTGGAGGCCGAAGCAACCGGGCTTATGTGTTGCCTGAGCGATCATATACCGTCCGATGCCGTGATAACGGAAAACTGTGTTACCCTCTCGATTGACAAAGACGGTGACGCAAAGGTTTGGGCGGAAAAAATAGAAAAAGCCAAGGGCTATAAACGGATTGACCGTACCGATGAAGTACGGAGAGCCGGATATGACCTTTCAGCGCAGAATTTTTATGAATTGGTGTGAGGAGTTAATATGAAAGAAAGTATACTCAGGAAGGGGTCGCAGGCGACCGGCTTTAAGCTACTTTTCCTTGCGCTTACGCTGTTATCGTTTAACAGCCTTACGGCAAACCGCTCGGCACTTACTTGGATTGCGTATGCGGTAACGGCGATAGGAATAGCGGTTCTTGTAATAAGAGTCGTCTGCTTCAAAAAATACTTACATGCAAAAGGTTTATTCTTGCTTATTGCATTTTGCGGAAGCTATGCGCTGTCGGCGTTGCTTACAAGGCAGTACGGGCTGTCGGAAAACGCAAAGGCACTCGTTTGGATGGCGTTCCAGTATTTTATACTGTACACTTATGACACCACGTCCGACGGTACCGCGGAGAAAAAGGAATTCTACATAATTTCACACTTCTTTATGGCGTATACATTCCTGGCTGTTGCGGCGGGAACGGTTATGCTCTTTGCCGATTACTATTCGTATACGGAGGTAAACGGAGTAGTCGTAATTCTCGGATTCCTTTGGAACAGGCTTTGGGGTGTGTATTCCGACCCCAATTACGGTGCAGTATTCTCGGCAATAACCATAATAATGAGCCTGTATTTTTACAAGGACGCAAAGAAGCCGTTAAAGGCTTTGTACATCATAAATATCATTTTACAGATATGCTATATAGCTTTTTCGGATTCGCGAACCGGTATGGTATCGCTGTTCTGCGCGCTTTTGGTCTATGTGTATCTCACCGCGCTCAGGAGCAAAAAGCTCGAAGCAAAAAAAGCGTTCGCAAGGGGCGTAATATGCGTTTTGCTTGCTGTTACAGCGGCAGTCGCATCATTTGCCGCGATAAAGGTTGTGTCGGTTTCAACCTCCGAATTCAAGAAATGGCAGTATGAGCACATCATAAGCAGCGATAAGGATAAAACCGATGCTCAGAAGGAAAAGGACAAGCAGAAGCTTGAAATCGGCCGTCAGAGTAACGACATAAACGGTGACGTGAGCAACCGCCGCTTTGCTATTTGGGGCAGCGGACTCGAAATATTCAAAACGAAGCCGTTAACCGGCGTAACCTTCAGGAACTATGTTCCTTATGCCGAGGATAAGCTCCCCGACACTTATCTTGTCAACAATGATTTTATTGAATTCCACAGTATGCACAACAGCTTTGTCGACATACTTGTAAGTCAGGGCATTTTGGGCGTTGTGATTATCGCGGCATATATAATATTGGTGCTGGTGCTCATATTTAAGAATTTCTTTAAATTTAAGGGTGAAAAATACAAATATAATACCGCTCTGCTCAGCATTATAGCTCCGATATTTGCCTCTATGATGTTCTATTCGGAGACGTTTTATATGAACACAGGCGGAGCGTTCCTCTTCTGGCTTGCTCTCGGCTATCTCATTCAGTCCGTCACATCAAAGAATTCCGAGGCAAAGGAAATAGCGCCGGGCAAATAAATTTTTAAATCGTATTGTTTCGGAGAGAATAATACTGCTTCACGGAACTTATTATTGAGGTGAAAATTATGGATAAGCTTCTTACGGTTGTAATACCGTCGTACAATGTCGAAAAATTTTTGAATCAGACGCTTGACTCGTTTGTTTGCGACGAGGCTGCAATGAAAAAATTCGAGGTTATCGTGGTTGACGACGGCTCAAAGGATAACACCGCAAAAATAGGCAAGGAGTACGCCGATAAGTACCCCGATACATTCAGAGTTATCTCAAAGGAAAACGGCGGTCACGGCTCCACCATTAACTGCGGCATTCGCAATGCCGTCGGCAAATACTTTAAGGTTGTGGACGGTGACGACTGGGTCAACACCGCTGATTTTGTGAAGCTCGTCGAGGATCTCGAAAAAACCGAATCCGAATATGTGTTTACAAACTATTATGAGTATTATGACGACGTCAACCGCCAAAAGGCTGTTGATTTTCCGCAGTTCAAAGACGGTACGGAATATGACTTCGCCGATGTTGCAAATAAGGTTTATATACCTATGCATGCCCTTGTAATAAAGACGAGCGTGCTTAAAGATAATAACATTGTTATTGACGAAAAGTGCTTTTATGTGGATGTCGAATATGTTATGTTCCCGGTGCCCTTTGTAAACAAGGTGACATTCTTTGACCTGCATGTTTATATGTACAGGCTTGCGCTCTCAACTCAGAGCGTGAGTATTCTCGGGTTCCAAAAGCATATAAACGACCATCTTAGGGTTACGTTCCATATGTTTGACTTTTACAGGGACTATATTTCCTCGGATAAGGCAGACAGCGCAAAAGCGGATTATATGAGGACCTGCATAGCAGACCTTATAATTACGCAGAGCGCAATATATTCGAGCTATCCCGACAGCGATATGGAAAACAGAAAACGCTTTATGGAATTCGACCGCAAGGCAAAGGAATTAAGCCCCGAAATATATGAGCTCAGCTCCGTTAAGAGCGGAAAATTGCGTTTGCTTCGCAAATATAATTTCAAGCATTACAGGCTCATACAGTCGCTCAGCCGTCTGCACTTCAAAATGACAAATAAATAAAACACATATTGCTTAAAAGCCGTTCGCACTCGTAGTTTTTCAAAGGGTGCGGACGGCTTTTGTCTGTCATCCGATTATCAGTTTTTCCCCGACGTATATGAGATTCGGGTTTTTAACGGAGTTCAGCTTTGCCAGATTTTCAACGGTGGTGCCGAATTTTCTTGATATTCCCCAAAGCGTGTCGCCGCGCTTTATCGTGTAAATTACGGCTTGTTCCGAGTGGGCAGAGGGTATTTTAAACACTTCGCCCGCATATATGAGGTTCGGATTTTCAATGCCGTTAAGCGCGACTATGCTGTTTATGTTTGTGCCGAATTTTCTCGATATTCCCCAAAGAGTATCGCCGCGTCTTACCGTGTAAAGCGTGTATCCGGAGCTTTCCGCGGACGTCATATGGGGGATTATAAACACTTCGCCGACGTATATAAGATTGGGATTTCTGATATTGTTTGCGTTTACGACAGCCGACACCGTAACGCCGAATTTCTTTGCAATCCCCCAAAGCGTGTCGCCGCGCTTTACCGTATATCTTACGGGCTCGGGCGACTTTGTGGGCGTAGCTTCGTTTGCGCCGTTTAAAAATACCGACGAAGTAAACCTGTCGAGGTCAACATTGCCGTAAATCCCCGGAATTTCGCCGCGGTCGCTGTACTGAAATCCCGCATAGCTCTGCCAAATATTACTTGTAACATACGGCTCTTCCGCGTCATAATCGGCAACCCAGAGCGGAAACTGCGCAAAATTCCAGTCCCAGGTTTCCGAGGCGTTGTATGCGTCGGTGTAAAGAATCGGCACTATTCCCGTAAGCTCTCGGAGCTTTTGCATAAATGCGAGCCCCACAATATTTATGCCGTTTTTCCCGAGGCTGCCGAATTCCTCAAAATCCATGGCAGGTCTTGCGGCAAAGGTTTTTCCGCTTATAAGCTCGGCAAAGCGCGTTGCCTGCAAATATGCCTGCTCGGTATTTCGTGCAGTCACAAAATAGTACGCGCCGCATTTAAGACCGGCCTTTGTCGCGTTGGCGTAATTTTCCTCGAATTTCGGGTCTGTTACGGAAAAACCGTATCCCGCTCTTATATATACAACTTCGATTCCGCTGTTTTTAACCTGTTCAAAATCTATATCTCCCTGATAAACGCTGACGTCTATTCCCGAAAAAACCTCGTCGGTGTCGGCGGAAATTGCCGAAACATGCAGCACAGATGCCGAAATCGCAACAAGGAGCATTAAAAGAAAAGACAGTATTCGTTTTGCCCGCTTCATAAAAAAATCACAGCCTTTCTGGTGTTTAAAGCCTCAATGCATTATATTTTAAATAGCACGCGAGTGTGACTTTGCTTGCCTGCCGTAAGGACGATACACTTAAAAAACCACGGTATCGGCGATAAAATAACGCTGAAATAAAAAATTCTGAAGCGAAAAAAATGAAACTTGCGATTTTGTATCAACAAAGCGAACCGCCTGCAAAAGACGGCACAAAGGAGCTTGTTAAAATAAAAGAGGATTGTGTTGCCGCGTCACAGGCTTTAAAAATAAAAGGGCTTGTACGCATCGACTGCCGCGAGGATAAAAACGGTGTGTTTAAAATATTTGATTTTAATGCGAAGCCGAATATCACCGGCGGTGTTCGTCCGCACAGAAAAAATCAGGATTGCCTCACCATGATAGCGGCGCGTGCCGCAGGACTTACGTACCGCGACCTGCTTTTGAAAATGCTCGGAATCGCTTGGACCGTGTAAGCCGAAACGCCACCGTTTTATGCACCGCCGGGGTGCGCCGAATAAAAAAAGCACTCAGCTTTACGCTGAATGCTTTATATGTCTTTGTACAGCATATTTGATACAATGTGACCACCTGTCCGAAAATGTGACCATTTGACAAACTAATTATTTATCATCCTATATATGATTGTTTTTTAACGAATGCTATACTTTGTTCGCCGACGAAATATTAAGTAATTTTATTTTCTTTATATCGAAATGTCGAATTCTTCGTGAGTAATTGCTCCGACATCAAGAAAATTTTTAACTTTTTTATTTCTTACAATTAAGTTTATTTTTGACAGTTACTATTTTGAAAACCGGTGGTTATGATTAACATTTTTAATTTCACCTATATAATTATTTTGAATTATCCTGCTAAACAATTCCCTAACACATATTAATGAGCACTATTAAAGTTTTGTATAGTTACGACATTCGATGGACACCGTTAAGGAATATTTTATTTTTGAATTTGCCATTGCTTTTGTTCTTTTTCGAACGCATTTCTTCAAATTCCTTATTGTTAATGTTCTTGTAGTCTAAAATAGCACTTATTACCTCGATAAGATCACATAATTCTATGACATCATCAGAATTAGTAAATTCAGTTACTTCTTCTGTAAGTTTTTTCTTTAATTCATTATAATAATCAAAAGAATCAAGAATTACAAAATCCGGCTTATCCCCTTGTTGCTCTATTATATTGGGTATATTATCTCTTACAAGTTTATTCATTTTTTCGTACATAAATTGAATAGTCTCCATTATTAAAAATATTTCGTATTCCGCCTTTTGGATTAGGCACATCATTCATATATCTAGGTATTATATGAATATGTAAATGAAATATTGAAATTATATTTTTTTCCATAGTACAAGTTCTGCATTTTCACCATTACAACCATATTTATATACAGCAATAAACTTTTCATTAGCAGCTACACCATAACATTTATCGCTTCCTTCAATATCAATCTGTTTTGCATAGTATTGTGTATCGTTATCAAGAATTTTAGTTTTATCCCCATTAGGAAGTATACATTCTATATTCAAGTAATTTCCGTCCATAAGATTTAAAGAATTAAAATTCTCAAATTCTTTTATCCCAAGTTCCTTAATTTTTTCAAGTAAAAACTGTTCCATAAAATTCCCCATTTTTATCTTATTTTATCAAATATATATAACCAAGTCAATTCTTTCTGATTCAATTATTTCTATCCCTCG
>ERZ772881.3114-NODE-3114-length-10642-cov-17.393501_pt1 | contig 10642 bp, 6 predicted proteins | sample MGYA00580581_ERZ772881 | MGnify/ENA primary metagenome ERZ772881 (study PRJEB29015, sample SAMEA2737668) | human gut metagenome | biome: human gut; feature: human-associated habitat; material: faeces | place: China | collected 2012 ...
CAGAATCGTTGATTTTGAAACCAAGCTGTTTTGCATCGACTTTGGCGTGCGCCATATCGGTCGTGTAGGGTACGAGCTGCCAGCCATTCTTGGTAGAAATTGAAACACTGGACACGATGACATCACCGGTAGACGCATTGATGATCTCCGCTGCGCCAACATGAACTTCTCCACCTTCGTCTACGATGAGCGGCAGTGTAACAGGAACCGTGACCGAGAAAACCTCTGTGATCTCCCAATGCGCATAGTAGGTGCTGTCACCATCTGTCTTGTAGATGGTGTTGGCATCGACCTGCGTGCCGCCGTTTACTTCCGTAAACCAACCGAGGAATTCGGCATTTTTGCGCGTCGGTTCAGTGGGGAGGACGAGTGCTTCGCCGTAGGCCTGCTTCGTTGTCTCTGTGTTTCCATTGCTGAGATCCCATGTGATCGAATAGCTATTGGCGGTAAATTGTGCGTAGAACGTCTTTGCCGCTGTGATGGTCACAGTGTTGTACAAGCTGCCGCCAGAAGCAGAGGTGTACCAGCCCTTGAACGCATGACCGGCCTTGACCGGTGTGCTCGTCGGGGCGGTTGCCGTCGCATTCGGCTTGCCTGTCGTGGTGATGCTGGTTTTGCCATCAATGGTGCCGCCGTTCGTTCCGGCGTCCCACTTGATCGTCAGGCTGACAGTTGCACCGCAATCGTCGCACTTGCCGTCACCGTTCGCGTCGGTGTGGTCAGCGTATTCATAGCCAGAATCGCCGCAGGCCGAGCACGTCTTGGTGCGCTTATGCTGCGTTTCGCTGTCCGACACCCACGAGCCATAGGAATAGCTGTGATTGGCGTAGTCATAGGTCGATGCGCCGCAGCCGGAGCAGGTTTTTGAGCGTCTATGCTGGGTATCACTGTACTTACTCCATGCACCGGTGGAATAGGAATGCGAACCGTAGTCCGTGGTGCTGTATCCGCAGGTACGGCAGGAGACCGTTCGGCTATGCTGGCTGGAAGAAGAATTGCTCCACGAGCCGTAGCTCATGCTGTGGCTGGCATAATCATAGTCCGTCGCGCCGCAGTTTCGGCAGGAACCTGTGCGCCGATGCTGACTGGACGAATACTGCTCCCACGAGCCATAGCTATAGCTGTGACCACTAGAATAGATTGTTTCGGATTTTGTCTGACCGCAAGCGCAGGAGTACGAACGGTAGCCGTTGCTGGTACAGGTGGCAGCCTGCTCATTCTGAAGAATCCATGTATGGCTGCCGCAGTCCGGGCAGGTACCGGAACCGTAACCACCAGCGCCGTGACTCTTATAGGTGTAAGTGCCAAGGTACTGGACGTAGTGGCAGAGATAACACTCATTATAGTTTGCATGGCCGCGAGACGAATGTGCGACTTCAACGTATGTGCCCTGGAACGAATACTTTCCGCATGAAGGGCAGTTGCCAATGATGGAGCCGGTGGACTGAACAGAGATACCCGGCGCTTTCTTGATGCCGTTGAGTGCAGTGGTGGCAGCCTCTGCGTTCGAATACACACCGTAAAGATCGTAAAAATACCGGCTGCCACGGTTGGATGCCGCCCAATCGTAGGTATAGAACGGCACCGTCGCATCCGGATAGCCAATAATGTAGGCGATATAGAGCGTGTCGCCAGCGTCGGCCTCCCGCCAGAACGCATCTTCGCCGATGCTTTCCAGCACGGTTTCGCCGTAATACATGGTGATCGTGTTCAGCCTGTCACAACCGTAAAACGCATGACGGCCAATGACCGGGGCCAGCGGCAATTCGGCGGTAGTCAGATTCGTGCATCCCTCGAACCAGTACGCAAGGTCTGGAATTGTCAGGGCGCTCATATCGTCATACCAGATTTCTGTGATTTGTTCCCGATATTCCGCCCACGGCTGGTCATCTGCGCTTTGGAATACGGGCGCTTCGCCGCTGCCGGAAATGGTCAGCCAGCCTTTGGAATCCAGCGACCATTTGATACTGCTGCCCGGAATTGTGCCACTGGTTGCAGCTTCGGCAGACTGCACGGTGATTTCTTCTTCCGGCGCGCTTTCGTAGACTGTGTGTTCATCCGCTTCCGCTGCAAATGCAGCAACGGACAGGGAAAACACCATGCAAAGAGCCAGCACAAATGCGGTGAATTTCTTAAAATTCTTCATTATGCAGCCTCCTTTTCGTTCACGGCGGCGATGGTGAACACAATCGTCGCGGCGTTGATGTTCGTCGCAGCTTCGCTGGCCGAAACTTTTGCTTTGTAACGGATTGCCAGCGACTTTTCTGCGCCAATCACCGGGAACGCACCATCCACAAGCGTTAGACTGCCTGCACCTTTGGTTACACAGCCGTTGATGCTGAGCGCAATGCTGTTTTTACTCGCAGAGAAATCTTCATAGTTGCCGATCTCGAACGTAGCGGGTTGAACGTCCACCTTTGTCACGCGGATTGCACCGTTTTTGCCGGTATTGGTAATCGCGGCGTTATTGGCGGTGACTACATAGCCGTCAACAAGAGAAACCGGCAGCGCGGCGGGAACCGTACACGAAATCGGCGCGACGGTGTTCACAACGGTCAAGGTGATGGGAACACGCGCCTCAGTAGTTTCGGCAGCCGATGCCGGAATGGGAAATGCAAAAATGAGCGCCAGCGCCAGAAGCAGCGCCGCAGCCTTTTTAACATTGTTCATCAGCGCACCTCCTTGGACCAGAGATACGCGACATGGAGTGTCAATTCCGTGTTCAGTGTGCCGATTTCCTTGCCGTCACGGAACGCAGTCACAATGACCGTACAATCCACATTGCCGAACTCTGGCGTTTCCAGAAGCGTCAGACTTGAAATGCTCTTGCCTGCGGCAAGCTCAAAAGTATCTGCAATCAGAGTATTGTCCTTGTTGCGGCGAATCTCGATTTTGTAAGTGTCACCTTTGCTGTTATTCGTAAACTCGGCTTTCACGCTGGATTCTCCGACCAGAGCATATAGATGAGCAGGAGCAGTAAGAGCAATCTGATTGTCTGCGACAATCGCGTTGAGCTGCTTTTGGGCTTCGCGCAGTCCGGAAACGTCGTAAAAAATAACTTCCGTTTCCTTGTGCTGCTTGGCTCTTTCTGTAATTCTGACTTTGATGGTGTCAATGACCGCAAGGGTGGAATCTCTGTCATAAATGACTTTGACCGCATCGTCCACACGGGCAACAACGACAGCGGGCATATTCGTGCCGTTATTGCAGTAAACGGCCGCTGTGCCGCCGCCCCATACGAGCAGCCGACCTTTGACGGTCACGTTGTCGAGTGTGATTTTTCCATCCGCCGCGCCGCAGCCGATGATGAGGTCGCCATCCACGGTCATATCTTTTAGCGTCACATCGTCGGTGCGAATCAGAACGCTGCCTTTAATGTCCTTGTCATAAGTGCCCTTGGACACAATGTAAGTGCCGATGATGTTATGGAAAATCTGCGCAAATTCTGCGCGGGTGATATTATCCAGCGGTTCCAGCCCTTTGGTTCTGCCGTGGATATAATCCGCGCCGACCATTGCCCGGACATAGGGCAGCGCCCAACTGGAAATGTTCTTTTCATCTGCAAATTTGGACAAGTCCGTTTTGGCATATGCGTCGTAGTCCAGTTCCAGCGCGCGGGCAACGACCGTCATAGCCTCCTGCCGTGAGATCGGCGCATCCGGAGCCATGGACGAAGCAGACCGGCCGTTGTAAGTACCCATCTGGACGGCGAGGGCTACATCTTTGTAGTACCACTTACTCTTGGAAACATCCTTGTATTGCGAAATATCCGCCGCCTTGTAGCACCCGAACGAGCGGTTGATGATCGCGGCCATTTCAGCTCTAGTCATATCGCCGTTCGGGTCAAGCATCGTGCTGGATTTGCCGTACAAAAGGCCATTATCCACGGCTGCGCTCACGGCTTCGGCATACCATGCGGTACGGTCATAGTCCTTGAAATCTGTTGCTTTGCGAGTAGTCGTATTTGCCGCTGATGCACCAACTGCCAGAGACAGGCACGACGCGACGGCGAGAATCATTGCGAGGATTCGTTTGTGTTTCATTTGACGTCCTCCATTTCATAAGGTAAGGGGAACGCTTGCGCGTTCCCCTTTGCAATAGCGAATAGATCAGACTGCATCCCAAGCGATAATGAACAGCACGGAAGCAATCGCTGTGTTGGTAACTGCTTCCGAAACCGGGGTCACGATAGCATCGTAGGAGATTGCGACCGTATTGGCGCTGGTATCACCCGCACCGCTCATGTAGCAACCCTCAATGGCGTCGGTCAGAAGCGTCTGCTTGCTGGCGTTCTTGCCATCGGTGATCTGTGCAGCGCCATTGCCGAGGGAGATGGAGAAGCCAAACTTATTGCTGTTGACCTTTTCGTGCGCCAGAGACGCCTTGTCGCCGAACGCAGCCAGCGACCAACCCTGCGCGGCTTCGATGGAAATATTCGCAACTTTTACTGCACCAAACGAATTGTTGATGATCTTCGCGTCGGTCGCGGTGGAAACTGTGCCATCCGTGCCAACAGCAACCGGGAGGACGGTAGGCACGACTACGGACATTTTGGTAGCTGCCGGGTCGCCGCCGATGCTGCCGTCAGCGGTGGACGAGAGCGTGACGCTGGAAGTGCCGGTGCCGCCCGAAGCATCAACCGTGTTGGCAGCGGAAGCGGAAATTGCGAGGGAAGCGATCATGCAGACCGCAAGGATGAGGGAAACGATTTTCTTAGTGTTCTTCATTGTAATGACTCCTTTGATTAAAATTAGTGTTGAATCGTAATTGTAATGATTGCCCCGGCTGTGCCGATGATTGCACCAGATTCCGGGTCAAGGTTATGAAAATAAGCGGTACATTCGTATGTACCCGCGGGAAGAACCACGTCCAGCCGCGCACGTTCAATCTTACTGCCAACGGCAATGGCGCCGGATTCATAAATCTGTTCGCCCGTATCATTACGGACGATCTGAACCATCTGCGGATAGTTATTGATGGACTCATTTACGAGCATCAGATTTCCCTCAGATGCTCCATCCTCAAAGATGGGTGCGGTGTTGGCTGAAATGTTAATCATGCCCTCGGCCACTTTTTCATTCAGCCGCGCTTCGATTTCCTCCGGCGAAAGGTTATCCCAGCCGCCCTCAGTTGCAGACGAATCATAAACGATTCCGGCTTTGGCGCGAGCTTCTTCCTTTGTCGTGGGAGAGTGGAGCGTAACGATGATGAAAATGAGTGCGCCGATGGCGACGGCGGCAAGGACGCCAGCGCCGATCCAGACGGCGGTACGCGAGTTGGATTTGTGCTTGGGGTGGTAATTCATAGAGAATCCTCCTAGATCATAATTGTCAGGGCGGCACCACCAGACGGTGCAATAGTTTTTGGTGGTGCATATTAACGTGTGGGGTCAGATTTAACCGGATGCAGGATTTCGGTTTTCTGCTTCGCGCGGATTTCACGCTGACGGCGTTCCTCCAATGCGGAATAGATGCTTTCCACGATTGCCATAGCCGACATTGTAACGTCCGGGAAGTATCTGCGCAGCCGGTCGCCGCCCAACATGATTTTCAGCGATTGCATACTTTCGCGTGGTGTATTGGACTCGATCGGTTCATCGTCCGCCGCTTTGGATTTGTTTGGCTGCTTGTTCTCTGCGGAGATTGGAATGACGTTGTTGACCGGCGCTGGCGCAGTCTCCGGCTTTTCTGCCGTCTGTGCTGCGGCTGGCTGTGGGGTGCTTTCCTGCTTTGGCGGTTCTGGCATAACCGGCTTCATGTCTGGCGGCGTCGGCGCTGGCGTGACAGGTGATGTGTCCGTGACCGGTGTCGGTGCTGGCGGCACATTGGGTGTTACCATTGATGCGACCGGGAACGGCGGATCTGGCTGCGTCGGTGCTGGCTTCGGCGGTTCGGGTCGTTTGACCGGCGGGAGGTCTATGTCCTCCAAAATTGCCCGTATGGTCTTATCATCCAGCTTGCCGGTCTTTTCCGCCTGCCGTAGTCTCTGAACACGTTTGACCGTTGGTTTGAGGTTCAGACCCATTAAATCAATGACGGCATCCTGATGTTTCGGAGACAGGAACGACAAATCTGATGCAATGGACAATTCCAGCGAGTTATCATCCACGGCATCACAGACAGCCTTGGTCGCTTCGGAAAGGCGGATGATCCGGTTCAGTTTGCTGGTGCTGATGCCCATTTCCTTTGCCAGCATTGCGTCACTTTGCAGTTCGTCCGCACCCGGTACGCCGCGTTTCTTCCGGCCTGCCTTGCGTTTCATCGCGGTCATTTTATTGCGCAATGTCCGCGACAGGTCGTAGGTAGAAATGTGCGGTCGATGCAAGTTAGCGTCTGCAACAAGGATCATTGCATCATTGTCGTCGATTTTCTGGATGATGGCCGGAACCGGATAATTCAGCTCCCGTGCGATCATGTGCCGCCGCTGACCGGAGAGAACTTCCAGCCCACCCTTGGGATTGATTCTGGTTAACACCGGGTCCTTTACACCATTCAGTTCGATTGATTTTTTCAGTTCCTTATAATCGTCGCTTGTCACATCGACGGAAACCGTATTCAGCTCCGATTTTTCCAAGTAGCTGGGATGCAGCGTGATGAAATACGATTCACCATCACCGGGGACCGGCAAATCCTTCATGGCCTGTTCATCCGGGGGCATCAACCGATCTTCAAAAATCTTCGTAATTTTCGTTCCAGTTGGACCAAGGGCAGCGGGGCCGGGCATAACTGCCGGGGTCGTTTTGACCGCTGCGGTCTTTTCCGGCATCTTCGGCTGCGTGGCCGGAATCTTGCCGCCTGTGTCGGCCTTTTCCGCAGGCACAGTCATTTTCGGCTTTTCCTCCGGCTTTTTCTGCTCCGGCACGGGCGCGGGTTTTACCGTAGCGGCCTTTTCAGGCAGTTTCGGCGGGGTAACAGGTGTCTTGCTGTCTGCGTCGGCCTTTTCCGCAGGTGCAGCCGCTTTCGGCTTTTCCTCTGCCTTTTTCTGTTCCGGTTCGGGTGCAGCTTTTACCTCGGCTGCCTTTTCAGGCGGCTTTGGCGGCGTGACCGGAACTTTGTCGTCTGTGTCGGCCTTTTCCGTAGACACAGCCATTTTCGGTTTTTCCTCCGGCTTTTTCTGCTCCGGTGTGGGTGCAGGTTTTAGCTCAGCGGCCTTTTCAGGCAGTTTTGGCAGTGTGACCGGAGCTTTGCCGTCAGCGTCAGCTTTTTCCGTAGGCGCAGCCGCTTTCGGTTTTTCCTCTGCCTTTTTCTGTTCCGGTATGGGTGCAGGTTTTGCATCAGCCAGCTTTTCAGGCGGTTTCGGCGGTAGGTTCGGTTTCTTGCCGTCTGCGTCGGCCTTTTCCGCAGGCGCGACCGTTTTCGGCTTTTCTTCCGGTTTTTTCTGTGCCGGAGTGGGGGCAGGTTTTACCTCGGCTGCTTTTTCGGGCGGATTCGGCGGCGTAACCGTTGCTTTCTCCGCAGTCTTGTCCGGCGTTTTTTCAGGCGCTTCACGTTTTTTGCCGATTTCACTTTCGGGCAGCAGCTTTCCGGGCGGTGTGCCTTTCGCATTGCCACGCAAACGGAAATCTTTCGCTTCTCTCTCGCCCATGTCGTAGACGAACGCTGGGATTTCTGTTTTCTTCGCAAGCTCGCTGGCCTTGCGGCGGCGATTGCCGGAAACAATTTGAAACTCGCCATCCTCGCGCTGCCGCAGGATAACCGGCTCTTGTACGCCTCTGAGAACGATGCTGCTCGTCAATGCTTCAAGACTTTTCGGACTCGGCGGTGCGAATACGCTGCCGGGCAGGTCGTGGATTTTGGCAAGCGGGATGTTGACCGGCTTGATCTCCGGCTTCGTCGGGTCGCGTGCTTTTTCTTCTGCCATGTGTTACCTCCAAAATTGAATTTTTATATCAAAAAATACGTCTCACCGTGAGACCTATTTTCTGCCGAAATCGTGCCGCACCTGTGCGGAATAGAAAAAGCCCATCGTCGTCGGCGCGTTGTATAACGCGGTCAGAAGATAGGCTTTGATATTATTGATTTGTGTTGTGGTTGTCCGCAGACTGTCCAGAATGTAGGCAACGTGCATCTGTGTGAGCTGCCGGAACCGCTCCTTGATGATCTCGATGGGGATTTGTTCTTTTCCCAGCCGGACAGCGTCGGCGGTACTGCTCAGGACTTCCGAGATCAGCTCCACCAGCGCGTCCACATCCTCGGCGGCGTACTGCGTACAGAGCGCGTCATATTCGATTTGACTTCTGACACGCTCTTTCAAACTCCATCGCTCGATCAATCGCCCTCCATCTCCCGGCGGCTTCGCGGGAGAGATAGATGGATCAGGATAGCTAGAATCAGGATAATTATTATCAAGATAACTTGGGTCGGAAAATCCGACTTCTTGAAGTCGAGGTTTCCGACCTTTAGAAGTCGGGATTTCCGACTTCTGGACGTCGAGAATTTCGACTTCTGAAATGGGCGTAGGATTTTCTTCCTTTTTGGGTGGAACCTCGCGGGTCGTGAACCGCTTGACGTATATTTTCGTCGGCTTGCCCTGACCTTGGCGAACGCGCTCGATCAGGCCGGCGCCCTTGGCCTTGTCCAGCTCAGCCAGCAGCTTCATCGCCTTGTCGCGTCCGCAGCAGAGATCGTCGGCAATTTCTTCGACTGTGTAATAAATGAACACGCGCCCGTCCTCGTCATACCAGCCGTGTTCTTCGGACAGCCCCATACGGTCAAGCAGCAGGCCATACAGCAGCTTTGCTTCGACGGATACATTTTTGAATCGCTGGTGCGTAATCAGCAAGCGGGGAATACGGAAGTAGCTGAACTCCTTTGATTCGTCGCCATAGAAATAATCTGATACGATAACCGCCGCCATATTTTCCGCTCCTTCCTCCACTTGGGTCTAATAATCTATATCATAGAAAAAGCACGATTTGATTTTCTGTCAAATCGTGCTTTTTCTTAGTGTTCTTTTTTGTCAGTAAAGTTTGATTTTTCGGTGACTACCTGTTAAAAACGTGCTTTTCGTCACGTTCTTTATCCAGCATCACCTGAAAGCGGGGGCGTTTTTTCGGGCTGCCGGCAGGCAGGCGCTTATTTGCCGCTTGCGCCGTAGTTGGACAGGACACGGGCGGAGGGGTCTTTTACATCGCAGCCCTTCCACGCTTTGTTCGGCATCCAGAAGTCCTTGACCATGTCCGCCTGACCGGGATAGTATTTCTCAAAAATATCGCGGTACAGAAGGCTTTCCTTTGTAAACGGCTTTGCAAACGTGTATTTTTCGCAGCCTCTTCCAAACGCTTCATCGGAATAGAGGCTTTCGGCATACGCCTTCAGATCGTCGACCATGGAGTGGCCCACGGCGTCGGAGAAGGCCGCCTTCTGCCGCCAGAGGATATCGTCCGGCAGGATATGATCGTCCGCGAACGCCTTACGCAGGAGGTATTTGCCCATGTCATACGTGTTCAGCTTCAGCTCCGGACGGATGGACATGACGTATTTTACAAAATCCAGATCGCCGAACGGGACTCTGGCTTCGAGCGAGTTGACGGAAATGCAGCGGTCTGCGCGCAGGACATCGTACATATAAAGCTCGTCCACGCGCTTTTTTGCCTCCTGCTGGAAGGCCTCGGCGCTGGGGGCAAAATCGGTGTATTTATAGCCGAACAGCTCGTCGGAAATTTCGCCGGTCATGAGGACGCGCACGTCCGTCTGCTCGTGGATAGCCTTGCAGCACAGGTACATCCCCATGCTGGCGCGTATGGTCGTGATGTCATAGGTTCCGAGCAGAGCGATGACCGTTTCGAGGGAGTCCAGCACCTGCTGCCGCGTCATGGTGACCTCGGTGTGCTCCGCGCCGATGAAATCAGCGGTTTCCTTCGCATATTTAAGGTCGATGGGATCCAGGTCCATGCCGATGGCGAACGTGCGGATCTTCTTGCCGAGGAGCTTGGCCGAGATCGCGCAGACAAGGCTGGAATCGAGGCCGCCGGAGAGCAGAAATCCGAGCGGTGCGTCCGCGTCAAGCCGCTTTTTCACGGCGGAGATCAGCTTTTCGCGGATCTTCTTCGTGACGGTGTCCAGATCGTCGCTTGAATACCTCGTGACAGTGGTCAGATCGGCGTAGCGGACAAATTTGCCGTCCTTATAATAATGCCCTGGCGGGAACGGGAAGACGTGCGCGCAGAGGCCGACGAGATTTTTCGCTTCGCTGGCGAAGATGATCGAGCCGTCGGCAAGATAGCCGTAGAACAGCGGACGGATGCCGATGGGATCACGCGCGGCGACAAGGGAATCGGAAGCCGAATCATAGATGATCATGGCGAACTCCGCGTCAAGCCCGGCAAACATCTCGGTGCCGTATTCCTGCCACAAGGGGAGGATAATTTCGCAGTCGGAATCGGACGCGAAGACATAGCCCTTGGCTTCGAGCGCCTTTTTGACCGGGCGGAAGCCGTACAGCTCGCCGTTGCACACGGCCATATCGCCGCCGCGATGGAACGGCTGCATTCCCTCCGGGTGCAGGCCCATGATGGCCAGCCTGTGGAAGCCCAGCATACCGCTGCCTGCGGGCTCAAGCCGGGTGTCGTCCGGGCCGCGGGATTTTGTTTTTTCAAAATACGGGAGAACCTGTTCCTTTTTGAGACTGGGGGACGTAAAAC
>ERZ772881.3116-NODE-3116-length-10628-cov-5.253381_pt1 | contig 10628 bp, 12 predicted proteins | sample MGYA00580581_ERZ772881 | MGnify/ENA primary metagenome ERZ772881 (study PRJEB29015, sample SAMEA2737668) | human gut metagenome | biome: human gut; feature: human-associated habitat; material: faeces | place: China | collected 2012 ...
GTCATAGCTATCTCTCCATGTCCTTTTCGGACAACCTGCATGTTGCTGCCCCAATTCTTGACCATCTATTATCATACAAAAGTGCGGTTTTATAAGGAAACCTGCAAAAAACCTCGAAATTATTTGGATTTAACTATATATTTCTCTAAATTTGCCAATAAAAGAATGCAATGCCTGAAGCAGTAAGAAGACGATTAAATGTTACATTAAATGATTTGAGCTTGTCCTTAATTTCGTTTTTTGCAACATTGGCTTCAACAACATATCTGTTTCTGTAAACGGAGAAATATATGGTTGCCATCTATTATATTAAATGAGAAGAATACTTTTTATATGTTTATTGTCACAGCTTGTTGTCCTATCTTACGCACAAAGCGTGATGGGCAAAGTAGTGGACACTCATCATGATCCCATACCATTTGCCAATGTTGTGCTGCTCAATGCCAAGGATTCCACTTTCATGGCAGGGACTGTGACTAAGGAAGACGGCTCTTTTTCTTTGGAGACAGGGGGATCTAACAATATTCTGAAAGTGTCGAGCATAGGATATGTGACAACACTGATAGCATTCAAAAGTAGTAATATCGGGGATATAATATTGGATGAAGACAACCGAACCCTTGCTGAGGTCATCGTGAAAGGTTCTTTACCACAATACAAGGCTGTTGCCGGTGGACTGAACATTGACATTCACAACTCCTTACTGAAGGATGTGGGAACGGCAAACGATGTCGTCTCTATGTTGCCAGGCATTGAAGGTAGTAACGGCAATTTCACGGTCTTTGCCAAAGGCACACCTGAAATATACATCAACAACAGGAAGGTGCAGAATGCCAACGAGCTCAAGTACTTGAAATCGAATGAGATAAAAAGTATAGACATCATCACGGCACCGGGGGCAAAATACAACTCGGAAGTGGGTTCGGTCATTCGTATAAGTACCATTAAGAACACTAGCAGCGGCATCGGCGTGACAGCCTTCGGCCAAGGTGAGTATGCCCGGAAATGGACCACTTACGATGACGCTGCCATCAAGTATCATACAGGTGGTCTTGAAGTGACCGGGGCCTTATCTTTTACAAATGGCTATAATGCTGCAGATGCAACGATCATAGATGACTTTAAGAGCAATGGCAACCATATTAATATATTACAAGTGTGCCCTAATGATTTCTGGTATACCATCGCCAACGGGAAGATTGGGGCAAGCTATGACATCGATGGGAACAACTCGGTTGGGCTATCCTACAAACTCGATGGCTCAATATACGAGGGAGGGCACGCCAACACGCAACAGACCATAACGAGAAACGAAATATCGGAAGGCTATGTGAACCAACGGATGACCATTCTTGAAAACGAAAATCCACAACACGAGGCTAATTTGTATTACCTGGGCAAGGTGGGGAAGCTTGGCATAGACCTAAATGGTACATGGGTGTGGAAGAAGTCTTCCCGCAACCAGATGTCGGCAGAAAGCAGCGAGGAATTAGAGGGTCGTCTCATCCATTCTTCAAGTACCAACAGGAACAGGATGTTGGCTGCAAAGCTCATCCTTACCTATCCTATATGGAAGGGAGAGGTAAGTGTCGGCAATGAGGTGTCCCATACTAAAATACATGGGCTATACAACAATGCTGAGCAAATACTCACATCATCGGATGACGAGATACGCGAGAGCAACACTGCTTTGTTTGCCGAGTACAGTGTTCCTCTGGGAAATTTCAATATCGTTGCCGGATTACGTTATGAGGATGTGAAATCCTATTACTATTCATTTGGGGAATTACAGACAGAACAGAGCCGTGACTATAACGACCTGTTCCCCAATGTCTCCATTGGCTGGCACCACGGGCTGGCAGAGGTGCAGTTCAGCTATGGGAAGCGCATAAGCAGACCTAGTTATCAGTCGCTTAGCTCCAATGTGCAATATGACAACCGCTACGCGTATGAGGGAGGCAACCCGTTGCTGAGACCCACAATAATACATAACGTTGACTTGCTTTTTACTTATTCATGGCTTCATCTTGCAGCCGGGTACAACTACCGTAAAGATGCACGGTTCTCGTTTGCAGATTTGTATCAGGAGGGATCTGAGATTACCATCTGGAGAAACAAGAACTTCGACAAACAGCAGTCGTTCAACGCCTCCATTACACTGTCGCCGAAATTCAAATTATACAAGCCTTCACTCCTGTTAGGCTACTGGCAGCAGCTCCTTGATGCGAAACAATATGGGGTATCAGAAGATCTGAACAAGCCCTTGTGGAAGATGGATTTCCGCAACTGGTTTGAAATAGACAATACTTGCAAGGCAATGCTTTATTTGAGGTACAGGTCAGGCTATGATGATGGCTTTACCAGAAACAAGCATTCGTTTAGCGTCAACCTCCGATTGCAAAAGGATTTCCTACAGAAATCTCTGACCGTATCACTATATGCCAACGACATATTCAAGCAGCAACGCGACCGTTGGACGGGCTATTACAGTGTGGCTACTATGACTAAGGACTCGTACGGCTATACCAGGAGCATTGGTCTCTCTGTGTCTTACAATTTCAAAAATACAGGAAAAGGCAAATACAAGGGAACAGGTGCCGGCAATGATGAAAAGTCAAGGTTGTAAAAGGCTTTAGCATGAAAGATAGCTTCAAGTGTATAATTCAGTCGGACAGTATGATGTGCGGCATCACCTGCTTGCAAATGGTATGTAAACATTTTGGCAGGGAAATCTCATTGCGTACATTGTCAAAACTTTGTGTTGCGACATCAGAGGGAGTTTCGATGCTGGGTGTCAATGAAGCTGCAAATAAGCTCGGACTACGCACAATGTGTGCAAGAACCGATTTTGATACTCTGAGCAGGGCTACTCTTCCTTGCGTTCTCCATTGGAATCAGAATCACTTTGTCGTGCTCTACAAGATGAGGAAAGGGCGTATCTTTTATGTGGTATTGGATAAAGGCAAGGTGGTGGAAATCGGCAATCACGAAGCACTCACGGCAAAGCGGGATGCTTATTATAACCTCGTGAAGAATCAATTGGAATTGGGCAACTAACAGCAGACGATTGTAAGTATAAAATGATCAGCGGAATGACAGGCACTGCTTCCATACTTGTAAGCAATGAAAGCGTACTTCAAAGGATTGTCCAGAGAATAACAAATATCATTATAACTTCCTTTTTAACCGTAATAAAGCAGTGAAATAAATATTGGAGAAATCAAAATAGAAACATAATCATTTGGTTAATCTTTGTTTATATTGGACATTATAATTCAAACATTACCCTTTTGTGTAGTGGATGTTTGAAAAAACAAATCTACTTTTGCAATGTAAAAATTTAAGGTATCATCAAAATGGAAAAACTGTATAGTAGAAATCGAATTTACATCAAGCCTGATGAACAGGAAAAAATTAAGCATTTTCGAGTTCTCTTGGGTGGTGCAGGCATAGGAAGCATCATCGCTGAATGTGCCTTACGCATGGGGTTTAAAACTATCACCATAATTGATGGTGACAAGGTGGAAGTTAGCAATTTAAATCGTCAAAATTATCGGCAGGAAGATGTTGGTAATTATAAGGCAGAGAGTCTTGCAAATAGATTGCGATCCATTAATCCAAAAGCAAACATTAGGGTTGTCAATGAATTTGTTACCCATGATAATGTAGAGAAGTTGATAGAAGGACATGACATTGCAATAAATGCCTTGGACTTCAAGAGTGACATTCCTTTTGTCTTTGACAAGATCTGTTCGGAAAAGAATATCACTGTACTCCATCCTTATAATTTTGGATGGGCTGGATTTCTAACAGTAGTAGATCCAGATGGTAAACCTATTCAAGGTTTGTCAGACAAACCGTTGGGATTTGAATTGAAAGTTGCAGAATACGTTCTTGGATACCAAGCCTTTTGGATGCAGCCGCAAGAATGGCTAGAGAAAGTAGTCAAACAATATCAGAGAGAAGATGGGACACTACCACCTCCCCAATTATCTGTTGCTTCTTGGATCACAGCTGGACTTTGCACTCATGCAATGTTCAATATTGCTACAGACAAAGATGTGAAGAAATTCCCAAAGTTTTACCTTTCATCCCTACTTCTATAGCGAAGTAGAGATGAGAGAAATGGGAATCACAATAATTTATAGATAGTGGCAAAAGTAAGTGCTTCCGTAATGTTCTTGGTTCCGATTTTATCAAACAAGGTTCTTCTATAAAACTTGATAGAGTCAATGGACTTGCACATCTTGTCAGCAATCTCATTCATAGTAAGTCCTTGAGAGCATAAGGTTAGTACCTGCTTTTCCTCTTCTTTTAGCTGTATCATTTCTTTTTCTTTCCACTTGTGGAAATCCAAGTCATATTTCCAATACTTCTGTTCTCCTTCTATGTGAAACTCAACATGCCCAGGTGTTGATTGAGATGATAAGGACACAATACACATAGCTATCCAGATCCTTCCATCTTCAGTCAACATGATTGGTGTTAGCCTGTGATTTATCAGTACCTTTCTGTTTCCGTCCAAGATAATGTGGAAATTATAGGAAATATAGCATTTATGCTTATCTTCATTAGCAATTTTACTTTCAAAAAACTTGAAACCACTGCTGTTAATTTCTAGCAACATCTGCTGCTCTTCCTCTGGTACATGTTGTGAATAGAATGAATAGCCTAGTTCTTTCATCTCCTTTGAAGTATGTCCACAAAGAAACAAAGGATTCTCAGAAACATATAGGAATCCTTTCTTATAATAGTCTATGAGATACACGCTTTGATAGAGTGAGCGTGAAATGGCTTCTGCCGTACGGATGAGTACATCCAAATTCTTATATTGTCTTTCATTGATAGCTCCAACAGAGTTAGCTGCAATGAAATAATCTTCTTCGTTTGCCATTTTGTTTTTATTAATTAACTACAAAAATACAGAAAAATATTGATTATATACCATTCCGTTACCCAAAAGGGTAAAATTTTAACATAAAGTAAGAGTATTACCCAAAAGTGTAGCCGTTTGTTTTGATAAATGAGGTAGTTTTGCAGCTGAAAAATAAATATACAAAAAAATGGAAAAATTAATTGCAACATTCGACGATTACTCTATCTTCAAGGCTGATGCCAAGTGCATCAATGAACTCTCTCAATTTATTGTGATGGAAAATTATAAGCATCATATAGGTTCTGTGGAAGCAACTCAAATGACAGATGATATTACAAATGTCACAAAAGAAGAGCTATCTCTATATGGTAACAATACCTATATTTATATAGCTAGAGACAAACAAGGAGAAATGTTAGGCTCTATCCGTGTCTTTCTTTGGAATCGCCAGTCAGTATTACCATTGGAGAAAGTCTATGGCATCAATCCGTTGGAAGCCATAGATTCTGATGTAAAGTTCAACTATTGGCATGTCGGTCGCTTTGCGATAGATTCTACTTCTGGTATATCCACATTCACTCTCTTCAAAAGATTGATGGTTTTGGCTGTTCAGCCTATAGTTGGTGATAGCGATAGCTATATGATAGCAGAAATTGACAGTAAACTATTGAAGGTCATGAATGCACTAGGATTTGAGACAAACCAATTAGGGGATTCTATTTACTATTTAACTTCCGAGACTGTACCTATATCTTCTAGCAAACAAGGTATAATGGGCTTTTATTCCAAATATAGATACCTCTGCGGAATTGCTTGATTACACAAAGGGGTAATAATTATTATCAAAAATCATCTATTACCCAAAAGTGTAGTATGGAAGTTTGGATAAACTCGTAATTCTGCATCGTCAAAAAGACAAACGGAGAAAGTCGACTATCCGTAAGTATAACATTAAAATCAAAAACAATGGAGACTAAATTAAGTTTCAAGGAAATTGTCCCTGCAAATGACATTCTCGAAGACGAGATGGAATTTGTCAGGGGTGGAACAGATTTAAACCTGTGCTTTAAGGGCTGTATTACAGGTGAAAAGTCTGACAAGAGTAAGGGCAGTACCACGACTCAGCCCACAACATCAACGAGTCAGACTCCTACTCCTGCATCCTCGACATTAGGCAACTAAGAGTTTCTATGAGTAGAGGGGCTGTGCCAGAATATACCAAGCCATCGTTTTGAAGACAGTATCGGTGTTCGCACAAACATAGGAAGAGATAACATGGATGAATACATGAATCTTTACCACCAACTGACACGCAGATGGAAAGGTAAAAACTGCACGGTATACCACGCATATGTACTTGACAACGGCATCAACACCTGCAAGGAAAAAAGGTGTGCCCTGGAACTCACTACGGAGGAGAAAAACAACTTTGAGGTGATGCTAGCCCAAAGTGGTATCAGAGATAAAAAATCTCTTTTCCCAAAGATAGACTCAGGTACTTACACTTGCATGGACTGCGATGCCTTTGTTACCGCTCCAGACGGAACGCTGTACAAATGCTGGGCAGATGTCGGTATCAAGGAACGTGCTATTGGAAGCCTTGCGTCCGGCGTGACAAATAATAAAATTGTCTCACAATTCATGGTGGGTACCGACAAGTTTGCAGACACACGATGTCTAAATTGCGGATTTCTGCCAATATGCGACGGTGGTTGCAACCTATACCGTGTGGGAAAGATTGAAAAAGGCATCCCCTACGATGTCTGCAATTTCGATGAACAGGGGCTTATACATTATTTAGAAACTTATTTGGAGACCGTATGAAATATCTTATCATTGCTTTAAGTATGTACTTGCCCTCTGTGGTGTCGGCACAATCTGTTGAAGGAACTGTTTTCGACGAGAAAGGCTCGCCGGTGGAATTTGCCAATGTGGTTGCCTTTGCCCTTCCCGACACTACTTTTCTTAGCGGCACTATGACTGACAGTCTTGGTCATTTTAGCGTAGAGACACAGGGGAAGAATGTCCTACTGCGGCTGTCCTGCATTGGTTACGAAACACTCACATCCAATGCAGCTCAGGGGGTGATGTGCTTTACTTTGCACAAAAACTCTATAATGCTTGGAGATGTAGTCGTTAAGGGTAGCGTGCCACAATACAGAATGACCGGAGAAGGACTACAAACCAACGTCGCAGGAACGGTGCTGGAAAATTTGGGTACCGCCGACGATGTTCTCAAGCACATACCGAGCATGGTAAAGAGAAATGACGGATGGGAGGTATTCGGCAAGGGAGCTCCTATTATATATTTAAACGGAAGACCACTGAGAGACCTTGGAGAACTCGATAATCTCAAGTCGTCTGACATAAAGAGCATGGAGGTGATACGTCATCCTGGGGCAAAATATGCAGCGTCGGTGGGAGCCGTCGTGCGTATCAAGACTGTCCAGCAAAAAGGAGAGGGATTCAGCGTAGATGTCCGGTCCACATACAGATACAACAATTTTAATAATTTTGTAGAACAGCTCAACACTAACTACCGCCACGATGGCCTCAATCTCTTCGCTGTCTACAAATACTCCAACATAAAGTTCATCAAGGACGCATAGCACGAGCTTATCACCAAAGCAGATACCCTTTGGGAGCAGAAAATCAGCGACTATAGCGAGAGTAAACAGGAGTATCACTTTCTGCAGACTGGAGCAAGTTATGACTTCAACGACAACCACTCCATCGGAGCCTACTACTCCGTTACTTTCACTGGTGACGAGCATAGTGAGGGACATACGGACAGTAAGGTAACGGCAAATGACCTGTATTATGACCACATAGCCACTGCCAGCACGGAGAAAAATGAGTCTAACCCCATTCACCGCTTGAATATATATTATAACGGAACACTGGGAAAGACAAGCATTGACTTCAACACAGACCTATACTTTAACCATACATGCCTCCTCAGTACTAACGGTGAGACAAGCGATAAATATGACTCGCGCAGCATTCTCGCAGAAAACTCGTCAAGAAACCGAATGAGAGCAGGCAAGTTGGTAGTATCTTCGCCTCTGTTCGGCGGAACTCTGAAGTATGGTGCAGAATACGCCCACACTTCCCGCACGGACAACTATACGTCTGACCATACCAACCTTGTTACCAACTCGGACTGCAGACTAAAGGAGATTACGGCAAGCCCCTTTGCGGAATATATCTACCAGACATCTATCGGAGATTTGGTCGTAGGTCTACGTTATGAGCACGTAGCGTACAAGTACTATAAAAATGGTGAATATATGGACAGACAAAGCCGCACCTTTAGTAATTTCTTCCCAAGCCTCAGTTTCGGCACGCAGATAGGCAAAACCGCCTGGCAATTGGCCTACTCCGCCAAGACCCGCCGTCCCTTCTATTCCCAGTTAAGCAACAATGTCAGCTATGTCAACCGCTTCAGTCGCCAAACGGGCAATCCCCTTCTTACCCATCAGACCGACCATGAGCTTTCACTCACTGGTGTCTGGAAATATATTCAAATGATGGTAGAGTATAAGGATTCACGCAATGCTATTATCTACTGGGCAGAACAGCTCCCTGAGGACGAGAGCATCATGCTCGTCAACTATAAAAACGAGAAAAGCATCAAGAGCCTCACGGCCTATGTATCTGCAGCACCCACCATTGGATGGTGGTCACCTCAAATCAATCTCGGAATGGTGAAGCAGTGGTTCACGCTCAATACGAGCACAGGAAGCTACCAGTTGAATCACCCCATCTTTGTTGCAAATTTTAACAACACCTTCTCGCTGCCCCCCCCGGCTTTACTGCTAACATTGATTTCTCTTTTCAGGGAAAAGGTAACATGGATAATGCACAAGTTCTCAAAAACCAGTACGATCTTGAAGTCGGGCTAAGCAAGTCGTTCCTGCACGATTCCATGACACTGGAGATAAAAGGAAGAGACTTGCTGTACCAGCGTTGGGACACAGGAGCTTTGTATAACGACAAGACATTCATTCAGCAATTATGCCGCCGGGGTACACGCGATGTGTCTTTCACCTTGCGATACAAGTTCAACACCACACGTAGCAAATATAAAGGAACCGGAGCAGGTAACTCTATCGTAAACCGTATGTAGGACATCAAAATATGCTGAATCATTAAGCTACCAAATGCAATATGTTCAATTCATTTCCTTTCGTACGTCAGCACGATTCTCCTACATTGGAACCAAAACCATTTTGTGGTGTTGTACCGTGTGAAGCGCGGACGCACGTTCCGCGTGGCCGACCCCGGAAAGGGATTGGTGGAATATGGAGTGGAAGAGTTCAAGCAACACTGGGTGAGCGTCCGCTCCGATGATGGCGAGGAGAAAGGCATCGCCATGTTTTTCAAACCGACCGAACGGTTCTATCAGCAAAAGCCATCAGTTACATCCGAAGAATTGAAAGACGGAAACAACGAAGATACACGCGAGGGTCACTCCCTGCATTTCCTCTGGCACTACGCCCGCGGCTACAAACGGCAGTGTGCAGTCGTTCCTCACCAATCAGGCCCTCGGCGTGATGTTCACCAGCATCAGCTTTGTGGTATTTGGTGCGGTACTAGCGTTCTACGACCTTACCATCTTTGCCGTATTCATAGTGGGCAGCCTTACCTACGGTCTTTGGCTCTCCCATTTTCTTGGACACCGAAAAGTTTTGGACTACGAGCTCTTTGAGCAACAGGCCATCAACCAGAACAAGACCTACCAGTTCATCACCGCCATGCAGGAGATAAAACTGCAGCAATGCGAGCGCCGCGTCGATGGATTCGCGTGCCGGCACCATGGCGGGGGCCGGGTCGGTTGCCGTCCACATCAGGCGGTCGGCTTCGCTTTGGCTCAGGGTCTGTGCCACGGTGTCATCGGGGAAATCGATGTACACCGCGCCTGGGCGTCCTGAAGAGGCGATATGCATGGCACGGGCCACCGCGAGCGGAATATCTTCGATGCGGTCGATGCGCAGCGAAGCCTTGCAGAACTGCTTGGCGTAGTTCATCTGGTCGAGGCCTTCGTATTCGCCTTCCTCAAGGTCGACCACATGGCGGGTTGAGGAGCCGCCGATCATGATGACCGGATAGCCGTTCACCGTGGCTTCCAGCAGTGCCGGTAGACCGTTGAGGAATCCCGGAGCGGATACCGTCAACGTGACAGCCGGCCGACCGGTGATGAATCCGTCGGCCGCGGCCGCGTTCACAGCGTCCTCCTCATGGCGCATGCCCACGAATCGCATACCCATGCCCTGCGCGATGCGCGCGAAATCGGTGACGGGAATGCCGACCACGCCATACATGTTTCGTATGCCGTTGGCCATCAGCACCCGCGCCAGATAATGCGGCGCATCGGTGACCTTCCGATCATCGGCTCCCTGCCGTTCGGCATCCGCACGCATGCTCGCGACCATCGTTTCATCTGCATGTTCTTCTGTCATCGCAACCTCCATTCGTATCGACGACGCCATGATTGTAGATACGTGAAAATGGGAGTTCGTCAGCAGAAAAATATGTTCGTCTGCGGCTTAATTTCAACGTTTTCAGCATGATATAGCCGTATTCTCACGCACATGCGGAATATATTGCAGCTGAAATATCGCAACTCTCATCGAGAAGCATCACCTCCGCGAGACGACATCATCGCCGCATATCATCGTCGCCGTACCGCATACAGCATGAACGCCCCGCAGCACATCACGGCAGCCGTCAAACCCAACACCAGCCCCAT
>ERZ772881.3118-NODE-3118-length-10622-cov-17.878963_pt1 | contig 10622 bp, 9 predicted proteins | sample MGYA00580581_ERZ772881 | MGnify/ENA primary metagenome ERZ772881 (study PRJEB29015, sample SAMEA2737668) | human gut metagenome | biome: human gut; feature: human-associated habitat; material: faeces | place: China | collected 2012 ...
CATTGTATTTTCCTCTCTCAGTTGGCGGTACGCTCGATGCGATCCACGCCCGGCACATGCATCAGCCGCGCCGTCACCGTTTGCAAATGCTCCACGCTGTTGACGCCCAGCGTCAGCAGCACATTGACCGCGTCCTGATGCGGTTCTCTGGCATTGATGGCGTGGATCATCACATGCATCTGCGCCAGCAGTGTGGTGATGTCCGCCAACAATCCCTGGCGGTTGGTCGCATAAATCTGCAGTGACGCCTTGAAGTCGCCGTCGACGGAGGTCTCCCAGTGTGCGCTCACCCACCGCTCCGGCTCTGCCGCCGTCGCGATGTTTTCTGGCACATTGGGGCAGTCGCGTTTGTGTATGGAAACACCGTAGCCGCGGGTGATGAACCCGATGATGGGGTCGCCCGGCACGGCGTTGCAGCAGCGGGCAAATTTCACAAGACAGTTATCCATGCCCTCGATAACCACACCGCCGGTGTTATGCCGCCGTCTGACGGGCTGGCGCACCGGCTGCGCCGGTTCTGCATCGGCGTGCACCATCTTCAGGTAGTCGTCCCGCATGCGCGGCATCAGATGCGAAAGCTGCACGCCGCCGTAGCCGATCGCCGCCTCGAAATCCTCCAGTGACGCAAAATGCTGTTTTTGCGCCTGCGCCTGCAAAAAGGCGTCCATCTCGTCATCCGACAGGCGGATGAGGTTGCGGGACAGCTCGCGCGAAAGCTCGGCGTGCCCCTGTTCGATGTTTTCCTCGCGGCGCTCTTTTTTGAACCAGCTGCGGATTTTGTTGCGCGCCTCGCTCGTTTTGACGATATTCAGCCAGTCGCGGCTCGGACCGTGTCCCGCCGCCGAGGTGGTGAGCACCTCGACGATCTCGCCGATCTTCACCTTGTAATCCAGCGGCACGATCCTGCCGTCCACCTTCGCTCCCACCATGCGGTTGCCGACGGCGGAGTGAATAGCATAGGCAAAGTCGATCACGGTCGCGCCCGCGGGCAGGGCGATGACATCGCCCTTGGGCGTGAACACATACACTTCCTCGCCGGACAGGTCGCTCTTGATGCTGCGCACGATGTCCTCGGCATCGTCCACATCCTTCTGATTTTCGATGAACTGCCGCATCCACGCGAGCTTTTCGTCCAGCTTATCCTGCTTTTGCAGCCCCAGCTTATACTTCCAGTGCGCCGCGACACCGTATTCCGCCGTGTAGTGCATCTCCCATGTGCGGATCTGCACCTCGAACGGGATGCCCTGCGAGCCGATGACGGTCGTGTGCAGGGACTGGTACATGTTGGGCTTCGGCGTGGAGATATAGTCCTTGAAGCGGCCCGGAATGGGATTGAACAGGTCGTGGATATGACCGAGAACGTTATAGCAGTCGGCAATATTGTCCACGATCACGCGGAACGCGTAAAGATCGTACAGTTCGTCGATGGTCTTGTTCTGCGCACGCATCTTGCGGTAGATGGAATAAGTGTGTTTGATGCGGCCATAGATTGACCCGTGGATGCCGACGGACGCCAGCCGGTCCGTGATCTTCGACTGGATGGCGTTCATGAAGCTGTTGGCACTGTCCTCGTTCTTTTTGAGGTAATCGATGATCTCCTGATAGCCCTCCGGATCGAGGTACTGCAGCGACGTGTCCTCCAGCTCCCACTTGATCTTCTGCATACCGAGCCGGTGCGCCAGCGGCGCGTAGACCTCCATCGTCTCCATGGACTTCGAGATCTGCTTGGCAGGCGTCTGGTACTGCAGCGTCCGGGTATTATGCAGGCGGTCGGAAATTTTGATGAGGATGACGCGGATGTCCTTCGACATGGCCATGAACATCTTGCGCAGATTTTCCATCTGCTGCTCTTCCATCGTAGAATACTGCACGCGCGTCAGCTTTGTGACGCCCTCGACCAGATTTGCGACCGTCTCGCCGAACAGGCGTGAGATCTCCTCGAAGCTCGCGTCGGTGTCCTCGAGGCAGTCATGCAGCAGCGCCGCCGCGATCGCGTCGGTATCGAGGCCGATCTCGGCCACGATCTCGGCCACGGCCAGCGGGTGGATGATATACGGCTCTCCGGACTTGCGGAGCTGGTTCTTATGCTTTTCGTCGGCGTATGCATACGCCCGCTGAATGACCTCCAGATCAGCGGAGGGCGCATAACGGGCGATCGCCTGCATCATGGATTCGTAATGCTCCTGTTTGGTTTCCATTCAGTTTCCTGCCTTCTGCTTTTTCAGATGAATCAAAATCGGGCTTTTTTCAAGATCGACCTTCCGGCCGTTCGCGCACAGGCGGATGCACAGCGATTTTGGCCGCTGCTCCAGCTGCAAAAGCCCCTGCTCTGCCAGCACATCGAGGCAGATGCGTGTTTTTCCCGCGCTTAAGGGGAGCTTCGCGCAGCGCGAAATTTTGCGGCTCAGGCAGCCCAGCTCTTCCGACAGCACGCCGTCCTGCGAAAATGCGGCCAGATACCGCCAGACGGCGGCAAAATCCTGCCGCGTCGGCAGCAGACACCCGGCCTCGTCGCAGCTGAGCACGCCGCCCGCCAGATGCTTTTTATAGACCGCACGGTCGTGCCCCTGCGCCTCGCGGAAGGCCTTGTCGGGCCGGATATCCACAAGGTTCAGCTGCACCGAGCGCACGGAACGGTATTCGTTGATCTGCGGCGTAAACGCGATGTCGACCACGTCGCCCTGCGCCACGGCGGCACGCTGCGCGTTGGTCGAGAAGAAGATCGCGCCCCAGGTATGCGTGCCCTTTGACAAACGCAGGCGCAGATGCTTTCCGCCGCCAACCTCCGCCAGCTCCGTCACATGAAGCCCGCGCATACAAAGAACCGGACGCGGGCAGCCCGCGCCGCATGGTTCGAGGTCGCCCAGCGCCTGAATATTTTCAATGGTCAGCAGCTCCGGCGGGATCTCGCAGTCGATGGCAAGCGCCGTGCTGCACGCGTCCGACTCCCGGAAGCTCGCACACAGGGCCATCATCTTTTCACGGAAGGGCGCGATGCTCTCGCGCCGGATGGTAAATCCGGCGGCAAGCTCATGTCCGCCGTAGCTTTCAAGCAAGCCGGACAGCTGCTCCAGCGACCGGAACAGGTTGAACCCGCCGTAGGACCGCGACGAGGCCTTGCCCTTGTCGCCGTCGAGGCAGATGAGGAACGTCGGGCAGCTGTATTCCTCCGCCATGCGGGAGGCCACGATGCCCACCACGCCCTGGTGCCAGCTCTCGTCCGCCAGCACGATCGCCTGCGGCGGCCCGCCGGGCGGGAGCATGGCGACGGCGGACTGATAAATGCTGCTTTCGATCTCCTGCCGCCGGCGGTTGAGGCGGCAGAGCGCGCCCGCCAGCTCGACCGCGCGCGCAGCGTCGTGCGTCAAAAACAGCTCTGTCGCAATTCCGACCTCACCCATGCGTCCGGCTGCATTGATGCGCGGGGCAAGCGTATAGCCGATGGTGCCCGCCGTGACCGGCCCCTTCTGCACGGAGCATTCGGCCATCAGCGCCGCAATGCCGACGCGCCGCGGGTTCTCCAGCGCCTTTAAGCCCCGTGCGACCATCGTGCGGTTCTCTCCCGTGAGGGGCATGACGTCCGCAACCGTGCCGAGGCAGAGAAAATCACAGTATTGATCCAGAAGCGTTTCCTGCTCGCCCTCGATGGCGGCGGCAAGCTTGAACGCGACGCCGACGCCCGCCATTTCCGTGACCGGCTGCGGCTGGTCCTTCCGGTGCGGGTCGACGAGCGCGATGGCCTGCGGCAGCTCGGATTTGCACTCGTGGTGGTCGGTGATGACCAGATCAATGCCAAGCTCCCGGCACAGCGTGGCCTCGTGATTGGCCGTGATGCCGCAGTCGACCGTCACGATCAGCTCCACGCCCTGCTTTTTGAGCGTGTCGATGGCGATGGGGTTCAGCCCGTAGCCCTCTTCAAGGCGGGCCGGGATATAGCTGGTCACATGGCCGCCCTTGCTGCGCAGATACTCCGTCAGCAGGCAGGTCGCTGTAATGCCGTCGACGTCGTAATCGCCGAAGACGGCGATATGCTCGCGCCGGGAAAGCGCCTGTTTGACGCGGGCGGCAGCCTTGTCCATGTCCAGAAGGGCAAACGGCGACGAGAGCGGATAGCTGCAGGATAAAAATTCGCGGGCCGCGCCCGCATCCCGATAGCCGCGGCTGCAAAGCAGCGCAGCGGTGATCGGTGAAAAGCCCGCCGCGCACAACGCCCTCGCGTCGGCAGGCTCATAAGACGAGATTGTCCAGGTTCCGTACTTCAATTCCAATGCACATCCATTATTTTTTCTTTTTCGGCTATTATAGCATTTCAAACCGAATATCACAATACAAAAAGTGGATACCAGCGGCGCAAAGCACGGATTTTTCGCAGGAGCCGGACGGTCCCGGCGCGCAGACGCGTCGTTTTGCTTTTCTTTGTGGCCCGAATGTGTTAAAATAGCGGCAATCGAGACGCAGGAGGGTTCGGTATGCAGGAGAAAAAACGGGGCAGGACGCACAGCCGCTGGCTGCTTCCGGCGGCGCTGGTGCTGGCAGGCGCGGCATGGTTTGAAAATTTCACGCTCTCGACGAGCACCGTGACCGCCGCCTGCGCAGCGCTGCCGGAGGCGTTTTCCGGGCTTCGGATCGTGCAGATCTCCGATCTGCACGGCAGGCGCTTTGACGTAGAGAGCCGGTACCTGCTGGAGCTGGTGCGCCTGCAAAGTCCGGATCTCATCGCCCTGACCGGCGATCTGGCCGACGAATTCACGGACTTTTCCATGCTCCCGCCGCTTCTTGATGGCCTGACGGCGCTTGCGCCGACATTTTATGTGACGGGAAACCATGAGTGGGTGCTCTCCCGCGAAAAGCGCGAGGCGCTGTTTTCCATGCTGGACACGGCAGGCGTCGTGCGCCTGCAAAACGAGTACCGGCTGCTGAAAAAGGGGCAGGCCTCCATCGTCCTGGCCGGGGTCGACGACCCGAACGGCCCGTATGACCAGAAGCGCCCGGCGCAGCTCGTGCGCGAGATCCGGCAATCGCGGGGCAGGGACGCGTATATCCTCATGCTCTCGCACCGCAACGACGAGCTGGACCTGTGGGCAAACATGGGCGTGCAGACCGTCCTCTGCGGCCACGGCCACGGTGGGATCGTGCGCCTGCCGTTCGTGGGCGCCGTTTTTGGGACGCACCTCGATCTGTTCCCGGACTATACGGCAGGGCTGTACCGGAAGGGGCAGACCAGCATGATCGTCAGCCGCGGTCTCGGCGGCAGCCGGAAGCTGCCGCTGCGCATCGGCAACCGCCCGGAGATCGTAACCGTTATTTTAAAAGCAGAATCCGGAAAGGTTTGAACTTTTTATAAACATTCCGCCCACGCTCTTGTATTTCCTCCGCAGATTTTTATAATAGACTCCATCAAACGATTTACAGATGGAGTGACAGATCATGTTTCGGAAAATCGGGGACGGATTACGTAGGTTTATGGCCGGGCGCTATGGCTCTGACCGGCTGAACCAGTGCTTGCTGGGCGCGGCGTTTGTGCTGCTCCTGATCAGCGCGATCGGCGGCCGACAGGTGCAGTGGATGTCCATGCTGAGTCTTCTGGCCTATGTTCCGCTCATCTGGTCGATGTTCCGGATGTACTCGCGCAACATTGAGGCGCGCCGGCGTGAAAACGCAGCGTTCCTGCGCTTTTTCAGCCGTCTGACGGATAAGCAGTACCGCTATTTCCGCTGCCCCGGCTGCCGTCAGGTCGTCCGCGTCCCGCGCGGCAAGGGCAAGATCAACATCCGCTGCCCGAAATGCAGCCGTCAGTTCATCAAAAAGACCTGATCGCGAAATTTATCTTGCTTTTCCCATACGCGCCTGTTATAATATGCCCGCACGGAGTGGTATCGAAGTGGTTATAACGGCCCTGACTCGAAAGCATTAGGGATTTATGGAAACTTTTCGCCCGCAAACCCGCATGAATACTGGCTTTTTTGATTTCACATTTTTCGCGTAATCCCGTTTTTCCCTCCTTTTTTCTCCCCTACTTCCTGAAAACTTCTGGAATGCCAAGGAAAGTTGCGGTTGAAAATGAGAGAAAAAGTTGTAAAATAAAGTTGGGATATGGAGAGTTGTCCGAGTGGTCGAAGGTGCAGCACTCGAAATGCTGTGTGCCGCAAGGCACCTAGGGTTCGAATCCCTAACTCTCCGCCAGACAGAGGTAAGCGATTGCTTGCCTCTGTTTTTCTTTATCCGGTTTCCTCCAGATCGTCGTCGCCCGTCGGCAACTCGGACAAATCAGCAGCATTATGGAACAGTCCACTGTTCAGTCGGCTGGCTGACCGCTGCACAGACTCCGACACCTCAAGATGCGCGTAAAGATTCGCTGTCGTACTGTAATCGCTGTGGCCCAGCCATGCCTGAATATCCTTCATGGCTACGCCATTGCGAAGCAATAAGCTTGCGCAGCTGTGCCGCGTATCGTGAAAGCGGATATGCCGCAAGCCATTCTTCTTCAACAGATTTGAAAACGCTTCTGTAATGTAGTCTGGTTTGATCAGCTCACCGATTTCATTGACATATACATATCCGAGGTATTTCCGATTGTAGCAGTTTCCGAACAGGCGCTGATCTTCCTTTTGCTGCCTGCGAAGCTCCCGCAGTTTCTTCCGAAAAAGCGGAATCAGCGGCAGGGTACGAATGCTGGACGCATTTTTCGCCTTGTCTTTGGCGTAAATAACAGTATGTTCTCCTTTTCGTGAATACGTTGTTACCGTGTGCGCGATGGTAAACAGGTTGTTCTCGAAATCAAAATTCTGCCATTTCAAGCCAACGATTTCACTTCGCCGCAGGCCATAAAAGAATCCAAACAGGACAGCCAGCTCCAGACGAGTTCCTTCGGCTGCATGGATACACTCCAGTGCCTCATCCGGCATATAGAAGCTGCCAATGAAACGTTCGGTTTTTGGACGCTGCTTATGTGCTGCGTTACTTAAAATCACTTTGTCTTCAAGTGCCAGCTCCAATGCTGCGTGGATGGCAGCGTGATAGTGTGCAACCGTTGTTCCCTTTTTCTGCTTTCGCCCGTGTTCTGGATCGCCCTTTCGTTCGTAGCGGTAAAACTCACGCAGATGCGCCGGTTCCAACTCAGATAATTTAATGCCTGTATCTTTGAAATAGGGGTAAACATTGTTCTCAACACAGTTGCAATATCCGCTGTATGTGACTGGATCGACCTCGGTTTCTACATAGGACAGCCATGTGAGCATATAATCGCAGAAGAGAATGTCCGAAGAAATTGCACCAACTTTTGTAAGGCTGGTGTTTTGTTGTACCTCCGGGACTTCTCCCGGAAGTCTCCCATACTCATCGTAGGTTGAGCAAAATTCCTCCAGCTTTTTCTCCGCTGCGCGTTTGTTGCCTTTCTTTACAGCAATTCCTGTGGAAACCCATTTTGAATAGCGTTTGCCGTCGCTGTGCTTGCAGTTCAAGACGGCGTAATAAGTGTTGTTTTTTTCTCGCAGATGACCCGATAACAAATTTCATTGCTCCTTTCACGAGCCGCAAACTCACCTGCCATTGCCTATATAAAACTTATACGGCAGATGTCCACGATTTTCAACGACATTCCATCAAATTCCGCATGGATTCTTATTTTGTTTCATGAATTCCCAGATAGCGCAAAATTTCACGCTTGGGAATGCGGAACAGCCGACCAACATTGAGCTTCTTCAAATCACCCTTTTTAATCAGACTGTACACAGTTTTCGTGCAAACGCCCAGCAATTCACTGGCTTCCTCTACGGTCAAAACATCCGGGTAGTCCGCGAGACGCTTCAGCGAGCGCTTGCTGTATGGCGATGTATTTTTCATTTTTGATCCTCCCGTTAGTTGGGTTAGCCATCCGGCAGTCCGTTCCTGCGCTCCGGTCAAGAGCACGTATTGCAGTCGCTGCTGTGCAGCGTTAGGCCGTGGGTACGCTCATGTCGTCGCATACTGTCCGCGGCTGCTGTATCTCCCTGCCAGATGGGTGTTCGGTTGTCAAGGTGCATTGCTTGAAGGTTCTTACACTAAGAAAATAGGGAGCACTTCGACTTTTTCTGCACAATGATCAAAAATATTTCGAATAAAAATATCCGGCCAGAACGTTTGCATTGTGCCGCTGCATCATAATTCACTTGCTATTCCCTGCATTTTCTTCTATAATGAAAACAATATTTCATCTTAGTTCGGAGGGGTCATATGCCATTGCAGAAAGAGCAGCTGAGTCGCATGACAATCCATGGCTTCAAATCAATTAAAAGCTGTGATATTTCTTTCGGGAAAATCAATGTGCTTATCGGCTCCAACGGTGCAGGAAAAAGCAACTTTATTTCTTCTTTTTCTTTCCTTCAAAACATTCTATCCAAGAATCTCCAGGTATCTGTTGGTCAAAGCGGTTTAAGTTCTCTCTTGTACAAAGGGCGAAAAGAAACGGAGGAAATTGACTTTGAAGTATTCTTTGGGCAGAATTCTTATGGTTTTGTTCTGGTGCCTACCGATGATAACCGGTTGATCTTCCAAAAGGAATACTTCGGCTATCATGGCGGTTGGGACAATGAAACCAATATTGGGCGCGGTCATAGTGAATCGAATTGGGAAACCGGTGCGCATAATCAAATTGACGGCTATGTGATTCCTATTCTTCGCAAGCAGAATTGGCGCGTATATCACTTTCACGACACAGGAAAAGGCGCCAGAGTCAAGCAAGAACACAATATCTCAAACAATAGAGTGCTTATGTACGATGCTGCAAATCTGGCAGCATTCCTATATCGGCTAAAAAATCACTTCAAACAGAATTACGAGGAGATTGTGGATACGATCCGCTTGGTCGCCCCGTATTTTTCGGATTTTGTTTTGGATCCGCAGGAGGGCAATGAAGAGCAAATTGTCCTGCGGTGGCGACAGACCGGCTGTGAGGATATCTTTAATGCCTCTCAGCTTTCAGATGGAACGCTGCGTTTTATTTGCTTGACTACACTTTTACTGCAGCCGCATGAATTGCAGCCGGCCACTATCATTGTCGATGAGCCGGAACTCGGCTTACACCCCTATGCGATCACGATCTTCGCTGAAATGGTGCGTCAGCTTTCCAACGAAAAGCAAATTATTATTTCAACGCAGTCCGTGGAATTGTTAAATGAATTTGATGTAGAAGATGTAATTGTAGTCGATAGAAGCGACAACGGTTCTGAGTTCAGTCGCTTAGACTCGGAACAGCTCAAGCTGTGGTTGGATGGAGACTACACATTGGGTGATCTTTGGAAGAAGAACATTTTGGGAGGTAGACTCTCGAAATGAAAACGATTTATATTTATTGCGAAGGTCCCACAGAAGAATCCTTTATTAACACTGTACTGTATCCTTACTTTTTCGCTCTGGGCATTTATGTACGCCCTATTGTCTGTGAAACAAGGCGAGATGCCAACAGGAAATATCGCGGCGGGGTGAGCCGCTATGCAAAGATCAAAAGCGAACTAATGATTCTTTGCAAAAGCCATCCCCATGAGTATGTAACGACCATGTTTGACTACTATGCGATGCCCAGCGACACCCCAGGTATTGCCGATGCAACCACAGATATTTTTGAACGGATCAACAAAATCGAATCCATTATCAACGAGGACATTGGAGAGCGTAACTGCAAATTCCATTTCATGCTCCATGAGTTTGAAGGGATTTTATTTTCCAAACCAGAAACATTTTCTTTGATTGCCGGAGACGAAGTAGTTACTGCTGTTCAAAGAATTCGCGAAGAATTTGAAACGCCTGAACATATCAACAATTCTCCAGAAACCGCGCCGTCAAAAAGACTGGAGGCGCTGATCCCCGGATATGCAAAAATCAAAAATGGAACACAGCTTTCAGATGCTATGGGGATCCATACAATCATGAAACAATGCCCACACTTCAAAAGATGGATTCAAGACATGGCAGCATGGTAAATTATCAAAATGACTACGACACCAAAGGTAACGCCACGGTCTAAAACGAGATAATCCAAGCGACAGTGCATTCTCTGTGCTATCCGAATCAGCCAAATTTTACGATCTCATTCAGTCGGATTCTTAAAGCTGACTCAGTCAATTTGCGCCATTTAGAAATCCCATCATTGACAAAATGCCATAATTCGTGATAGGAAATGATGCAGCTAAAACATAACGCGATTATGGAGGGATAATCATGATTTACACAAAACAGGAAAAACAGAAGCTGGATCGGGTGATCTCGGTGTTTGCGGAGCGGCTGAAGGAAAGCGATGCCTTTGACCTTGTCTGGTCGAACAAGGTGGGATATGTCCTGCTGGATATTTCCACGAATTATGACTATGTGGATAGCGCGCGGCGCATTGAAACGGCAGAAGGACTGTGCGAACTCATGCTGGAGGACATTGCGCTGGATGTACTCCTGCTGACAGAAAACGAACATTCCATAGAAACAGCAGACCCGTTGGAGCGCGCTGAGATCGTGCGCCGTTGGCAGCCGTATTTTGAGCAGCTTCTGGAGTATGAATATCTCCGGGAAGAACTGACATCCGAGTGGCCGTAAGCTGCCCTTTCCTTGACAACCACAATATCTTGTGGTAAAGTTGGCTTGTAATTGAGATTTGT
>ERZ772881.3120-NODE-3120-length-10609-cov-2.429411_pt1 | contig 10609 bp, 10 predicted proteins | sample MGYA00580581_ERZ772881 | MGnify/ENA primary metagenome ERZ772881 (study PRJEB29015, sample SAMEA2737668) | human gut metagenome | biome: human gut; feature: human-associated habitat; material: faeces | place: China | collected 2012 ...
CGGCACTACCAAGGAGAAAATCGGAAAAGCCAATAATATTCTGGTGCAGTCCTTCTGGTTCTACAACAGACTGGGAAGCCTGTACCGGCATCACAGAAGAAAAACGGAAATGCATAAGATGGTATAGGTCCTCTGGACCTATACTTTTTTGTAACTATTCAGAAAAGTTGAAGTCTATGGAATAGACTTCAGCAGCTCCTGCGCGGCCCGCTCGCCGTCATAATCGGAGTCCTGACCCCAGGTGTAGCCCACCTGGCTGAACACACTGATGATCTCCCGGCCCTCGTCGGTGTCGGCGATCTCGATGAAGCTTTCGCCCAGCGCCTTGCGGAAATCCTCATCCGCCATGGTATCGGAGTTCTTGCTGTAAGCGATCATATCGTTGTAAATGCCCTCGGTGACGCCGATGACGCCGGTCTGCTCCACCATGGGAGCGGTGCCGCCCAGCTCGCTCTCCCACTTGGGGGCGTTCTTGATGCGGATGTGGCCGAAGGAAACCATCACGTCCACCTGACCGGCGGCCAGACGGGCCACGGAAGTGGTGTGAGAGTCAGACTGGACCACGTGCTCCAGATCGCTGATGCCCTTGCCGTAGTGATCCTGGAGCCACAGGCAGGGATAGATGTAGCCGGAGGCGGAGATGGGGCTGAGGACGGACCAGGTGGCGCTGTTGAGATCGTCCCAGGTCAGTTCTTCACCGGCATTGACCTTGGCCTGCAGTTCCTGACCCTTTTCGCTGGGTCCGGCTAGAATGATGCAGCGGTAATAGGTGCTCATATCCTTGGTGTTTTCCTCGATGGTGCCGTCATTCCAGTCAGCAGGGTTCTCGGAATCCTTGTTGATGGCATAGCGCAGAGCGGTGAGCAGCACGTCGCAATCGTCGGAGAAGAGGACGTAGTTGCCGCCGGAGATGAAGCCAATGTCGGCGCTGCCGGCGCTGAGGGCCTCGCCCACGGCGGTGTAGCTTGTGCCCACGGTCATGTCGATATCCTTCACGTCATAGCCCTTTTCCAGAAGCTTTGCCTGAAGCAGCTGCTCCAGAGGCTCTGTGGCGGTGGTGATCTGGTCCGCATCGGCGTAGGGGGAGAAGGCGATCTTCAGAGAGGGGATCTCCTTCACACCGGTCTCACCGGCGCTTTCCGTGTCATTCTCCGCCGGGGTCTGCTTGCCGGCGCAGCCGGTGGCGAGCCCCAGGCACAGAGCCAGGGTCAGAATACTTGCAAGAAACTTTTTCATGGGATTTACCTCCAGATTTGATTTTCTGCTCAAAGCGCAAAAAAATATGTGCCTTGCAGCACATACCGAATTTGACTTCAAGCAGATGCTGACAGCTCCCCCGGCGTCACCGGGGGAAACAGGGGCGGTCGATCCTTACTGGGATCCTCTCAACCCGGAACACGGGTTCCCTCGCAATCTGGTTTCGTCATCAATCTGAGCGCGGCGCCAAGGCGCTCCCCTTTTCGCCGCATTCCGTAACCGTGGATTACCTTACCACACTCTTCTGCAAAATACAAGCGCAAATCCGCAAATAACCGACAAAAAACGGGGAATTGCGTTTCTATGACTGGTTTTGGGAGACAGTTTTGCAAATTTGCCGCAGTTCGCCGGGAAAGACAACGAACCCCGGCAGGCCATCATAAGCGTGGCAGCCTGCCGGGGATTCAAAGTCAGTCGTTATTCTGATGGGGAGGCAATTACTTGCCCTGACGCATTTCCTCGTCGATGTCAATGAGGTCCTGAAAATCCGGGCCCCAGAGACGGAAGTTTCCAGACTCGATCATTGCCTTATATTGGAAGGAGTCCCGGACCCGCTCCGGCAGGATGACGCCCGCACGGGCCTCATCACCGTCCTGGTGGGTGTCAGATCCGGCCAGACGGAAATAGTTGGGATGGCGGCGGCACAGCTCCACGCCCCGGTCGCTGTGATTTTCGTGGCGGGGGTTGCCGTTGATGATCTCCGTGCCGTCCACAGCGTCCTCAAACACGGTGGTGTTGCCGTCCCGGTAGGGGTGGGCGTGGATGATGAGGACCTCATTGTGGAATTTCTCGTAGAATTCCCGGGCACTGGTGCAGCACATATAGGGATTGGAACGGAGCCAGTCCTCGTCGATGCCGTATACCAGATAGTCATTGTCATTCTGGGGGAAGCGCAGCTCGGCGCCCAAAATCACATCGAAGCCCAGCTCGTCGCCCCGCTTTTTGGAGGCCTTGTAGCCGGAGAGATAGTGGTCCATGGCCTTCTGCCAGTCATGCTCCGTGTCGATGCGGGAGAGGTACTCCGGATGCAGATGGTCTGTGACCACCAGACCGGAAAAGCCGTGCTTCACATAGCGCTCCACAACGTCGGCGGCAGGCAGATGGCCGCATTTGCTGGTTTCCGCAGTATGGGTATGAGGATCGTAAAGATAACCTTGCATGGTTGGATGTTCCTTTCTACCAGGGACGGCAGACCGTCCCGAATTTACAGTGAGATCACTTGGAGGGATCCAGCTTCCGGCAGGTGCCCCGCTGGATCAGCGTCGGCAGCAGGATCTGGTGGACATAGCCCTGAGTGCCGTTTTCAATTTTGTCCCGGAGCATATCCACCGCCTGCACCGCCATGTCCCGCTTGGGCTGGTCAACGGTGGTCAGGTCGATGCGGGAGAGGGCCGTGGCGCTGATGTTATCGAAGCCGATGAGGCTCAGATGCCCCGGAATATCAATGCCCATTTCATCTGCCGCCGTCAGAATACCCAAGGCATTGGAGTCCGTGGCGGCAAAGACTGCGGTGCAGTCCAGAGGCTTCCGGAACAGCTCCTTGGCCAGCTGATATCCGCCCTGAATGGAAGAGCGGGAATATTCGCTGTTGAAAAAATGAGGCGTGAGGTCAAATTCATGACAGGCCTTCATATATCCGTCCGCTCGGAGCTGATGAGTCGTGGAACCGGGACGCTGGCCGAAATAGAGAATGTCCTGGTGGCCCAGCTCATAGAGGTATTGGGTGCCCAGATAGGTGCCCCGGCTGTTGTCAACGGCCACATAGCTCTGGGGCTGGCTCCGCAGGTTTTCACTGAGGAACACCGTGGGGACCTGATCCAGATAGGATTTGAGGTTATCGTAGGATTTAGAGCTCTGAGGGACGATGAGGATCCCGTCCACCTGCCGGCCCAGCAGCAGCTTGAACACGGTCTTTTCCTGCTTCAGGTCCGGACCGGAATCACAGAGCATGATATTATAACCGTGGGCACGGGCGCTGACTTCCGCGTGGTAGGCAAGCTCCGACATGAACTGGTTGTCCACAGAGGGGACCACAAGTCCGATGAGGTTGGTGCGCTTGGTCACCATGGACCTGGCCACAAAGTTGGTGGTGTAGCCCATCTCATCGCACAGCTTCAGAACCCGTTCCCGGGTCTCGCTGCCGATCTGGGAGCTGCCGGAAAGGGCACGGGATACGGTAGCATAGGAGACGCCTGCTGCTTTGGCGACATCCTTTAATGTTACATTTTTCATAAAGTTGACTCCCTTGCGAAGGTTGTGTTTGTGCAAACGTTTCCGACTTTTTAAGAAAATTGGCAAAAAAAACTGCCAAGGTACTTCAGACGAATCAAGAATAGCTGATTTTTGCTCTTCTGTCAATATCAACCTAAATTTTTAAGGCATTTTGGGCAATCCAGCAAAAAAAGTGTCTGAGCTTTGACATTTGGGATATTGACAAAAAGGGGCGAACTCCTATAAAATAAAAACAGAAATCGCAAACGTTTGCGATTCTCGGGGGCGTCACACCTCCGGGGATCGCCGTGCTTTCCCGCAGTTGGGCCGCGACCCTGAATTTCAAAGGAGGAACTGCCATGACCGCCAATATCCAAACCATTTTCTTCGATGTAGGAAACACCCTGCGCATTGTCCTGCCGGACCAGGAGTTTATTGACCGGGCGGAAGCCGGTCTCATGGAACTGATCGGCACCACGGAGAGCCACGACGCCCTGTTTGCCAAGCTGGAGGAGCGCTGGAAGGCATACCGCAAGCAGTCCAAGACCACCCTGCTGGATGCTTCCGAGGGAGAACTGTGGACCCAGTACATGCTGCCGGAATATGATCCGAATATGATTTTTGCCAACGCCCCCAAGCTGACCCGCCTGTGGCGCGACCATGACGGCCGCCGGGTGGCCCGGCCGGACGCCGTAGCCACCATCAAGGAACTGCACCGCCGGGGCTATACCCTTGGCATCATCGCCAACACCGTGACGGAGACGGAGATCCCCGATTGGATGGCCGCTGACGGCGTGGCACAGTGTTTCAAGACCACGATCCTCTCCTCCAAGGTGCGTCTGCGCAAGCCGGACCCGGACATCTATCATTTGGCCTGCCGCTGCATCGGTACGCCGGAAGCCAACTGCGCCTATGTGGGCGATAACCCGGTGCGGGACGTGGAGGGCACTCAGGCTGCCGGCTTCGGTATGATGATCCGGATCGATGAGCCGGATACGCTGAACAAGGAAAAGGCCACCGGCAAGGAGTTTACCCCGGATCATGTCATCACCAGCCTTTCTGAATTGCTGGACATCTTCCCTGAGCGGGCTTAAAGGAGGACCTATGGAAAAACAGTATAAAGCCGTCTTTTTCGACTTGGGCGGCACTCTGCGCATTGCTTTCCTGGAGGAGGCCTATATGCGCCACGCCCGTCGGAAAATGGCGGAGATCGCAGGCACGGATATGCCTTATGAGGAATTCTATCAGATGATCGAGGAGCGCTACGAGCCGTACCGCAAGTGGGCTTTGGGCGAGTTCAAGGAATCCGGAGATGAAGAGCTGTGGTGCAAATGGCTGCTGCCGGACTATGACCCGGCCCGGATCCGTCAGGTGTGCCATGAGCTGAGCTTCCAGTACCGGCAGTGCAAGGGGCGCCGCGAGGTGGTAGACGGCGGCGTGGAGGTCATCAAGGGCCTGCATGAGCGCGGCTACAAGCTGGGGATCATCTCCAACCTCATCGGTGAGAACGAGGTGCCCGACTGGCTGGAGGAGGACGGCCTGGATTCCTATTTCGATACGGTGATCCTTTCCTCCGTATGCCACATGCGCAAGCCCTGCTCTGAGATCTACGATCTGGCCTGCCAGCAGATCGGCGTGAAGCCGGAGGAGTGCGTGTCCGTTGCGGACAACATCAAGCGCGACATTGCCGGGGCCAAGAAGGCCGGTATCGGCTGCAATATTATTTTCCGGTCTCCGGAGAAGAAGCATCCCGTGGAATTTACGGAGGAAAACCGCCCGGACTATGTCATTGAAGATTTCCGGGAGATCCTGAACATTCTGCCCTGATGACGCATTCCGGGCCAGCAGCCCGGTGAAAAGGAGGAAGCAAGCCATGAATACGGACATCCGTTATATTTTTCTGGATCTGGGCGGTACCTTCCGAGTCATTGACGAGGACCCGGCTTATCTGGCTGCCGCCCGGGCGAAGATCGCGGAGTTGTGCGGCGTGAAAACGGAAGATCCAACCCAGTGGTTCGAGGACGTGATCGACAAGCGGTACGATGTATACCGGGAATGGGCGCTGAAATATATGTGCGAGGCCCCGGAAGAGGTGCTGTGGCGGCGCTGGCTGGCCTATGACTGCGACCCGGAGCTGATCCGGCACAATGCCTCGGAGCTTTGCTACCAGTACCGGCAGACCAAGGGCCGCCGCACGGTGGTAGAGGGCGGCGCAGATACAGTGAAGGAGCTGTGCCGCCGGGGCTACACTCTGGGCATCATCTCGGATCTGGTGGGCAGACGGGAAGTGGACGAGTGGCTGGATCAGGATGGCCTGCGCCCCTATTTCCAGACGGTCCAGCAGTCCTCGGTCACCTATATCCGCAAGCCCGGCCCCGCGATCTACTATTACGCCATGGAGGAAGTGGGCGCCGAACCGGAAAACTGCTGCTATGTGGGGGACAATCTGAATCGGGACATCATCGGCGCCAAGGCCGTCGATTTCGGCATGACCGTCACAGTACAGTATCAGAAGGAGAAGCCCCTGAAGCTGACGGCGGAGAACCGCCCGGACGCCAAGGTCTATCGGTTCCCGGACCTGCTGGACATCTTCCCCAAGCGGGGGCAGGTGGCCGTGGAAAAGCTGATCCCGCCGGAGGATGGACAATAAGTTCGCCCCGGTCGGATAAAAAAATGCGCAGTGGCGCGGGAAAGAACCGTTTCACGCACCGCTCGACTCATAAGGAGGTACTTTTTATGTCTGAATCCAAGCGCGGCGGCGCACAACTGGCGCGGGCCGTGGAAAAAGCGTATCAGGCGGGGCAGGATGACTACCATCTGGAACCCATGGTCCTGGTGGAGAACGGCAAGCCTGTAGGCAAGATCGGAGACGGCGATGCCGCCGTGTTCTGCTGCCGCCGCGGTGAGCGGGAGATCGAGCTGACGGAGCTGTTCACCGATCCGGACTTCAACAAGGTGCAGCGGAACCAGCTGAAGGATCTGGATTTCGTCATCATGACCATGTATCATGACAAATTCAAGGATCTGCCCATCGCCTTTGCGCCGTCTCATGTGGTGAAGCCTCTGGCTCAGGTCCTCAGCGAGGCGGGGAAGAATCAGTTCCACTGCGCGGAGAGCGAGAAGTATGCCCATGTGACCTTTTTCTTCAACGGCGGCGAGAACGCGCCCTTCCCCGGCGAGGATGACGTGTGCGTGCCGTCCCCCAAGGGCATTGACTTTGACCAGCAGCCGGAGCTGAGCCTGCCTGCCGTGGCGGATCAGGTCATGGGTGCGTTGGGCAAATACGATTTCGTGGTGACCAACTTCGCCAACGGCGACGTGATCGGCCACACCCTGAATACCGCCGCCAAGCTGGAAGCCTGCAAGCATGTCAGTCACTATCTGGATGTGGTGGTCCATGACGCGCTGGCCAAGGGCTATGTGGTGGCCGTCACCGCGGACCACGGCAACATTGAAAAGCTGTACACCGCCGCAGGCAAGCCTGACGGCGCCCACACCACCAATCTGGTGCCTTTCATTCTGATGGACCCCGCCCACAGCGGCCCCATTGCCCTGCGGGACGGCTGTCTGGGTGACGTGGCGCCTACGGTGCTGAATGTCATGGGCATCCCACAGCCTGCGGAGATGACCGGCAGATCTCTGGCGGAGGGACACGATTTCGGCAAGGACCGGAAGATGCTTCTCATCATCTGCGATGGTTGGGGTCTCGGCTCCGGCGATGACGGCGACGCGATCCATCTGGCGGATACCCCCTACTGGGATTCCCTGCTGGCGGAGCAGTCCTGGAGCAAGCTCCACGCCTCCGGCGAGCATGTTGGCCTGGGAAGCGGAAAGGCCGGCAACTCCGAGGCAGGCCACTCCAATCTGGGCGCAGGCCGCTGCGTCATGCAGGATGACGTCCGTCTGGACGCCGCTGTGAAGGACGGCAGTTTCAAGAAGAACCCCATCTTCTTACAGGCCATCGAACACGCCAAAAAGAACGGCACGGCGCTGCATCTGCTGGCATATCTCACTTATAAATCCTCTCACGGCTGCATCGACTACCCGTTGGCCATCTGCGAAATGGCCCGGGATGCCGGACTGGATCAGGTATTCTTCCACATCATCTTTGACGGCCGCTCCACGGAACCCGGCTCCGCACCCAAGCTGCTGGCAGAGCTGGACGAAAAGCTGGATGCCATCGGCGTGGGCCGCATTGTGGATGGTGTGGGCCGCGGCGTGGCGCTAGACCGGGACAAGAACTATGACAAGGTGAAACGGGCCTATGACGCCATGGTGGACGGCGCAGGTACCCGGTATGAGTAAGCCTCCGGCATAAACCGCCCCCCAAAAAAAGAAAACCAAGAGAATGTTAAAAATCCCGCAGAGAGCAAATACTCTCTGCGGGATTTTTGCACGGGAAAAGTGCGAAAAAGCAACAAATCACGGAACAGACATCGAAAACGGGAATATTTGCGTTGGCGGACTGCTGATCTGCACCCCGACTGAAAGCCGTAAAAAGTGCCCGAACCGCCACAGCGGTCCGGGCCTTCTTGTCATACATCAAAACAGGGATCAGCGGGCGTCCTTCAGAATCGTGTAAACCTCGTAAATGTCCTTCACGCTGTAAGTGGGCTTCACGTCTGCGGGAACATTGGTGTCCTTCAGCTTGGTGAGGTAGGAGTCGATGTGGAAGGTGGCGCCGAAGCCCATGCGGATGGGGCCGATAACGTCCCGGGAGAGGGTATCGCCCACATAGGCACAGCTGGCGGGGTCAGACTGGACCTAATGGAGGGAGACCAGAAAAATGTTGGGGTCTGGCTTGCGATATCCGGTGACGGAAGAAAGCGTCACATCCTGGAAGTAGTCCCGGATGCCGTAGTCTTTCAGAACGTCAAACACCTGATAGAGACTGGCTGTGTTGCTGATGACGCCCAGCTTCATACCCAGCCCCTTCAGCCCTTCCAGCATTTCCTTCACGTGGGGGCGGAGAGTACGGTGATAGTGGGTGATCTCCCACATGTGGGCCAGCTCCTCGGCGTAAGGACGCACAGAATCTTCATTCAGGCCGAAATCCGTCAAAACGAAGCTGCCCCAGATCTCCTCCGGCTTCAGCTCCCGCTGCCGGGGGTCCCGGTAAGCGCCGTAACGTTCCCAGCCGGCATTGATGCTCTGAGCCGCAGTTTCAAAGTCCATGTTCAGATCGATGCCGTGAGCGCGCAGAATATCCAGCACACCCTGAATGGAAGAATAGCGGCTTTCGTCATCGACCCAGATGTCCTCCAGAGTGCCGCCCATATCGAACAATACAGTATCTATCATAGTTTCACAGCCTTTTTTTAAAGTTGCATACATGGGAAAAACGGTATTCAGAGGGAGTTTCTGCGGCGAAGCAGCCACCAGGAACTTCCAAAACCCATCAGCAGCGGCACAGGGACCATCATACCGAAGAGCTGGAGAAACAGGACCGACGCGCCGTGATCGCCCCGTAGCAGGAGCAGCATGGTCACCAGACTGGCGAGGGCCAGCAGCAAGAGCCAGCCGTATGCAGCCAGAACAGTCTGAGGGTGGCAGATCAGGTGGGTCAGCGCGCAGATTGCTGTCCCGATCAGGGCGGGGAGCAGCGCGCTGACCAGATTTTCTACCGCCCGGGGCGCAAGGGCAAGCCATGCGTGAATGGGATCGGTCAGCAGAAAGAAGGCCGCGCCGTAAACTGCCAGAAAGAGGATGGACAGGCAGAAGGAATTCAGCAGCAGCGTGCTTTTTACATGGCCGTTTTCCGTCAGCCGGAAGGCATCCCAAAAGGATTCCACCCGTCTGGCATGTTCTTTTTCCCGTTCTGCCCGGCGCAGTTCTTTTTCAAAATCCTGGTTCATGTTATCTCCTATCTGAATGATTCAAAAGGCCCGGGCAGCGGCGGTTGCCGCCGCCCGGGAAAATCGCGGTGCTTGAATTTACTTCATCTTGGGGTTCTTGGACAGCCAGTAAGTCCACATATCCTGCACGTCGGGATAGATGTAATAGATGGCGCTGAGGTCGTTGGCCCGGGCGCCCAGTTCGCTGAGCTTTGCGGGGTTCTTCTTGTCCTCCACGTCGTCGCGGACGGGCCAGTTGCCTTCCTTCTTGAAGGGCTTCATACCTTCGCTCTGGCCGTCGGCACCGCCGGTGATGTAGCGGACGAACAGACGGGCGCCGGCGGGGCTGTTGGTGCCCTTGGCGATGAACAGGGACTCCAGATTCAGCAGGGCGGTGTAAGGCTCCAGATTCAGGCACCAGGCGATGTTGTAGCCGGATTCGTCACGGTTGCCGATCTTGCCGGCGGAGGCCAGGCACAGGGCGGGTTCGTCGGCGGTGGAGTTATGGACGGCCAGCACCAGCTCATCACCGTCACCGATGAAGGTCATCTCGGCCTGAGAGAAGCGCCACAGGTACTCCACGCCGGCGTTCTTCTCGGGAACTTCAAAGTTGAAATCGGAGGCATCGTAGGTGTATTCCAGATCCTTGCCGTAGGTGTCCTTATAGGACTGCGCCATCTCGTCGGCGTTGTTGATGAAGCTGGCAAACAGGGACAGGTACGCGGACTCCTGACCGATCTCCTTGGTGAACAGGTGGTACTTCTGGGTGCCGTCGTCCTTCTTCTCAATGATCTCCCACCAGTTGTGGATGGGCTGTCCATCGGGGAAGGCGGCGGTGTTGTAGAACCACATGGACTGGGAGGCGTACAGAGGATAGCCATATTTCAGGTTTTCCTCGTCGATGTGAGAGCAGATGTCCTTGGGGAAGTAAGGCTCCAGAATGTCCTGATTGTACCACTCGTGGAACACGTTGCCGTTGACGTCCTTGGTCTGGAGCACGTCGGCGGTGATGTTGCCGGTGTCGTGCTCGATTTTGGCCTTGGAGAGCACCTCGTCGTTGTCCAGATCGAATACCACCAGATCAAGGCCGGGGTAGGTTTCCTCAAAGCTCTCCTCCACCTTCATCATCTTGGAGGAGGTGGCGTAGACGTTGATGGTGGTGTCCTCCGTCAGGGCTTCTTCATAAAGCTCGTCGTCGGTCTTTTCGCTCCAGTCGTCATAGTAGGGGCCGTAATAATTTTCACCGGTGTTAAGGTCATAGCCAAGGTGCAGGTCGCTGGCGGCAGCTTCGCTGCCGGACTGGGAAT
>ERZ772881.3133-NODE-3133-length-10573-cov-145.156494_pt1 | contig 10573 bp, 8 predicted proteins | sample MGYA00580581_ERZ772881 | MGnify/ENA primary metagenome ERZ772881 (study PRJEB29015, sample SAMEA2737668) | human gut metagenome | biome: human gut; feature: human-associated habitat; material: faeces | place: China | collected 2012 ...
CACCACCGGCAGCCAGAGCTTGGAATGAACGAATCATACCGGTCACAGTACCAAGCAGTCCGGTAAGGGTACCCAGTGTAACGATGGTTGCGATGATCGGGAGGTTCATCTGCAGAGTAGGCATCTCAAGCTGAGTAGCCTCCTCGTGTGCCTGCTGAATCTTAGCAACTTTCTGGCTCTTCTTCAAAGAAGCGTTGGCACCGCTCTCCATATCCTTGTAAGCGTGAAGAGAAGCGAGAACGACGTTTGCAACAGAACCGCGCATCTCGTTGCAGAGCTTCTCAGCCTTGTCGAAGTCGTTAGCCTTCAGACTTGCCTTGATGTTTGCCACGAACTTGGTGAGGTTTTTCTTACCGAAAGCGGTCTTCAAAGCCAACCAACGCTCAACAGTAAGGCAGAGCACGGTGAGCAACAATGTGTGGATCACAGGCACCACATAACCACCCTTGAAGATAGTACCGAGAATGTTGACAGGAGCGTTAGCATTGTCGCCACCCTGGAAGTTGTCGCCGTTACCAAGAACGAGATTGAAGATGCAAAGAGCTGCGATGAAGCACAATACAATGATCCAGAACGCACCTCTGATACCAGTGAAGCCCTGAGACTTCTTTGCAGCTGCTGGAGCTGCCACCTTTTGTGATGTTGCCATAATTTTGAATAATTTTTTGGTTTATAGTAAATTTAAGTTGTTATCTTCGTCTAACATACGACCACGCTTTCGCGCCTAATCCTGCCTTATCGGCGGAATCCACACGCAAAGATAGTAATTTATGCTTGACTACGAGAGCTTTTCTTCTTATTTAACAAATTTTTATTTCAAAAGGGCGGTTACCTCTTTAATTCTGCGCATGGCTTCCCGGATGTTGTCGTCACTTGTGGCGTAACTCATGCGGAAGCAGTCAGGATCGCCGAACGCATCACCGCCGACTGTGGCGACATGACCTTCCTGAAGGAGATACATGGCGAAGTCTGTGGAGTTGTTGATAACGGTCTTGCCGTCGCTCTTGCCAAAGAAACTGGAGCACTTGGGGAAGAGATAGAAGGCTCCCTCGGGAACGTTGACTTCCAGCCCGGGAATCTCACGGGCAAGACTGACAATGAGATTGCGACGCTTCTCAAAGGCTTTACGCATATCCTCTACACACTCCTGGCTGCTCTCATAAGCCGCCAAAGCTGCCATCTGGCTGACATCGCAAGTGCCACTGGTGTACTGACCCTGCAACTTGTTGATGCCTTTGACAATCCACTCCGGAGCTGCGACCCATCCCAAACGCCAGCCTGTCATGGCGTATGCTTTGCTGACACCATTACAGATGATGGTACGATCCTTCATGCCCGGGTAGGAGGCAATGCTGGCGCTCTTGCCTATATAATTAATGTGTTCGTAGATCTCGTCAGAGAGAACTAACAGATCTTCATGCGCAAGGATGACCTTAGCCAGTTCGTTCAGCTCTTCTTGAGAGTAGACACTACCAGTCGGGTTGCTCGGTGAACAAAGAATCAGCATTTTGGTCTTAGGAGTAATGGCCTCCTCCAACTGCTTGGCCGTGATGCGGAAGTTCTGCTCGAAGCTGGCACGAATAATGACCGGTGTGCCTCCTGCCAACTTCACCATCTGAGGATAGCTGACCCAGTATGGAGCCGGGATGATGACTTCATCGCCGGGATTGACCAAGGCTAAAATAGTATTGCAGACGCCTTGCTTGCCACCCGTACCGACAATGATCTCCTTATTATTATATTGAAGATGATTCTCTTTGTCGAGCTTTTCCGAAATGGCATTTCTCAGAGCCAGATAACCCGGCACCGGAGAATATTTGGAGTAATTGTCATCAATAGCCTTCTTTCCGGCTGCCTTGATATGCTCCGGAGTATTGAAGTCCGGTTCACCCACGCTCATGTTGATAACGTCAATGCCCTGGGCTTTCATCTCGTTGCTTTTCTGAGACATAGCCAGCGTGGCAGAGGGTGCCAATCGATTCAGACGGTCTGATAATTGTGCCATAGTGATTTCTTTAATATGATTTCATTTGCAAAAGTAAGCATTTTATTCGTTATAACGAAAGAAACATGCTTTTTATTTTCAAATTGAAATAATAATGTTACAATCGTATTACCTACACATTATTTAATATGCAGCTGATGTCCCATACGGTCCCGCTTGGTTCTCAGATACTTAATGTCGTAACGGTTGGGCGACACCTCAATGGGTACATTCTCTACGATCTCCAGGCCGTATGCCTCCAAGCCGACACGCTTGGTGGGATTGTTGGTCATCAGCCGCATCCTATGGACATGGAGATGACGGAGCATCTGAGCACCGCAACCATAATCACGTTCATCAGGCCTGAAGCCAAGGTGTACATTGGCATCTACCGTGTCCAGTCCCTGTTCTTGCAACTTATAGGCAGCAATCTTGTTCATCAGACCGATGCCCCTACCCTCTTGCTGCATATAAATGACGACTCCCTTGCCTTCTTTCTCGATCATCCGCATAGACTTATGGAGCTGTTCACCACAGTCACAACGCATGCTGCCCAAGATATCGCCGGTGGCACAGGAAGAGTGGACACGAACAAGAATGGGCTCATCGTCTTTCCATTCCCCTTTGAAGAGCGCCATATGCTCCAAACCGTTGCTGGTCTGACGGAACGGGATCAAGCGGAAATGACCATAGATGGTTGGCAGGTCTACTTCCTCACCTACTTCAATGCTGGACTCTTTGCGGAGACGATAAGCAATAAGATCCTTGATCGTGATGATACGAAGTCCCCATTCCTCGGCCTTCTCCTGCAACTGAGGCATACGGGCCATGGAGCCGTCATCATTCATAATCTCCATCAGTGCACCGGCAGGATACAGGCCGGCCAACTTACAAAGATCCACCGCTGCTTCGGTATGACCGGAACGACGAAGCACTCCGTTGTCCTGAGCATACAGAGGATTGATATGGCCCGGACGGCCAAAAGTCTGAGGTGTGGATGCGGGATCTGCAAGCGCAAGAATGGTTGCAGCACGGTCATGAGCGGATACACCTGTCGTACAACCCTCCAACTTATCTACCGTGATGGTGAAAGGTGTACCTAACATTGAGGTATTCTCCTCGACCTGGTGAGGCAAGTCCAACTCGTCGGCACGTGACAATGTAATGGGCGCACAGAGTACGCCGCGCGCATTCTTGAGCATGAAGTTCACCTTCTCCGGGGTGATCTTTTCTGCCGCAATGATCAGATCGCCCTCATTCTCGCGATCCTCGTCATCTACGACAATGACGAATTTGCCTTCCTTAAAGTCTTTCACTGCATCTTCGATGCTGCTAAGTTTGAAGTCTGCCATGTTATGATTCCTTTTATGATGATACTTATTCTTTCTCAGAGCCCTGCGCTTCATTCTCATGCTGATGAGCCAACTCAGCTGCCAGTCTCTGTTTTCTCTCTATATGATTGATAATGTTTGTGTCTGTAAAACGTATCTGCTTCAAATCCCGTAAGAGACGGAGACGGAAACGCCACATGCGGAAATAGAAGAACATGCCCAATGGCACGACAAGCGCCGAGAGGATGTTCAGCCATTTACATTCAAACGGGCGCGTATGTGCCTTCAACGTCAATATAGGATATTGATTAATCTGCTGCAAGACATAAGGATCACGGGTATTGGACAAATCCTTGATGACCCCTTCGAGTTCTTCATTCACTCGTTCTATCTCATGATCCGGATGATACTTGAAGAACACCTTGATGACATTTGGTGGTGCCACAAGCTTATGAACCTTGGAATAAGCAACCACGTCCTTATTAATAATAAGGAGTTTGTCATGGTCTTCAGCATAGTTCGGCTCATTGATGATCACTTCCTTACCCTGAATACTGCGTTTCGTTCTCAAGCCTAACAAGCGACGGAACATGTCTCGCCAAGCATCGGCATTGAACACCATAGAATCGTTGCAAGCCTTGTAAGTAATGAAGACAGTAAGTGGTGTCATCACAACGGGAGCCAAGGTGCGGCCCATCCATACGGCCCACATGCCTTTACGCGCCATCTGATAACTGGAGTTATCGATGATATAGAACACGATAAAGACCAACACGGACACGATAACCGGAACGCCCAATCCTCCCTTGCGGATGATAGCGCCCAAAGGTGCACCGATAAAGAAGAACAGCAGACACTGCAAGGCTAACATGAATTTATTCTGCACTTCGATCTGGTGTTCACGTACCGTTCGCTCATTGTCCTTAGTCATCATACTTCTAAAATCCAAGTCATTGACGGCCGATTGGACTTTGCCCAACGCCGACGACACTGCCATTCGCTTTTGCTCAGCAGGTGCCTTTCCGAAGACCTTGTCGATATCAAATGACTTCGACATTCCATGTTTCACGGCCACCAACGAATCCTTCTTGGGAAGATGAACATTGGCAAAATAAAATGTACGAGCTTGATTATAAGACACGCGTCCTATGCTGTCATAGGTCCCATTGAGAGAATCTATAGAGTTGACGATCTCCTTTAAACTCTTTCCACGGGCATTGCCGGAAAGCGAAGAGGCATCTGTCAGACTGAAATCTGCATCAAAATCCAAATAGATGCGTTTGGAGATGAAACTCTCTCGGCGGTATGGCACCGAGGCACTTCCCGCCAATTCCTGTGACTGCATGTTCTCAAACCACTCACCACTCCACAAACTGAGCAACAAGTGTTTCTTTTCAGCGGTAGACTGGATCATACCGGAGTCTGCAAGGATAATGGCTGCATCCTCATAGCTCGCCGTCATACGATAGACCATGATGCCGTAGAGCTTTCCAGTCTTCAAATTCTTCTTCTGCACATAGATGTTGCAGTTAGGAATACCATCATAGAAAACGCCTTCGGGGATCTCCAGCTCAGGGCTCTTCTGCTTCATAGACAGGAAAAGCTGAGCTAACTTCATGTTTGCTGTAGGGCCAATATTATTTTGAAACACAAAAGAGGTGACGCAGATCAAAGAGGTGATGACGATCAACGACCGGAAGCTTTGCATCAAAGAGATACCTGCCGCCTTGATAGCCGTCAGCTCAGAACTTTCGCCTAAATTACCAAACGTGATCAACGAACTAAGCAAAATAGCCAAAGGCAGAGCCTGAGGTACCATCATCAGAGCCATGTACCAGAAGAACTGAGCCATGATATCCAACGAGATGCCCTTGCCGATCAAATCATCGATATAGCGCCACAGAAACTGCATCATCAGCACAAACTGACAGATGAAAAACGTTCCGGCGAAGAGTAGCCCGAACTGACGGGCTATGAATATGTCGAGTTTCTTTATCCGAAAATTCATTTTGTCTTTATCTCACCAGGGAAATACACCTATTATTATATAAGCACTCCCGCTAAACTCCCACCCTATTCTGAAAGTCCTCAGAGAGATACCTCTATGATATTATATAAGAACCACTGCTAAACTCACATTCTAATCTGAAAGTTGCCAAGGAGACACTTCTGTTATTATATAAGCATCACCAGCCAAACTCTCGTCCTACTCTGAAAGTTCTCAAGGAGATACTATATTATAGGTACCCCAGCTATCGACTGCAAAGTTAATGCAAAAAAGTCAGAAAAGCGAATGTTGCAACAAAAAGTAGCCAAAATATTTGGAGGTTCAAAAACAAATATGTACCTTTGCACTCGCAATTCAGAAATTGCCCATCACCGTGTGTTTTTCTCTTTTGCTGAAAATGATGGCGGGATAGCTCAGCTGGTTAGAGCGTCGGATTCATAATCCGGAGGTCGTGGGATCGTGACCCACCCCCGCTACACTGAAAATCAAGCACTTACGGATTTCCGCAAGTGCTTTTTTCATACACGCGAAAACTATGCGAAAACCAAGACGGTTCAGTTTGTCCATGATATTTCGTGGCGTATCAGCCCCGAAATAGTCCGATGGCTTGTATCATTGAATATCTCTTGATTTCAAAATCTTGACAAAACATACGTAATGCCTCTGGCAGAGCCATCGTCCAGCCCTGCCCCTTGCACTTTCGTTAGTCATTTACAGAACATCTCTAGTCGTCAAGGACCATTTCCAGTAAGGCAGCACCTCTATCTTTCCATGATTGTCCTCAATGCCCGTCTCCTCGTCGTAAGTGATAATGAGGCGACGCTTGCATTCCAATACGGACGGAAGCTTCTTCAACGCATTCACCTCTCTTTCGTATGTACCGTCGCTTTGGCTAAGATTGTAACATACCTGAATGGCAAGTCCATCCTCGGGTATATAGAAATCGACTTCGACACCCGAATTGTAATAGAAAACGCGCTCATTGTCGGGGTCATTACCATACATCCTTAACAATGTCACCGCCACGAGGTTTTCCAACAAGGAGGTATCTGCATCAATAAGGAAGAGATTGAGGATGCCATTGTCGGTAAAATAATACTTGCTGATAGTCTCTTTCTCCACAAACGGCGAAGCAATGTTATGCATACGCAGCAACAGCCATGCGTCTTGGCAATACTGCACATAGTTGCCAACCGTAGGTACGCTGATCTTGCCACCAACGGTTGAAAGAATACGCGAAATGCGATTGTATGACAACGGTTGCTTGACGCTCTCTGCTATTTTCTTTATCATGAGACGCAACAGATTTGGATTGCTGATACTATTGCGTGCACAGATGTCACCAAGATATACTTTCTGAAAGGTGCTGCTCACATAATCACGCTTGACTGGCAAGCCGACACTTTCCGGCAGACCTCCCCAATGCAGATATTCATTATACAAGCGCATGAACTTAGCCTTGGTATCTGTTTGAAGCAGACTGTTCTCGTCATACTTTTGGCCGCCAACATCAAGATATTCCTTAAAACTAAACGGGTAGACTTCGACGGACAAATATCTGCCACCAAGCGTAGTCATCACCTCACGTGACAGCATCTTTGCGTTGCTACCTGTGATATACACATTGTATTTGTTGTCTGCCAGGCGTCTGGCAAACTTCTCCCATCCATCAATACTTTGTATCTCATCGAGGAACAGCATGGGGCGCTTGTCCGACAGTTCTGCAAAGCACTCAAGGATGAGGTTGAAATCTGACGCCTTGAATTCCTCCAGCCGGTCATCCTCAAAGTTCACATACAGCATCTCATCCCAAGTATGCCCCTGGCTCAGCAATTGCTGCATACGCTGGTAGAGCATGAAAGACTTGCCCGCACGCCGCAAGCCTACCAGAACGTAACAGGGAAAGCTACTCATATCCACCTCACGCCGGAACACTTTATATCGCTCTACCTCTACTCTATTGTCTAAAATGATCTGCTTCAGAATATCCTTGTTCATAACTTTATTAAGTGACAATTTATGAAACACCACAAATTTATAAAATACAATTTAATAAAGCAAGGAACAAGCGTATTTTAACGTTTACCAATTCCTGTTAACATGACAAAAACAGAATACGCTCATACTTTCGCATACGTTCTTTTATAAATATCAAGCAAAAATAGTTATGATTTACGGATACATCAGAGTAAGCAGCGACAAGCAGACTGTAGAGAACCAGCGATTCGAGATCAACAATTTCTGTAATAAGGGAAACCTAAAAGTCGATGATTGGATTGAGGAGACCATAAGCGGTACCAAGAGCTATAACAAACGCGAGCTCGGCGTTCTACTCGCCAAGGTAGGCAAAGACGACATCATTATTTGCAGCGAGTTGTCGCGCCTTGGCCGCAATCTGTTTATGATTATGGAAATTTTAAATATCTGTATGAATAAGGAGTGCCGGGTATGGACCATTAAGGACAACTACCGCCTTGGAGACGACATACAGAGCAAGGTGTTAGCCTTTGCCTTCGGCTTGTCTGCGGAAATAGAGCGCAACCTTATATCGCAACGTACGAGGGAAGCTTTGGCACGGAAGAAGGCAGAGGGAGTAGTACTTGGTCGACCGAAAGGAAAGCGTACCGCTCCAGAGAAGCATAAACTTTTCAACAAAAAGGCCTTGATAAAAGGTCGTATTAGCTCCTCCGTGCGCTTGCGCTCTGCCTCGTCCTTGCAGTTGGCGAGGATTTCGTTGCGTTTATCGGTGTTGATGATGAACGCCTCATTGCAACCTGTAAGAACTCCACGGTATATATTGATATTCCAGTCTTTCAAAGGCACGCCTACTGCCTCTATCTTCTGCTTGATGCTCTGCTCTATTGGAGACAGTATGACCCAAGAATCAGAAGAGGCAAAGGCATTGACGGTATGCTGTTGCTGAACAAAATTGCTCATATCATGTCAGACATCTGCTCCTTTATGAAGCGTGCCAACGTGTTTCTGTCTACTTTGCATATTTTGGCTATTTGCCGGTATGATACATTCTCATCAATTAGACCGATTTTGCGTGGCAGGGATATAAAGAGATATGGATATAACTGGGCTAATCTTTACCTGATTGCCACATTCCCAGCTCGTCATTATGATATCGAACAGTATCCAGCAGTTAAATCGTATCTACTTAGTTATGCTGAGGATTACCTACGTAAAAACGGTTGTGAGAAAGTAGCGGATAATTATCTTGCAGATTACTGTAAGCAAAAGCTTTCTCAAACTGGAAAGTTCATCGTTATAAACGGTAAAGAGGTTATTATATGTAATAAGAAAGAAAAAGCACGCAAAAAAACATCTAATAAGTGGTTTGAGACACAGGATAGCATCAGCTATTGGGACTTATTTTATCAGCCACATATATGCTGGAAAGCAGTTGGGAGAAAGTTAGCTTTTGCAATTGTTGACGGTGGTATTTTTCTTACAGCCCCAGCAAGCTTTATTTCAGCTGGGGAAAGCAACGATCAAATCTTAGGATTTTTGTGTAGTAAGGTTGGAACATACTACATATATAAGAATAGTGACACAACAGGAGCAGGGGATATTATGCTAAATATTCAATCTCTTATTAAGTTTCCAGTACCCAAAGTCAGAAACTTCGTAAGGCACTCTAAAGATATAGAAGTTGATAAGTTCGTTTACGAAACTTATCGTTTTACAGACGAAGAGGTAAGCTATATTGAAAGTAAGATTTAGAATATTGATAGCTATGTAAGTAGGGAGGGCTGCCCTCCCTACTCTTAAATACATCAAGTAAAAACGCTATTTCATTGGAAATCAATATGCTCAATAAATTTGCGTTCTTGTTTATCCAAATGAAATAGATCATAGACTATAAGATCAATAAGATCAATCTTTTGCTCTAATACCATTGATGGATTTTTCATTTCAGTAGTAACAAGACTTGCAACCTGCGTAAGTTGATCCTTACTGGGATTTGGAATTGGAAACTTATTTACATATTGAGCAAGCATTCTGAATTGTCTTTCTTGTAATTGAGTAACATAAAGTTTAACTAAGAAGTTGCCCATCTTTGAATTCAAAACACCAAGTATGTACCTAATATCTATTTTATCACTACACATTATGTATGCAGTATTGAGTGCAATGCAACCTTTGTAATCAAAAGAAAAACAAGGGAATGGATATCCCTCTTTTGGATTGTTAGTTTGAATCTCCATATATACAACTTTTGGCTTATCAAAATCCTCCATATACGCGCAGTTGCGGAGGTTATAAGGCGTGTCGCCCTTGTCGGCCCGTTTTGATATTTTATCCCAATATTTATCTAAATGCGCTTTGATAGCTGGGTAATCGTTTATGTTAACACGAGGAAGTTTTCCTTTGATGCCATTATGGGTGTTTATCAACCACAGCCCAGCCCAGTTATATCCATATCTCTTTATATCCCTGCCACGCAAAATAGGTCGTATTAGCTCCTCCGTGCGCTTGCGCTCTGCCTCGTCCTTGCAGTTGGCGAGGATTTCGTTGCGTTTATCGGTGTTGATGATGAACGCCTCATTGCAACCTGTAAGAACTCCACGGTATATATTGATATTCCAGTCTTTCAAAGGCACGCCTACTGCCTCTATCTTCTGCTTGATGCTCTGCTCTATTGGAGACAGTATGACCCAAGAATCAGAAGAGGCAAAGGCATTGACGGTATGCTGTTGCTGAACAAAATTGCTCAATTTCTTTACACTATCCTTATTCTCTTTGTTTGTAACAGCACAGATTGTCTTTTTCTGATTCTTTTCTTTTCCGAAGAGCAGAATGTTTGTGTCAACGGTGGCACTCTCAAATATTTTTACTCCTGCGAAATCGATGAGCAAAATGGGGTTCGTGTTTTTGGCAAAAAAGGCACGCGTCTTTTCTCCATACCCTGCACGCATCCACTTGTTGGACGTAATGAAGCACAGATGTCCACCATCCTTAAGAAGCTGCCAGCCCCGCTCATAGAAAAGGCAGTACTCATCGCCTGTACGGGCGAATGTCTTATACTCCTGTTCCTCATATTTTTGCGCCAATGCTCCACCATTGTTTTGTAGTTGCACGTATGGCGGATTGCCTATGACGATATCGAACCCGTCCTTGACACCGAACATCCATTCAGGATCAAAGAACGGGGAGACCTCATTTTGATCATATGGATTCCATTTAGCAAGTAGGGTGTCCAGTTAGATGTTCCGAGAAACAGAGGCTGATATCACCCGTTGA
>ERZ772881.3146-NODE-3146-length-10514-cov-7.938331_pt1 | contig 10514 bp, 10 predicted proteins | sample MGYA00580581_ERZ772881 | MGnify/ENA primary metagenome ERZ772881 (study PRJEB29015, sample SAMEA2737668) | human gut metagenome | biome: human gut; feature: human-associated habitat; material: faeces | place: China | collected 2012 ...
GGCCATGCCGCAGCGCTCTTCAGCTTGTCAAAAAAGTCCGTTCGGACTTTTCTGACAAGCTGCCAGCAAAATCGCAAAATAAAAAACAGTATTTTGTTTTGCGATTTTGGCCGCTGCGGCGGGTGATTGAACGCGAAAGGGAACCCTAACGGTTCCCTTTCACACTATCCTTCCCTCCGATACTTGTGGCCAGGCAGGGTTTTGGACAGACTAACGCCCCGCCTTCCGGCGGGGCGCTTCGTATGCAGATGAGCCGTCAGTCGTTGACGTCGTAGAAGATGCGCTCGCCCTCCTCGGCCAGACCCAGCAGGTCGCGGGCCAGCGCTTTGATGAACTCCTGATCGTCCTTTTTATCCAGGTCCGACTGGAGGGCCTGGTTCTCCTGGGCCTTTTCCTGCAGCTGCTGGGTGAGGGCCGCCTCCTGGGCCCGTACCTCCTTCAGGCGGCCGTAGACGTTGATGATCTCCACGCCCACTACCAGGATCAACACGGCCAGTACCATGACCAGCACGGTATTGTTCCGCTTTTTGCGTGGCTTCTTCTTCTGCGCCATGGTCTCCTTCCCCTTTCTGACGGCGGCAGAGCCGTCCCTTTCTCTTTATTGTAGCGCAGGCGCGGTGAAAAGGAAAGGTTTTTTTCAGGAAAGCGGCGGCTTTTTTCACCCAGCACGCCAGTATCGCCGCAGGGCGGCACAGCAGGCGGCAGCACTGCACCGCCGCGTCCAGCCAGAAATCCCACAGAGGGCGCAGCATCGGCGGCAGCGTCAGGCCGTACAGCAAAGCCCCCAGAGCCATGCCCGTAAGCATGTAGAGCCGCAGCTCCCCCTGTCCGATGCGCAGGGCGAACCACAGCAGAAGCAGGCCCTGCCCGGCGATATACACCGCGTCCAGCGCACCGGTGAGGCGGCGGTCCCTGCGGCGGCGAAGCCGCACTGTGCGCAGCAGGTCGTAGCACATGGCGGAGGCGGCACCCAGCGCCGCGGCGGTCAGGTAGGCGGACAGCTGCTGGGAGACGTGGTTTTCCATGTCAGCCGAACAGGCGGGACAGGAACGACCCCTGCCGCACCTCCGTATCCTCGTAGGTCACGGCGTCGATGCGGCCATCCACCTGCATCTCGCCGCCGTCCAGCGACAGCTTGCCGATGTGCAGCTCCTCGCCGGTGATGATGAGCGTGCCGGCGCTGGTGGTGGTAACGATGCAGTTCTCGTCGAACCGCACCACGTCCTCCACGCCGGAAACGCTCAGCTTCTCCCGTCCCTCCAGCTGGAGACGGTGATAGGCGGCCACGCCGCCGTCGGTCATATCGTAAGACATTGAAAAAGCGCTCCCTCCCACACAGTTTTCACTGTATCGTATGAGGGAACGCCCTGCATTATGACAGTTTGTCCGGCTGAGCCGCCGCTTCGCGGTACATGGCGGCAGCCGCGTCCTTGCCCACGTTTTCCGCCACGCTGAGCACCTCCACCGTCAGGGTCTTCTGGCCGAAGCGGATGGAGATAACGTCGCCCACCTTTACATCGTAGGACGCACGCTGCACCCGCCCGTTGACGGTGACGCGCTCGTTGTCGCAGGCCTCGTTGGCCACAGTGCGGCGCTTGATGAGGCGGGATACCTTCAGATATTTATCCAGACGCATATGGTCCTCCTTTGCGATGAAAAAGGAGCCGGCGCGTCACGCCGGCTCCTGTGAAACCAAACTTACTCGGCCACGGCGTCCTTCAGGGCCTTGCCGGCCTTGAAAGCGGGGACCTTGGAAGCGGGGATCTCCACCGTCTCCTTGGTGCGGGGGTTCAGGCCGGTACGGGCGGCGCGCTTCTTGGTCTCAAAGGAGCCAAAGCCCACCAGCTGTACCTTCTCCTCGGCCTTCAGGGTCTCGGTGATGGTCAGCAGGGTAGCGTTGACGGCGGCCTCGGTGTCCTTCTTGGACAGACCGGTCTTCTCCGCCACAGCGGCGATCAGTTCAGTCTTATTCATGATAGTTCCTCCCAAAATTTTTCATTTGTTGACACCGTCCCGGCGGGCGGTGTATCTCAAAACGATCAAGATCGCATTAAGAACGTTTGGCTTCGTTCCACAGGGCGGTCATCTCCTCCAGCGACAGCTGGGAGACCTCCCTCCCCCGGACCGCCGCGCCCTCTTCCACGGCGCGGAAACGATGGATGAATTTTTCGCAGGTGCCGTTGACTGCGTCCTCGGGGTCGCATCCGCAGAAGCGGCCCACCTTCACGGCGGCGAACAGTACGTCGCCCAGCTCGTCCGGCACATCGCCGCCATTCTCCACGGCGCGGCGCAGCTCGGCCACTTCCTCCTCCAGCTTGTCCAGCGCGCCCTGTACATCCGGCCACTCAAAGCCGGCGGCGGCCGCCTTCTTCTGCAGCTTTTCAGCCCGCCACAGGGACGGCAGGCTGCGGGCCACGCTGTCCATACTGTCGGCCACGGTGTTCTGGCCCTTTTCCCGGCGCTTCAGCTGCTCCCAGCTGACCAGTACGGACTCCGGCGAGTCCTCGTGCCCGTCCCCAAACACATGGGGGTGGCGGAACAGCAGCTTTTTCACCACGCCGTCGCACACGTCGTCCATGGTGAAGCGGCCCGCGTCGGACTCGATGTCCGCGTGGAACACCACCTGCATCAGCACGTCGCCCAACTCCTCCTTGAGAAGCACGGGATCGTCGTTGTCGATGGCCTCGGCGGCTTCATACGCCTCCTCCAGGAGGCCGCGGCGGATGGACTTATGCGTCTGCGCCTTGTCCCAGGGGCAGCCATCCTCCGATCGGAGGAGCCGGATGATCTCCAGCAGGTCCGCATAGTTATAGTGCGGTTTCCTTGTAAAATCTATCATACTTACGCTCCTATTGCAAGAGGTTTTCGTGGTGATGCGCCGAAAAGTTCAGTGTAAGTGCAGCATTCGGGCAATTTTTTCACCTTTCGGCAGGTCCAGCACGTCCTGCCGCGTCACGGCGCCCAGCGCCAGCACCAGCACGCCGTAGACCACCACCGCCACGGCAATGGCGGGCAATACGGCCCAGCGCTCCGGCAGGCTGCGGGCCAGCAGGTCGTAGGACGAGCGGGCGGCCAGTGCCATCACCGCCGTGATGAGAACGGGTCTGGCAAACAGGCGGAGGTAGGAGGGCCGCTCCGGCACGCAGCGGGCGATGGCGATGAGGTTCAGCACCACGATAAGCCCGTAGCAGTAGAGAGTGCTCACCGGTGCGCCGCGGACGTTGGTGGCGGGGTCGCCCACCATCAGGTAGTTGGTGATGATCTTCAGGATACCGCCGCACAGCAGGGTGACGACGGGGATGTACTCTTTGCCGTAGGCCTGGAGGACGCCGTTGGTGGCCACCATCAGGCACACGAAAATGCAGGCGATGCCCAGAATGGTCAGGTGATAGGCGGCGGCTGCGGCGGTGTCGGGCACCGCAGGGTACAGCAGGCGCAGGATGGGCCCCGCCAACACGGACAGGCCCGCGCCGGTAGGCAGGGCGATGAGGGTGGTGAGCTTCAGGGCCGCGGCGGCACTGCGCCCCGCAGCGGGGCGGTCGCTCCGGGCCAGTGCGGCGGAGATGTCCGGCACCAGACTGACGGTGACGGGATAGATGAAGGACGGCGGCAGGGCGAACAGCGTCATGCCGAAGGTATACTCGCCGTACAGCGCGGTGGCGGCGGCTTCCGTATAGCCCAGAGTATTCTGCAGGGTGGACATCACCAGCGCCTGATCCAGCAGGGTGATGAGGCTCATGCCCGCCGCGCCCAGCGTGATGGGGATGCCGACAGTCAGCAGTTCACGGAGCACGGCGCTCCGCGCAGGCGGTACGTCCACGGCGGCGCGGTCACGGCGGCGCAGCAGGAACACGGTCAGCACCGTCAGAGACAGCAGGGACCCTGCGGTGACGCCGGCGATGGCGCCGGCGGCGCACAGGGACGAGTCCGCCCCCCGGTGCAGCAGCACCAGGCACAGGGCGAGGCCGATGACCAGCTTGCCGGCGGACTCCGTCATCTGGCTGACGGCGGTGGGCATCATGTCGCCCAAGCCCTGCGTATACCCCCGGATGGCGGAGGTCAGGCAGACGAACAGCACCGCTGGGCCGAGGACCCGGATGGCGGGCGCGGCCAGAGAGTCGTGGAGCAGGCCGCTGAGCACCTGCGGAAACAGGCACATGACGGCGCTGCACACCGCGCCGATGACAGCCAGCAGCGCCAGCGCCGTCCGGAAAATACGGCGCTGGGCGTTGCGTCTGCCCTGCGCCGCTGCGCGGGATACCAGCCGGGACAGAGCCAGCGGCAGTCCCGCTGTGGACAGCACCAGCAGCAGGTTATAGATGTTATAGGCCGCATAGAAATGGGCCATGCCCTCCTTGTCCAGCAGGTTGCCCAGCGGGATCTTGTAGAGGGCGCCCAGCACCTTGGTAACGGCCACGGCAAGGGCCAGCACGGCGGCGCCGCTGATGAAGTTGTGCCGTCGCTGGGCCATAGGCGCCTCCCGTCTGCTATTTCATGGCCTCGTGGAACCGGCGGAACGTCTCCAGATCCTGCCGGATCTTCTCGGGGCGGGCGATGTACTCCGTGGGAAACTTGGGGTGAAAGACCCGCTCGATACGGTCGTGTACAGGGTCCACCATCTTCGTGGAGCCGCCGGCGCCCAGAGACAGGATGCTGTGCAGCTCCTCCATGATGTAGATATTATACAGTCCCTCCGCGCCGGATATGCACCAGCCTACGTTCTCGAAGCTGCCGGACATATACTTCTGGCGGTAGAGGTAGTAGGGGGTGAAATCGGCGGCGCGCAGGGCTTCGTTGGCGTAGTCCAGCATGGTGGACACGTCCTGCGCCGATGGGATGGGCAGGCCCTCCAGCAGAATACGGCTGCCCTTTTTCAGGCTGAGGGTATGGACGGTGATGTTGTCCGCGCCGAAGGTCAGGCACTTGTCCAGCGTGCGGCGGAAGCCCTCCGGCGTGTCGGCAGGCAGGCCGGCGATGAGGTCCATGTTCACATGGGGGAACCCCATGGAGGCAGCAAGCGCCATGGTCGCCTCGATGTCCGCCGCCGTGTGCTTGCGGCCGATGGCCCGCAGCACCTCATCCTCCATGGACTGGGGGTTGACGCTGATGCGGTCCGCGCCGTGGTCCAGCAGGACCTGCAGCTTCTCCCGTGTGATGGTGTCGGGGCGGCCCGCCTCGATGCAGTACTCCGCGCAGTCGGTGAGGTCAAAGCTGCGGTTCAGATGGGTCAGCAGGTGATCCATCTGCCGGGCCGACAGGGTGGTGGGCGTGCCGCCGCCCATATAGAAGGACTTGATGCGCAGGCCCGTCTCCGCCACCATGCGGGCAGCGTCGGTGATCTCCTGCTCCAGCGATGCCAGATAGGGCTCCATCAGGCCGAAGGACTTCTCCACCGATGCGGACACGAAGCTGCAGTAGGCGCAGCGGGTGGGGCAGAACGGGATGCCCACGTACAGGGAGATCTCATCGGGGCGCAGGTCGCGTTTGGCCTTCAGGCCGGCCCGGGCCGTCTCGATGGCCAGGCGGCGGCGCTCCGGCGAGACGAAGTAGGTGTCACGCAGGACACGGTCCGTCTCCCGCTCCGTTTTTCCCTGCTCCAGCATAGCGCGGGCCAGCTTGCCCGGGCGGATGCCGGTGAGGGCGCCCCAGCTGGGGGTAACGCCGGTGATGTCACGCGCCGCCTTGAAGAACGACAGTTTCAGGGCGCGCTGACGCAGACGCTCCCGCTCGTACTCGTCAGGGGCATCCGTAAGAACAGCGCGGGAGACGCCCCGCGCCGTTTTACCATGATAATGAATGCTGGTGACGCCGGTGGCATAGCGCTTGCCCTCCGTCAGGGAGACATAAGCGCAGTCGTCCTCCCCCGCCTCCGCTGTCTCGTAGACGGGGCGCTCCTCAGGGAAGAAGGCCAGCAGGCTCTGCTCAATGGCATAACGGTCGTCATGGCCGCGGAAGATCAGCTTCATCGCGCCGACCCCTGCCGCATGTAGGGATTGACGCGGCGCTCGTAGTCCAGCGTAGTCTCCATGTCGTGACCCGGAAGCACCCGCAGGTTCCCCTCCAGTGCCGCCAGGCGGCCCAGAGAGGCCAGCATCTTCCGGTAGTCGCCGCCGGGGAAATCGCACCGGCCGCAGGAGCAGCGGAACAGGGTATCGCCGGCGAACAGCACGCCCTGCCCCTCCACCAGCAGGCAGACGGAGCCCTCGGAGTGACCCGGCGTTTCCAGCACGCGGAGAGTCAGCCCGCCCAGCGGCAGGGTGTCGCCCTCCTTATAGTAGCGCTGGTTCTCCGGCCCCACCTTGTGGAACAGCAGCTCGCCGCGCTCCGTATCCACGGCGTCCTTTTCGTGGATATATACCGGCACGTCCGGGTACTGCTCCAGCAGAGGGCGGACAGCGGAGGTGTGGTCAAAGTGGCCGTGGGTCAGAAGGATATATTGCAGGGTGCAGCCGCTCTGCTCTACCAGACGGGCCACCCGGGCGGCGTCGTCGCCGGGGTCGATGAGGGCGCAGACGCCGGCTGTCTCGTCGCACAGCAGGTAACAGTTGGTCATGATAGGGCCGACCTGAATGGATGTGATCTTCATGGCGCTTCCTTTCTTACAGCTGATCGGTATCCACCACCAGCGTCACCGGCCCATCGTTGAGGCTCTCCACCTGCATATAGGCGCCGAACTCGCCGGTCTCGGTGTGGAAGCCCTTGTCCCGGCAGAGCTGGACGAACTTCTCGTACAGGGGGATGGCCACCTCCGGCCGTGCGGCGGACAGGAACTCGGGACGGCGGCCCTTTTTGCAGCTGCCGTACAGCGTGAACTGGGAGACGATGAGCAGTTGGCCCTTCACGTCCTCCAAGCTGCGGTTCATCTTGCCGTTTTCGTCCTCGAAGATCCGGAGACCGGTGAGCTTGTCCGCCAGCTTGACGGCCTGGGCCTCGGTATCCTCGTGGGTCACGCCCAGCAGGATGAGGAAACCCTCCCCGATCTGGCCGTGTACTTCGCCGTCGATGGTGACGGATGCGTGCTTCACGCGGGTCAATACTGCTCTCATGACATATCGCTCCTTTTTCTGGTTTCGTGGGGTGTGCGGGCGGGGCGCGGAGTGTTAACCGGCGGGGCGGGTGACCCGCATGACGCCGGAGATCTGCTCGATCCTCCGCATGACCGTTTGCAGCTGCCGGCTGTCGGACACATCGGTGTCCAGCGTAATAAGGGCAAAGCCGTCCGGCGTGCTGCGGGCGTTCATGGAAGAGACGTGGGTCTTGGTGCTGGACAGCACCGTGGAGATGTCCACGATCAGGTTCAGGCGGTCCTTGGCCACCACCTCCAGCGTGGTACGGTAGCTCTCCCGGGTGTTGCCGCCCCAGGAGACTTTGATCCAGCGGCCGGCCTCCTCCGGCTTGCGGCGGGCGGGGTCGGCGTTGGGGCAGTCCGCCCGATGGACGGAGATGCCATAGCCGCGGGTAATGAAGCCCACGATGTCGTCCCCGGGCACGGGGGTGCAGCATTTGGAGAACTTCACCAGACAGTTGGTAAGGCCCTCCACCACGATGCCCTGCTCTCCCTTGGCGCGCTGAGGCACAGCGGGGCGGGTCTGCTGGGGCTGATCCGCCACGGGCACCTCGGCCTGACGCTCTGTCTGGTGCTGGTGGAGGATACGCTGGATATCCTCCCGCAGGCGGCCCATGACCTTCAGGGCGGAGATGCCGCCGTAGCCGATGGCGGCGTACATATCGTCCAGGCTGTTGTAGCTCAGTTTTTTCAGGACATTGGACAGGTTTTCCTCGTTGGTCAGCTCCTTCAGCGTCACACCGGTGCGCTTCAGCTCCGACTCGAAGCTCTGGCGGCCGTTGACGATGTTCTCATCCCGCTTCTCCCGCTTGAACCACTGGCGTATCTTGCTGCGGGCGTTGCTGGAGCGGGCGATCTTCACCCAGTCGCGGCTGGGACCGTGGGCGGATTTGCTGGTCATGACCTCCACCACATCGCCGTTGCGCAGGTGGTAATCGAACTGGACGATGCGGCCGTTGACCTTGGCGCCGGTCATGTGATTGCCCACGGCGGAGTGGATGGTGTAGGCGAAGTCGATGGGCGTGGCGCCGGCGGGCAGGTTGATGACATCGCCGTTGGGGGTGAACACGAACACCTCATCGGCGAACATGTCCACCTTCAGGGAGTGGATAAAGTCCTCGGCATCGGTGCCCTCCTGATTCTCCAGCAGGCGGCGCACCCATTCGTAGCTGCGCTCGTCACCGGCGCCCTGGCCGTTCTGCTTGTACTTCCAGTGGGCGGCCACGCCGTACTCGGCCACCTCATGCATCTCCCTGGTGCGGATCTGTACCTCGAAGGGGATGCCGCTCTCGCCCACCACCGTGGTGTGCAAACTCTGGTACATGTTGGGCTTGGGGGTTCCGATATAGTCCTTGAAACGGCCCAGAATGGGCTTATACAGGTCGTGTATCAGGCCCAGAACGTTATAGCAGTCCGCCACAGTGTCCACGATGACGCGGAAAGCGAACAGGTCGAACACGTCGTCCAGCGACTTGTTCTGGGTGTACATCTTGCGGTAGATGGAGTAGGGGTGCTTCATGCGGGCCTGCACCGTGGCGTCGATGCCGGCCTCCCGCAGGCGGGTGGTGATCTGGTCGTGGATGGCGGACATGAAGCCGTCGTACTCCGCCGCCTTCTCGTCCAGCGCCTCGATGATCTCCCGGTAGCCCACGGGGTCCAGATATTTCAGGGACAGATCCTCCAACTCCCACTTCATGCGCTGCATACCCAGACGGTGGGCGATGGGAGCGTAAATTTCCATGGTCTCGAAGGATTTCTGCTTCTGCTTCTCCGGCGTCTGGTATTCCATGGTACGCATGTTGTGGAGACGGTCGGAGATCTTGATGAGGATCACGCGGATGTCCTTGGCCATGGCCATCAGCATCTTGCGGAGGTTCTCCATCTGCTCCTCCTCTTTGGAGGTGTAGTGGACGCGGGTCAGCTTGCTGACGCCCTCCACCAGATCCGCCACCGTGGGAGAAAACAGCTTGCTGATCTCCTCGTGGGTGGCGTCGGTGTCCTCGATGGTGTCGTGGAGCAGGGCCGCCACGATGGACTCCGTGTCCAGGTGCAGCTCCTCCGCCACGATCTGGGCCACGGCCAGCGGGTGGGTGATGAACGGCGAGCCGTCCTTCCGGTTCTGTCCGGCGTGGTGGGCGGCGGCGTACTCGTAGGCGGCGCGGATCTGATCGAAGCCGGCGGACGGGTTATATGATCTCACTGTTTCGATCAGGCGATCGTACATCTCCTGGGGTGTCATGGTCATTGTACAGTGCCTCCCTTCTCCGTCATCTGGCGGAGCCACAGCAGATGAGGTGACTCCGACAGCACCACTTTCTTCCCGCGGTGCAGGCGGATGGTCACGTCATCGTCCTGATGCTCCATGGTCAAAAGTCCCCGCTCGGCAAATACCTCCAGGCACAGGGACGCCCGGGGGAACGGCTCGGTTTTGCCCAGCTCTGCCGCCATCGCCCGCAGCAGCGGGAGATAGCCGGTGGTGAGGCCGGGCTCCGGTACCGTGTGCTCCAGAAAACGCCATGCGGCGGCGAACTGATCCCGTGTAGGCAGCAGGCGGCGGGCGTCCCGTATCGTCAGGGACTGATGGGCCGTGCAGCGGTCCGCCAGGGCAAGACCCTCCTGCTCCCGTCCGCTGGGGTACAGGGACGGCCGCAGGTCCACCATCTGGAGCTGCACCGTCCGGCTGCCGCGGAACTCGTTGATCTGCAAATAGAAGGCGGCATCCACGCGGTCACCGGCGCGGCAGCCGCAGTCCTCGGCCACGGTGGAGAAAAAGATGCCGTCAAACTGGGCGCTGCCCTTGCCAAGGCGCAGCTTCAGGTGGCGGTTCTGGCCCACGTTCTGGGTGCGCAGCAGCGTGGCGCCCAGCAGGCAGAATACGGGGCGGGCATTGCCGCTGCCGTAGGGCTCCAGCGCGGACAGAGCCTCCAGCTCCTCCAGCGTCACCGCGGAGGGGTGGGTGATGGCCACATCCACGTCCAGCTCGGACACGGGAGCCTGCCCGCCGCGGAAGCTGCGGGCATAGTCGTTCATGCGCTGGCGGAAGGCGGGGATATTCTCCTCCTGGATGGTGAAGCCCGCGGCCAGCTCGTGGCCGCCGAAGCCCAGCAGCAGGTCCTTGCAGCTCTCCAGCGCAGCAAACAGGTTGAAGCCGCCCCAGCTGCGGCAGGAGCCCTTACCGGTGGCGCCGTTCAGGTGGATCATAAAGCTGGGGCGGGAATACTTCTCGGAAAGGCGGCTGGCCACGATGCCCACCACGCCCTGATGCCAGCGGCTGCTCTCCAGCACCAGCGCACTGCGGTCGCGGTCGGGCAGGTGGGCGATCATCTCCTCCGCCTGAGAGTAGATGGTCTGCTCCACGTTCTGGCGCTCGCGGTTCAGGGCGCACAGCTCACGGGCCATGCGCTCCGCCTCCGCCGGATCGGTACACAGCAGCAGCTCCGCCGCCTTG